>Ga0194133_10009735_pt1 | contig 10960 bp, 7 predicted proteins | sample TA2KigOf40mmetaG_FD_155448 | JGI IMG/M metagenome (GOLD analysis project Ga0194133, IMG submission 155448) | Freshwater microbial communities from Lake Tanganyika, Tanzania - TA2015055 Kigoma Offshore 40m | ecosystem: Environmental > Aquatic > Freshwater > Lake | place: Tanzania: Lake Tanganyika...
TTAATTATTAATTTATTATTAAAAAAAATATTAATATCAATTAAATGTTTTTTAGCTATTAAGAAATATTTATTAAATAAAATAGAAAATAATAAATATTCAATATTTTTCTTTTTATTTTTTATAACATTTGTTATGTTTTCTTTATATGTAATTTTTTCTTTTATAACTATATCTTTAATTTTATTAAATTCTATATTTTTACCACCAATTATATTATTCATTTTAATTATAAAATCTATATAAATTCATAATAAAAAAATAAAATACAATATAAATTATAATTTATCTTCATCTTTAATCGGTTTTATATTATTTTTTTCAATCCATAAATTATTTTTTTTATCAATAGACTCTTTTAATAATTTAAGATGTTCTTTACTTATATTTTTATTATTATTAATATAAAATAATTTTCTTTCAAAATAAAATAAATAATTATTAATTAGAGTTTCATATATAATATAAAATTGTTTAATAAAATCTTCTAAAAATTTTCTTTCTTTATCTTTTTCAATTTCATAGTTTATATATTGTTCTAATAAATAATCTAATTCTTTTTCTAAAACATTTCTATTATAACCAATACCAATTAAATAAAATTCTTTTGATAATGGATTTTGATTACCCTTATAAATATATAATTTGTCAAAACTTATATAATATTTATATAATAATTCATATTGAAATGTATATAGAAATGGTAAATTTAGTTTAATTAAACAATTACCTTTTTTAGGTAAATTATATAATACAAAAACAAGTTGCGCACAATGTAATTTAATAATATATTCTAAATTATCTTCTTCTCTTATACCACAATCTGATGTTATTAATTCTATATTTCTATCTAATGTAAATTCTCTATACCATCTTATGTTTTCTGGATCAGTAATATCTCCAATATTATTATAACCAAATTTCCATCTATCACTATATTTTTTTATATAATTAAAATCATCTTTAAATGATGTAAAATTATAAAGTTCTTTATTTGGATTTAATGTTTGTGCGTACCAATCATAATTTTTAATACTTGTTTCTGTTTTTAAGTAATGATTAATTGCTGAAATAAAATTACCAGGTGCTTCACATAAATGAAAAGTTTTGTAAATATTGCTATTAATACTTTTATTTATTTTTATTAAATTAAATAAATTAATAACTTCATACATTTTTAACCAATCAGTTGTAATATTTTTTTGATTAAATTCTTTTTCAATTAATTTTTCAAAAGTTTTATTTTTTGTATTAACATTTATTAAATTAAGAAATAAATTATTAGTTTTTTTATCAATATCAAAATCATCTGTTGTATTGATAATGTAAACAGACATTTCTAATTCCTTATTTAATTTATTAAATTTTTTTGTGTTTATTTCTATAAATTTATTATTTTTTGATTTTATAAAATTATAAGAATAACCATTATTATAATTAAAAATATCTTTTAAAATTAAATTGTCAAAATCTTTATTAAAACCTTTTTCAAAAGGAATAGTTTTAAATCCCCATTTTTGTGCGTAAAATAAAGCATTAATTAACTGTTCTTTTTTAAGATTTTTAAGATATTCTTCTTTATCCTTTTCATTCATATTAACATAATTATTTATGTTTTGCATATATAAACTTTTTAAAAAATAAATCTTTTTATTATAGGCTTTAATCTTATCATAAATTGGATTATCTATATCAACATCAAGTAGTGAATCCACATATTTATAATTTTTATCAATATATTCAGATGGTATTAATTTATTTTTATTAAAATTATAATCATTAATATTACTAGCAAATTTAAATTTAATTCCAGTATTATCTTCACTGAATAATTTGTAAAAAATTTCCTTTAATTTGTCAAATTTATTTATTATTAATGATTTGTAAATTACAAAAACAGTTGAAAATTTAAATTTATCATGGATTTCAGGTGTATATAGTTCATAACTTGTAAAATACGAACTTATTAATAATACTAAATCTGCTATTTTTTTATTTCTAATTTGTAAAACAGGAAATACTAGATGTCCTCCCATATTTAATCTTAAAAGAGCATAATATAATTGATATACGTATAAATTAAAATTAATAATATCACCATTAACTATAGATATATTATGATCTCTATAATTTAAAGTAGTAAATATTAAATCATATGTATTAGATATATTTAAAAACATATCATCAGTAAAATAGGTTGTAATCCTATTAATTTTAATATTTTTAATATGTTGATTATAATATTCTAAATATTTTTTTTCTGTATCTAAAAAATTTTTACTACTATATTTTAAAAATAAATCAACAGTATAAACTGATCTATTGATATTATTTTTTTTATTTTTTTCATAATAATAGCATGCTTCAAATACATTTGGTAAATTTGTAATTTCTAAAATAGAATTTGATTTATATTTATCAATTAATTTAAATTTAATAATTTCTTCATATATTTCAAAAAATAATGATAAAAAAGATTGATATTGTAAAATTGAAATATTATTTATATTTAATAAATGATTAATTCTATATAATTTATATTTTGTTATAATAAATTTATATTCTTCATCTTGATTGCGATCATATTTTTTATTTATATATAAATATGGATCCAATAATGATAATTCTTTCCATAATTGTTCTAATTGTTTAATATATTTATTAAAAATTGTAAAATATTTATTTATATATTCATAATAATATTCAGATAATATATTTTTTGATAAATATTTCATATTATAATATATAATTATTTTATAAATTTATTATAATATATAATTATTTTATAAATTTATTATAATATTAAATGTTAGAATTAAAAAATAATATTAAATTAACTCAAGATATGTGTAAAGAATTAGATAATATTACAGAAATATATAAAAAGAATTATCCAGATTATAATGAATGGGGTAAGAAAAAAAAAAGTGATTTTTTTGATAAGGAAAATAATGTTAGAATAAATCTTAATTTATATGAAAATAATGTAGGTAATGTCAATATTGGATATTTAAAAAATATATGTAATTTTATAATATTGGATGATAATTTTATAAAATTAATGTTTATTAGAATAAATGGATTAAAAAGTTGTATATGTAATCAAGAATTATATTTAAATGAAAATAAAATAGAAGATACATGTAATGAACAAAAATATTTAGATTTTTATAATAAAGAATTAAAAGAATTAGAAAGTTTATATTTTGAATATGAACAAAATATGGTTGAAATTGAAAAAAATAAAGAAAAAAAAATACAATTTGTTAAAAAAATATGTTATACAATAAATTGGGGATTTGAAGATAATTTTTCTACATGTAATGATTTAAAAAAAAAAGAAGATTTACATCCTAAAACTTATGAACCTTATAAACAACGTGTATTAGGTAGTATTGATAGTGATTTTGCTAAATTTAGATTATGTAATAAATATTTTGAAGGCATAATGTTAAGAGATTATGAAAATAAAGCAAATTATAAAAATGGCATTTTGACAAATTGTGATAAAACAGTAGAATGGAGTATATTATTAAATAAATATGCAGTATTATCTTCATATTATAAAAAAGCACCATTTATACGATTTTTATTATTAAATGAATTAATAATGCCATATAGAAGATTTCCACCAGTTAAACAAGAAGATAAAAAAGGTGATTATATAGGGGACTTAATAATAGGTCCATATGAATATCAAATTTATAAAGAAAAAGAACAACTATCATATGAAAAAAAAAGAGTTTTATTTAAATATTTTACATTATATGATAAAAATAATTTTAAAATTATTCCTCCACTATTACGCTCATCAATAACAATAACCTATACTGAATTTAGAGATTTATTATGTTATCTTAATCTTCCTGTATTCCGTTCAACTAAAAATAGAGATATTTTATTTTTTCCAAATTATGATTTACATCAGAGATTATTAGAGATACAAGGTTTACCTAGAAATTATGGTACTTATACTGGTGAATCTATGGATTGGAAATGGTTTAAACAAGGTGAAACAGCAGCAAAAGAAGCTATTAAATGTTTTTGCGAGGAATACGAAGAAGCTCCTGGTTATGGCATAAAACCAGTTGAATATGTTTGGTATGATATTGAATATCCTGATACTCATAATATAAAAAAATTTATTTTCCTAGTTGTTCCATTTGAAGAATTAGATCATTATACTGGTTCTGATATATATAAAAGAGACAGAAAATATTATATTTGTAATAAAGATGAAGTTCCAGCACATATGGTGCCTCAATTAAAAAGTCAAAAAGGGTTAGAACATGTTGATTATATATGGTATGAAAAATACCTTTTTTTAGTTATTCCTTTTACAGAAGCAATTAAATATGGAGATAAAATAACTCCTTTTACAAATAAAGATAAAAAAATATATTACAGCACTAAACCTTATTCTCAAGATGTAGTGTTGGGATTAACAAAAGTAAAACAAAGAACATATAGTGAAAAATATCTTAAATATAAAATTAAATATCTTAATCTTAAAAAACTTTTACAGAAAATGAATAATAATATGTTAAAAAGTTGAGTCCAGTAGGCCAACTTTTATAAAAAGTTGAGTCCAGTAGGCCAACTTTATTAAAAAGTTGAGTCCAGTAGGCCAACTTTATTAAAAAGTTGAGTCCAGTAGGCCAACTTTATTAAAAAGTTGAAATTTTATATATAATAAATAACCATTCTGAAATTCATGTCTATCCCTCCTGTCCCTCCTGCCCCTTCTGCTGATCGTGTTGTTGTTTTTACCAGTTCTCAAGTCAATTTTATCTCTCACTATTTAAAAATTGTGGGCCGCCCTGGTAAAGAACATGTCGAACCTGGAAATGTTAGGCGTGCTTTACAGGCTCTACAGCGAAAGGCTTATGATATGGGGATTCCTTGTGTTGTTACTTTTGCCATGCAGATCTCACCCGATCATCATCATTGCACCGTGTGCTTTGTAGAACAGAAATTTTCTGAGGAGATGATTGACAACCTCGAAAACTATCTTGCCAATTGGAAGAGACATCCTTTTGAGATTGTGGCAAAAGGGCTTGCTCAATTCGGGAGAAAGAAGGTAATTTTGCTTGAATTTACATCAGCAGAATACAACCAGCTTTTTCAAGCCACTAGTCAAATGGGCACACCTGAAGGTGGTGCTGTAGTTCGAGTGCCTCATGTGACCTACTTTGACACAGATACCGGTAAAGGTAGGGCCTTTATATGGAAAATACTTTCTCAGTTGAGTTAAGTCATCTTTCCTACATTTATATAATACACAACACATTCAAAGAAAATATTTTTTTTACTTATAAAAATTAAATTTTTAAATATATTCTACCGTTAATCCTGATGGTAATTTATTTATATCTAAAATTTGATTAAATTCGCCATCTTTTTTAAAAGTAATATGTTTTAATTCGCTTTTACCGTTTTCTGGGTTAAAAACTAATAAATTATCAATTGGCTTATTAAAACGATTTCCAAAACTAATTTTTTCTATTCCTTTTGGTAAATTATCAATTGGTTGATTAAAATAATCTCCAAAACCAAGATTTTGTATTCCTTTTGGTAAATTATTTATTGGTTGATTGAAATAAAATCCAAACTCTAAATATTTTAAGCCTAAAGGTAAATTATCTACTGACTTGTCAAAATAACTTCCAAATACAAGTTTTTTTAATCCTGTTGGTAAATAATCAACACTACAATTAAATTTTTCACCAACATATAGTTCTTCTAATGAAGCTGGTAAATTATCTATTGTTGTATCAAAATACCATCCAAATGAAAGATATTTAAGATTAGGAGGTAAAGAATCTACAGACTGCTGAAATTCACAACCTAATTTTAATATTTCTAATGAAGATGGTAATTTATCAATTGGATGATTAAAAAATCTACACATACTCATATCAAGTTCAACAAGTCCTTCAGGTAAATTATCTATTGTCTGAACAAATTTATTATTAGCTCTAAAATAAATATATTTTATAGTAGAAGGTAGATTGTCAAGAGATTGGTTAAAACTATATCCAATAATTAAATCTGTTATTGTATTTGGTAAATTATTTATAGGTTGATTAAAACTATCACCCAAATATACTTTTTTAAAATTTTTCATTTGTTCTATCATTTCATCAGTTATAGGACTATCGTCATATATATAATATGTATCTTTATCTTTTACAAATTCTTCTTGTGAATCCATTTTTTTTATAATATTTAGGATATATTAAGCAATAATCAACTTTTAACCTTTAATATATATTATTTCTAAATTAGGTATATTACGATAATCGTGTTCTTCAATTTCTGAACTACAACAAAATCTTGTAAGATATATTTTTTCAAGTCCTACAGGTAAATTAAGTAATGTTTTATTGAAATGACAACCAATCTCTAAATATTTTAATTCTTTTGGTAAATTATCTACATTTTGATTAAAATTTCTTCCAAAAATAAGACTTTTTAGTCCTGATGGTAAATTATCTACATTTTGATTAAAACAATCTCCAAAAGTAAGATTAACTAACTCTTTTGGAAGATTATCAACAGGTTTATTGAATAAAAATTTAAACATTAAATTTTTTAATCCTGAAGGTAAATTATCAACTCTTTTGTTAAAATTCCAGCTAAATTCTATATTTTCCAATTTTGGAGGTAAATTATTCACTCGTTTATTAAAATTATCTCCAAATTTTAAATTTTGTAATTCTAATGGTAAATTATTAACTTTTTTATTAAATTGGCATCCAAAATTAAGATTTTTTATTCCTTTTGGAAGGTTATTAACTTTTTGATTAAAATCATTATCAAAAGTTAGACTTTGTAATCTTGGTGGTAAATTTTCTACAAAATTGTTAAAATGTTTTCCAAAAGTTATACTTTCTAATTCTAATGGTAAATTATCTACACACTGATTAAAGGAATATCCAAATGTAATATCTTTTAATGTTGATGGTAAATTATCTACACACTGATTAAAATTATATCCAAATCTAATTATTTCTAAATATAATGGTAAATTATCAACTGTTTTATCAAAACAATGACCAAGCAAAAGTATTTTAAGCCCTGATGGTAATTTATCAATTGATTGATTAAAATAACTACTTTTTTTGAATTTAATATATTTTAATCCAAATGGTAAATTATTGATAATTTGATTAAACCAACATCCAAAAGTAATTTCCTGTAATCCAAGCGGTAAATTATCAACTGGCTGATTAAATCTATTACCAAATTTAAGTTTTTTTAAGTCTTTTGGTAAATTATTTACTGGTTGATTAAAATCATTTCCAAAAGTAATTATTTGTATATTGGAAGGTAAATTATCTACTGGTTGATTAAAATTATCTCCAAATGTAATTTCTTGTAGGTTTGGTGGTAAATTTTCTACTGGATTATTGAAACAATATCCAAAGGTAATAGTTTGTAAATTGAAAGGTAAATTATCTACTGTTTGATTAAAATCATTTCCAAAAGTAATTGTTTGTAAATTAGGTGGTAAATTATTAACAGGTTGATTAAAATAATCTCCAAATCTAAGGTTTTGTATTATAGATGGTAAATTATCTACTGACTGATTAAATCTATTTTTTAAATATATTATTTTATAACCATTCATTTTTTCAAATATTATAGAGTTAAATTCTATATTTTGATTATAATTAAAAGTTTCTCCATCAATATTGTATAAAGTATCATCCTCTGAAGAATCTTCATCATCAGTTTCATGAAAATTCATCTTTATATTGTACCAAAAAATATAATAATTAATGTATAAAAAATAATATTCAACTTTTACTATATCTAAAAATTGAAATAAATATATAAATAGTTAATATATAATTAATATATTGAAATTATGAATAATATTACTATACCTAATAATACAATACTAGAAAAGTCATATGAAATGTCAGAATTACTTATAGAATCCGTCCAATTAGGAGATTCTGTTAAAATTACTGGTGATTATATATTTGCTCGTTCTCATAAAATTAAACAATTAGATATACCATCTAACACTTTTATCACAGGCTATGGTGCTTTTTATTGTTCTAATAGTTTAGAGTCTCTAAATATTGGCCATTCTGTTAGTTTAACTGGTAATTATATATTCCAAGAATGTACTAGTTTGACTTTACTAACAATAGGTCATTCTTCCACAATTTCTGGCGCTTATTCTTTTAGCAGCTTAAAAATGTTGCAAAATCTAAATTTTTCTCCTAATATTACATTTTCTGGAGATTGGCTATTTGTAAATTGTGATAGGATAAAAGAAGTAATTATACCTAACAATTGTGTGATTAGTGGTGATTTCTTCTTTAAGGATTCTACCAGTATAGAACGTATTATTATAGGAGATAATGTTGTTGTAAGTGGAAACTATTGTTTTCAAGGTTGTAGTGCTATAAAAAGTATAACAATTGGAGATAATTTTACAATTACTGGATTAAATTTTCTAGAAGATTGTTTTACAAATCAAAATATAGAATTAGTTATAGGACATAATTATGTAGGACATCCTATTTATATTCCTCAAAAAATATTTCATGTTAAAAAATATGGTGAAATAAAAGATACTTTACAATATAAAACAGATAAATGTATAATTACACATGAAGAATTTAATGATGAATCAGAAGTTGTAGTTTTACATTGCGGACATGTTTTGTCTTTAGAAGCATTAAATCAATTGATTAAAATACAAAAAATTTGTCCGCTATGTAGGCAGAAAATATAGATTTTTTTATTTTATTTCCACAACTTTACGTTCTTGTCGCGAGAGCCAGTAGCCAAAAGGGGCGCCGTTGGGTGGAACGCAACAGAATAAACATAGCCGCTGTGCCCCACCAGAGTTGCCACACAAGTCGCTATCGTTCCGTCGGGTGAAAAGCGCCACAACTTTACGGTCTTGTCGAAGGAGCCGGTTGCCAAAAGGGGTGCCGTAGGGTGAAACGCAACAGACAAAACACCGTTGCTGTGCCCCGCCAGAGTTGCCACACAAGTCGCTTCTGAGCCGTCTGCTGAAAAGCGCCATAATTTTACGGTCTTGTCGTAGGAGCCAGTTGCCAAAAGGGGCGCCGTTGGGTGGAACGCAACAGACTGAACAGGATCGCTGTGCCCCGCCAGAGTTGCCACACAAGTCGCTTCTGAGCCGTCTGCTGAAAAGCGCCATAACTTTGCGGTATCGTCGACAGAGCCAGTAGCCAAAAGGGACGCCGTCGGGTGGAACGCAACAGAATAAACACTATCGCTGTGCCCCGCCAGAGTTGCCACACAAGTTGCTCCCGATCCATCGGCTGAAAAGCGCCACAACTTTGCGGTGTTGTCGCCGTAGCCAGTTACCAAAAGGGGCGCCGTTGGGTGGAACGCAACAGAATAAACATAGCTGCTGTGCCCCACCAGAGTTGCCACACAAGTTGCTCCCGATCCATCGGCTGAAAAGCGCCACAACTTTGCGGTGTTGTCGCCGTAGCCAGTTGCCAAAAGGGGCGCCGTTGGGTGGAACGCAACAGAATAAACATAGCCGCTGTGCCCCACCAGAGTTGCCACACAAGTCATACCAGACATACATCCGTCGGCTGAAAAGCGCCATAACTTTGCGGTCTTATCGACGGAGCCAGTTGCCAAAAGGGGCGCCGTTGGGTGGAACGCAACAGACCGAACATCGTTGCTGTGCCCTGCCAGAGTTGCTACACATGTAACTTCAGGTTTTTTTTTTTCTATAAACCTTGATAAAATAGCACGCACAAGTCTGTTTGGATTTCTAAATTGATTTCTAATTTCACGATTTCCAAGGTTTAGAAATCTGCTAACAAGCGCACGAGTGAGACCTGCACGAACAAGTAAATCATGTTTTTGGCTTGGTTCTATATGTATGTTTGGTTTGTATGCAGGGCTTCCACACACCTGTGAATTCCATCGTGGAAACAGTCTGGAAACGTATGCTATATTCACACGGATTGCTCTTATGAATAAAGGTTCGGCTATAACCTCAGCAAGCAAGCTTTTACGCCGAGCTATCGCATGTAGCCTTGCATCAGATGGATTGTCGTCCATTTTGGTATGTATTTAATAAATTAATATTAATTCAACTTTTCTATAAAATATTTATATTTTATAGAAAACGTTGGCCGTTGGCTCAACTTTTATAATAATCGCTAATGATTATTATAAAATGTTGGCCTCAGGCTCAACTTTTATAGAAAACATTAGTCTCTACTGCTTTTCTAATATAAAAAATTGTCCTTTACGTAGGCAGAAAATATAGATTTTTTTATACCTATCTCCACAACTTTACGGTCTTGTCGTCGGAGCCAGTTGCCAAAAGGGGTTCCGTTGGGTGGAACGCAACAGACCGAACATCGTCACTGTGCCCGATTAGAGTTGCCACACAAGTCGCTTCCGTTCCGTCGGGTGAAAAGTGCCACAACTTTGCGGTGTTGTCGGCGGAGCCAGTTGCCAAAAGGGGCGCCGTTGGGTGGAACGCAACAGAAAAAACATAGCCGCTGTGCCCCACCAGAGTTGCCACACAAGTCATATCGGACGCCGATCCGTCGTCTGAAAAGCGCCATAACTTCGCGGTCTTGTCGCTGGAGCCAGTTGCCAAAAGGGGCACCGTAGGGTGGAACGCAACAGAATAAACATAGCCGCTGTGCCCCACCAGAGTTGCCACACAAGTCGCTGCCGATCCATCGGCTGAAAAGCGCCACAACTTTGCGGTGTTGTCGCCGTAGCCAGTTACCAAAAGGGGCGCCGTTGGGTGGAACGCAACAGAAAAAACATAGCTGCTGTGCCCCGCCAGAGTTGCCACACAAGTCATATCGGACGCCGATCCGTCGGCTGAAAAGCGCCACAACATTACGGTATTATCGTAGGAGCCAGTTGCCAAAAGGGGTGCCGTTGGGTGGAATGCAACAGAAAAAACACTGCTACAATGTCCCTC
>Ga0194133_10009738_pt1 | contig 10958 bp, 5 predicted proteins | sample TA2KigOf40mmetaG_FD_155448 | JGI IMG/M metagenome (GOLD analysis project Ga0194133, IMG submission 155448) | Freshwater microbial communities from Lake Tanganyika, Tanzania - TA2015055 Kigoma Offshore 40m | ecosystem: Environmental > Aquatic > Freshwater > Lake | place: Tanzania: Lake Tanganyika...
CCCGAGCAACACTGCCCCCCTTTCCTGATTGAAAACATTGTACCACAAAAATAGATTATTGCTAACCTAACCAAACCTAACTTAACCTGACCCAAAAATTGTAATTAAAACTTTGATTAACTCAGAGTAGCCAAAGCCTAAGTTTGCAAATTGCAATAAATAAACTACAGACAGACTTGAGCTGGTTAAAAGTGGGTGAATCGAAAAAGAGCCACGTTTAGGCTAAGCTAGGTAAGAGAAAATCTACTAAACGTATTCACAAACACGAATTGGTTTTCATTTTTCAGCAACCAATGAAAACGTTGGAAAAACGTGCTTCAATTTTTCACGTAAGATTTGTTTTGTTTGTTTGTTTACACTCACCGCCCCCGGCCTTGCGGCCGGGGGAAAGGCTGTCTGTGTTGCAGACTTTACCATCAGTGAAAGGGGCTGCAAGGGTAGGGCAGCCGAGGTCCCCCGTCTTTGGGGGAGGTGGCCTTTTTTGTGGGGTCGTCCCCGCTGTGTAACGGTGATCGTTCACCTAGGGTGGGGTCTGTGTGTGGTAGTCCCCCCATGGGAATTGCGATGCAGAGTTGTCTGTCAGTTTCTGACTATCGACCCCCTCCTCAGGACTTAACCCAGACGACCTTTCGGTGGTCCAGACGCCCCGCTGAAACTACTGCCTGCAATCCAGGGGGGAGACGGTGGGTGTGGTTCTCTTGGACCATCTCGAGGAGGGGGATGCGGTGGTCAGCGGCCGAGAATGGACTGATAACTAGCACCACATCCTCAAATCAAGATATCGCCCAGATCTCAGACAGGAGGTCCGGTCGTCCTGAAGCGATTACTCAGTATATGCCGACGGGGAGGGAGGGGGTGAAATCGTCCCTGGGGAACGCTATGGTGTCCAGTAACATCTGTCTGGTGCCTGTCCTCGTTAGTAGCGTAATGGGTCTGGCTGACGCTTCGGTGTCTTCCATGCAGAATGTGTTTGATGAGAGGTACTTACCCATCCAGGAGAAGGACCACACAACTGTCTGTTCAGTGACACCATCCCTGTTGAAACTACTAACCTTCAACAGTACAAAGAGAGAATTAAAAATTTTAAGATTAATTAGATAAGAAGGCACAATGATAAATGAAAATTTATATAAAAGCAACTCTGGTCCTGGTACTTATCCTTTGTTGGTTGATTGGCCCTATCTTCCTTAACAAGATCACTTGAATCATCCACTTTTCCACTTAAATTATTTAAAATTTTACAACTTTTAGGAAAAACTTTCTAAGCTCAGGAATAATCACGTCCTCGCTCTTCAAAGGATGCTGCGCGAATCGCCCCCCTACCATAAAGTCGGGGGATTGGTTGCCCGATAGGCGGAATCTACCATCAGCGAAGGGAGTGCGTGGTAGGCAGGTGGGGTCCCCTGTTTGTTCAAGGGAGTTAGCCTTTGTACGGAGTCTTCTCCGTTGTGTAGTGTGTCACACGTGGTAAGCGGGTAGTCAGGCACCAACCAACCTCCTGACAGGAAGGTTGTTGAGTACGTAGGAGTTAGGACCGACCTTTAAGCTTAGGTATCTGTAGAAACATGATTGTCTCTGCTATGGAATACAGCTCAGTATCCTAACGGTTATCTGTCAATGCTGTAGTGTTCATCAAAAAAAGAACGAAGATTTTTTTTTGCTATTGGCAAAGCCTTTTTAAATCTTTCCTCTTTTTGGCGGTCACGAACCCTGCCAAGTAACGCGGCGGACGTTTGCATGCAGTGCAGCTGACTATGCGAATAACATATAGTGCAGAGCAGCTCAGCGGCATAGCTGTCTAGCTTCTTGTGCGGCTAGTAGAGAGAAAATCAATCAATAACTCCAACTCAGTGCAATTTGCAAACTTACTAATTTTGATCAAAATTGCACAGAATTAGAACCGTTTAAATCACATAAGCAAGCTGAGAATTTGCCAACACGCTAGAGGTGAGGTTTTTATCTATTGAATATTGTTTAGAGATTGTTAGGAAAAAGAAAACTCTTCAAACAGCAGGTGAATAAAAAGATGTTAAATCAACTTAAAATAAAGTTACCTGATGTTGACCATTTAAGTAATAATAAGCTAACATTTTAAGAACTTGATTTAAGCTAAACTTTTTCTCCTTTAAAATTTTCGTTTTTAGTTGAAGTTGACGTATGCTTAAAAAATGCCACTTTTTACTCAAAATATTTCAAAAAATCATCTAGGCATTTATTTTTGTAATAGTGACAGTTCAAAGTTTTTATTTTGCTGTATCATTTCAAATGATACCTTAACTCTTGCCTTGCCAACTTCATTGAAATTGTTTCATGTTTCATTCAATGGAAATTTATTACAATCATGTAGAAGATAATCTAAAAAGGAAAAGATAAAAAAAAATCAAGTGAAGGAGGTAATACGAATTTCAGGATCATAAAATTTGAAAATAATCATGCTACTTTTTTATTTGGATTTAATAAAAGCTCCAATAAAAGTTTGAACTGAAGGCTTTGAAGCCTTTAAGTTTTAATGCAAACTGTCATATTGTAAAAATGCATGGTAAAATTGTGAAGTTGATGCACATTTCCTTCATGTTTGGGTCTTGGGTACTGCTTTTTGCTCAAACTCAACATCTCTAGGTAAAATAGCATAAAGTGTTACAGAGAGTGACGTTTATTTCTATTCAAATGATATAGCTAACAGATGTTTTATGCCAGTATTTGCTTTACATTTTATACTTCATATTGCTAAAATTATTTTTTGTTAGGATCTAGTGATAATGGAGAAGAGTTGAGTCTCGCCTGTGCTCACGTTTGAAAGTAACAATAACGAAAATGGATCTTCCAAAGCTGCCGCTAAAGCCTGATAAAGAAGGCCTAGTACAACCAAGGAGGGTAGACCGTTTGTTATCGCCAAAAGAATCTCCCGTTTCTCCTCCACCTTCATCGTCCCAGCTTGAGTTTCCTGCAAGTCTTAAGGATCAAAATGAGGTGGCTGAGCGAGTCAAAGTTTTTTAAATATTTTTACTTTTTTTACAACATATATTTTTGCTAACTTTAGGCTGGCCTTGTTATCAAGCTTAAGAGTGAAAAAAGTGGTTGGAATCTGACTGCTTCAAAGTCTGAAAAGCAACACCAAAATGATGATTGTTCTGATACTGTAGACAGTTTGACAAGTTCTTCCTCAAAAAATCAACAGATGGATGTTGAAAGGTGAAATGAAATATATTCATCTCAAGAAGTGAAAAATTTTATTGGTAGGCCAGATAGAGCTTGTGAAGTTGGATGTTTTTAAAAGCAAAAGGGTGGGTTTGTATCTGAAAGGTGAAAAAAGAGTTGGGGGAGGGAAATAAAGCTACATTTAATATGTAACTACAAGATAATGCGGAAATTTAAATATTCTTTGTTAATCTGTCAAATTTTCAATTTTACAGTTCTGGGGATACAACAAAGACTACTTTTCTCAAGCATATTGGACCAAGTCAAGAAAAGCCAACTCCTAAAAAGTACAACTATTCAATGGTTGAAATCATCAGCATTCACTAACTTCCTTTTCATTTTCAGAGGTGGAGAGAAAAGAGGAAGGAAACCTTTAAACAAGACGGCTGTAGATGGAAACAAACTTGAGTCTTCAGCCCAAAAATATCCAAGAAAAAGAGATGCAGATTCTGATTCAGATGACAACTTTGAAGTTATGCCATTTAAAAGGCGTCAGGTAATCTATTAAAAATAAAAGGGGGTCTCTATCGCCAAATGATTTTGGCAATCAACTAGGGTTTTAAGATCTTAAGTATAGGATTGGTATTAAATATCAGGCCAAGAACAACTCCACCAAATAATATGAAAGTCTATAGTTTCATAGACCCTTTCGAGTCTTCTTATCTTTTTTAAAGTGTCACTGCAATTGAACTGTGGGCTAAGAGCTGAAATCATAGAATGCATATGTTCAAAAATTGCTCCTTTTTCTATTTATGAAAATGATCGAAATGGTCAAAATTATTCAAACTTACTTCTCAGACTCAAGAAGAAAAATTCTTGACTCCTTTACAATAAATGCCTATTTATCAACTCTCAAAGCAAGATACAAAACAATGGTGAAGGATAGTACCACCAAAATTTAATCTAATTCATAGTAAAGTTCATCTTTTATTTGTCTTACAGTTTCGTCCGGAGCTACAAGATGATAGTGCCAATATGTTTTGTCCAGATGGACCTCCTGTTCAAAACACCCAAACAACTTTCAATGAAAATTACACACCGAAATTAGAGTCTGAGAATTCGGTTGATGATGATAATAAACCTGTAGTGGTCAAAAAGAAGAGAGGTAGACCAAGGAAAGTACCACAAGAGCTATCATCGAATGACAATGAATCATCATCTTCATCTTCCTCCCAAGGACAATTTATTAAAAGCCACAGAAGCAACAGATCTTCAAGGATTAGTTTCGAAAGTTTGGAAAAGGATAGCAATAGCCTGTCACTTGAGGGAAGTGATAATGAGCATGAAAATGACAAGGATGAAGATTATGATGACAAATATTCAAAGCCAAAAATGAAAAAGAAAAAGGGGATTGGAAAAAAGACTGGCTATGGAGTTGGCAAGAAGAAAGTATGTTCATAATTTGTTGTTTTACAAGGATGAAAATAGTTTTTTAAATCGAACTTTTTTTTAGAAAATGAAAGAAAAGCGAAATTTTACTTGCGAGATCTGTGACAAAGTTTTAAGCAATTATTGGGCATTTGAGGCTCACCGAGCAACAGTCCACGGCGAGAGAACTTTTGTCTGCAATATTTGTTCCAAAGCATTTAAGAGAAAAGATCACTTGGCAAACCACAAACGCTCCATCCACGTTGTGAGGACTAAATATTGCTTGTTGTGCGATTTGAAATTTAATAGAAAAATTGAGCTTGTTGCCCACATCAAAACTGTCCACCCTGATGACTATGTGTCGGCGAGAGAATTCTTACCAGGTATTAAAACTTTTTCAGTTTTGGGATTTTAGTCATTCCCACCTCCATGATGTTTGTGCCACTGTTTCAAAGATTGAATTTCTATTTTTCAAGACTTGAAGGATATTTTTCAAACTGAGCTTGCCTGAATAATTTACTTGCAATCCATGAAAAGAGATTTCTGCCATGGGCTGGGCTTTACATTCTCAACCACTAACCACATCTTTCTTCTATCAAAATACTCAAAATATTGCCTTTCTTTTAATTCCAGCAGAATCATTATCACCTCCAAAGGAATCTATGTCTCCGGGAGATACAACAGAAGATGATTTTTCAAATGATGGATTCGCTACCATGGATGAGCTTGATGAAGACAGCAATTCCAATTTTAGTCTAACTAAAGAAGAAAGTTTTGAACCTACTGAAAAGAAAAAGAGAGGTCGTCCAAAAAAGATTCACTATGAAGAAGAGTTTGTTGAAAATGAACGTGAAGTAGATCTTACTCCTCATTGCCAGACCTGTGAAAAGGTAAACAAAGTTTGAAAACTTTTGTGTTTCACCAACTCCTGATCAATATCTTGACCTTTTATTGCAATTTTTAACAGGCCATTGAAGAATCCTCTCTTTCTGAACATGAAAAGATGTGGCACAAATGGGCCAGTTGCAGCTACTGTGGTGAAGAGTTCTACGGCCTCAGTCGGGTCTACGATCACATGTACTCCCATGTTCAGGTCCTCAATGATAAGACTTACTACAAGTGCACCAGTTGCATGTTCAGGAGTCTAGATCTGAAAGATCTGGATGATCATTTCACAGAGGTACATCTCAGGCACCACTGCAATGCCTGTGAGAGCTGTCTAACAGGGCGCACACTAGCTGAGGATCACATCATAGAAAAACACAAACCTTTCTGTAATGTCAGTTCAACATTGTTCAAATGCAGAGAGTGCAACGAGTGAGATCAACATAATAATGAGACTTTCTCTTCCAAAAGTCGTTTTAACGATGGACTTATTTATCATTTCAGAACCTTTGGGGCTTTGAGTGAAGCCCAATTTCATTTTCTGGTCAATCATTTCATAAAATGTCGATGTGGCAAACAACCAAAAACGACCATAACTTGGCAAGTTTGGGATGATAAGTCCATGGAACCTGGAACTGCACCGTCAGTGGTTCAAAGCCAACCCACCCTCAACCTGATCCAGAAGTCAGACTTTCAAAGAGGATGTGAAGCTAGACCCAGTCCCAGGTATAAAAGTTTTAAAAGACCTTCTTATTCAGACTCTTTGAGTCAGATTTGATTTTCATACTAAATTTCTCTGGGTCTTAACTTGCAACTCCCTTGTAGATGGAAAAACTGCTACAGCATTTTGAAATGAAGGGGCTTATCTACTATCTACTATTCCATATTGCTTTAATATATGATGGCTCAAACCAAACACAAATAAGCATTGTGCATTATTAAATTTATAAAATTCTCATGACAAAAAATTTATTTTAAGATGATTACTTTCAAAAAGAAAAAATTTCATTTCAGTTTTCTTCAAAGGCCCCTCTACAGATATGCGTGTCGAGCATGTGGTGTAGATATGGAATGTCAAGAAGACCTTCTAGAACATCAGGTTTAAATCTTAGATTTCAAGGAAATTAAGGTTTCACATGTTTCAACATTATTTGATTTATTAAGGCTCACCATCATCGAAAAATAACTGATTTTAGCAAAGAATCTACGATGGTGGATCCAGATCAAAATTCTGGTAAAGAAAATAATGATGAAAAAGGAGGCAGCCTTTCGAGTGTGCCAATAAAAGGCAAAAAGAAGAAAATCAAGAAAATTCCAAAAAAGAAGAGGAAAATCTCATTGATATCAAGTTTAAGAAAAAACCTTCTGTTCCATCTAAAATCTAGAAAAGATTATTCATTTAGAGATTTTTACGATGATGATGATGAAGATGAAGATGACCTTGATGACAACTACGACCCAAATTCAGATGCCCATTTGCCCTTTGGAGTGCCTTTCATGGCCAACAATGAACAGTCAAGAAGAATAAACATAACTGTTCAAACACACAGTCCAACATTTAACGACAGATCGAATCCAGTAGGAAATCAGCAAACTGGCCAGCAGTCTCCAAGTGGATCTGGAAACTCCCAGTCTGGAAATGGAGGTCAAAATTCGGGGGAGTCCAACTCTCCAAATCAAAGGTCACAACCACCATCACAAAGTCCAAGCAGTTCAAACTCAGCTGGAGGTGGTGGTGCTGGTGGTCAAAATTCTGGATCTGACAACCCACAAGAGCCATTCCCAAATAGGTCAAATTTAAATGTCGGGTCTGGGACACCGCCAACTGAAACTAAAACAGAAACCAACAAAGAAAGCGAGGAATCAAATCTGGTTGATTCTCCATCCAGTGATTTGGATTTTGAAGCTCTGCAAAATGTTTCACCAAATACACTTCAAAGATTTGTACAAGGAAATGAGTTGGATGGGCAAGAAAGTCATGAAACTTATTCAGCAACTGAAGTCATAGAAAACTCAAATCCTGAGGAAGAAAATGAAGAAAAGAATGCAGATTCTTTTGATGTGGTCAATTGGGAGGACAATGGCCAATTTGGTACTTATTTAAGGTGCCAGAATGCAACCTCACAAGGAGCAAGAGAGGGTGAGCTGAACACTCCTGAAGTTGAATCTCCAGAGGGTGTGGCTGTAGAAAGTGGGTCATCTGCACCATCTCAAGCTCAAATTGAGAATTCTGGAGCACAGACCTTAAAAATAGATAAACCATCACAAGAAAAGTCGTCTTTGGACGCCAAGATTAAAAAATCCGTCGGAATTGATCCTAATTCATCTTCAGACACTGTCGTTAATGACCTCCAATACATATCTTCAGTGTTTGACAGTTTCAATTCTCCTCAAAGCCTGGATTTAATTAATGTGATGCAGCAAGGAGCCTCTCAAGAGCCAATTTTCAATCAGGAAGCCTCTGACCTTCTTGACACTATTTTGCAGGATGCAGAAGCACGTTTAAGATCAGACCTCCAGCCAACGAGAAGTTTGTTAAACCAGGCCAGCATTGAAGATTCATCATTTACCCAAACCCCTGGAACTGACTCTTCATTCCAAAATCAGCATGCAATTCTTCTTCAACAGCGTCACAACGACAATTTCCAGAATCACCAATTGGACCTTCATCACCATCCAACAGCACCAATGAGGTCACAAAGGATGACAGACTCGGGGATGTTTGTTCAGCCTCACCAATCCCAACCGCATCGTCAGCTGCAATATGGACATCATTATCATGACCAGAGATCTTTGCAAATGGCTCCACAGAGAATAATGGTTCAGCAACAACACTTGATGTCCTCCCAAGAAATCCATGCAAGCCATTTTCACCCTGGACTCCAACAGAGGCCAGTTTTAATCCGTCCTCAACAACAACACCCAGTATACCACCAATCATTTCAACCTTCTCGACACCCCTACCAACATCAACATCAGCTACTGGCTCTTCAACAACAACAAATGTATGACCGTTCAAACATCCAAAGTCACCAAGATGTTCAATATCATCAACAGTCAGAGGTTATGAATCCTCAGTCGTCTGTAACATCGAATCGATCCATGGCTTTTGGCACCTATTCTGACTACAGTTTCTCTGAACATCCAACCTCATTCAGACAATCTTATGTCCAGCCTTATCATCCATCCCAACAGCATCGAATGATCCAACCAAGTCAGCAAAGTTTTCCTTCAGACATGTTCCAGCAACAAATGTCCACTGCCATGAGACATCGAGGAAACATGGATGCCAATGAGAGTGTTATTTATCCAACACCACCCAAAAGATCCCGACAGTTTGATGAATAACATTTTAGAGACTTTGTATTAAGATAATAGGGGCATTTTTATCCAAAAAAAAGTCAAATTAACCTTATTTAAGTATAAACATGAAATAAATGTTTACCACATTTTCAGTTACTATTATCCCCTGCAAGCAAAGCCAGCGGGGAGTTGAATTCGTCATTACACTATTGCCTTGTGCACATATAGGGGTAGGGGTTGTCTATCCATCTTTCTTTCTGTCCATTACCTCTATCTCCTCACACAGTTTTGATGCTAGAGATTTGAGATTTGGCACGCAGATTCAGAAGTTAAGCCGTCCACCTCCAGGCACGCTAACTCTTCCTTCTGCACTCGCACATTATGGACAAACGTTAAATGTTAGGGTTTTATATGCACCTTCCCTGAGTTAGTCTGGAGGTCTGTGCAAAATCTGGTGGAGATTGGCCCGGCGGTTCGCTTGTGAAAGAGGGACATGGTACATAGGCACAAACAGTCTCTTTTATATACATAGACTAGCCAACAGGGCCCCGGCACTGCCCGGGAAAAATTTAAAGAGATTAAGTCACCCATCGGGACATTTTACATTACCCAAAGTTTTCTCTCACGTGAACCGTTTGGGGTACCCATAAGGTTTGTTTGTTCATGTTCTCAGGGATAGTCTACATGTAACACACAAACTAAGTGTTAAGCAAGCAAAATTTGACCGATGAAAGGTAACTTTGTGGCTTAAATTAGTTTAAATTTTGGAAATTTTTCTGTTTTAAACAATAATGAATCATGAAATTTATTCTTAAAATCTAGTTGACAGATGACAAAGGATACTTGAAGTAACTAATTTGCTAGTAAAAGTAAAGTTTCATACATTTTATACACTTTCTACTATTGGGCACAAAAAGACCAAATCTTTTGTATATTTTCTTCTCACAACTTATATTTCACTCTATTTTGAAACATCCCAACTGAAAATAAGAAAGTGTATCCACCTTTTTTTACTCCAAAGTGATAATGTTGTACCCACTCTGTTTTTGGCGGTAAACATGTCACTTTTACACCTTTATTTTGGCGGTGAATGGTTTCACGGTTAAAGGTGCTTTAATGCTTCACACTATATTCCTGGTCAGACCAGGGTTTTAAAGGGTGCATCCACTGGTCCACTGCAAGAACTAATTTGTGCTACACTGGGGCCAAGGAGGGATGCTCTTTTGACCCGATATCTGACCCTATACAATGGTGTATCCACTGTTTTTGGATCTACTTATTAAGACACTGAATGGTGTCCCTTAGTTATTTTGGGATTTGAATTTTATTAAAACATGTTAGATATCTCATCAAACATTTGAAATATTTCCAAAAAGCTGGTCAATTTTAAATTTTAGAGTGGCGCCATCTGGCGAAGGGATTTGAATCCTTTGTTTCCTTTATTTTATAAGGAATGGTGTTTACACCCTTTTTCTGGTTCACCAAGGCACCCTTTTGGCCTGAAATGGTGTCACAAAAATTTGTCGATAAAAAGGGTGTTTCTGTACTTGCCAAGACACAACTTTTGAAAAAGTGTAGGGTGCAATGTGTGGTCCACATTTTTCAGCCACCCAAACAGCCAAAATAATAGTGGAGCCACCCTACACGTTGCCCTGAAATTTTCAACAAAATGTGATACAACTTTACGCCCTTGCAACACACCAAACAAAGGTGGGTACGCCACTGAGCACTCACATGGGACCCCTTATTTTTGGTCGGGATTTCACATAAACTTAGAGTTGTTTGCTCTCAAGAAGAAAAAACTTTAGTTGATACAGTTTGTTTAAGTTAAAGTTAGGCTTGCCAATCATGTTTATGGAGAGGAAATAAGTCCTTTTTGGGTCTTCAGGTTACACAGGAGGTCTTCACTTGCTTTCATTTTCTTTCTTCTACAATGTTTGTTGACACATGCTGTGAGGGTGACTGTCAAAGCACTGATAGCTAGTGTGGGTGTCAAGTTTTTCTTTCATAGGAAATGAGTACATCGAGTATGTCAACAAAAAGCACAACCAATGCCATGATGGATGAACATTTTTTACCATCTACCAGTTTAGTTGATCAAACAACAGATATCTCTGAGCTTTTTGCACAGCTAACCAAGGAATCTGGAATGAAATGTTTTATCTTTGTGAAATCTGCCAAAAGTCAAACTACTTCTGACCCAT
>Ga0194133_10009739_pt1 | contig 10958 bp, 11 predicted proteins | sample TA2KigOf40mmetaG_FD_155448 | JGI IMG/M metagenome (GOLD analysis project Ga0194133, IMG submission 155448) | Freshwater microbial communities from Lake Tanganyika, Tanzania - TA2015055 Kigoma Offshore 40m | ecosystem: Environmental > Aquatic > Freshwater > Lake | place: Tanzania: Lake...
GAAAAAAAGAACAGAGGGTGTAACCCAGACAATGGTGGATAGGTAAAGATGGCATTTCAAACATTAAAAGTGAAAATTTTACCATCCCATACTTTATATACTAAGGTGTGTACTTGACGAAATAAGAGAATTTCTGTGCTCTGTTATTTCTCAACCTCCACCTCTACCGGTTCCATCCGTTATAAACTCGATTACAGCTTTGACACCCTCATCGAAAGGTTTTCTTTGCAAAGTTATTTCACAGGAGTCACGAACGTTCATTATGATCTCTGTATTTCTTAGACAATGTCGATGGAGTGACAAAAAAGACTGGATCGGGCCGCCCTCGTAAGAAAAATACAGATCCAAGTGAGAGGAAAACTAAAAAGAGGAAGAAAATGGATGGTAAAACCCTATACAAGGTTTTTTAGTTTCAAAATGAAATTATCCCAATTGCATAGAAACCTCCGGAGAGAGTAATTCGAGTTCTGCTAACACAACTCCTGGAGTAACAAGCAAACCTCCTTCTAAAAGGTAAACAATAGGCTACTGCCTGATTCTATCATTTTTTGAATATTTACTATTTTTCTTACAATTTTGATTTGCATAGAAAACGGCAAACATCTGATGGAGATTTGTCCAAGGCAAGAAAAATGCTCGAACTCAACACCCTCCCCTCTAATACAGCTTTGAATGGAGCTCAAATAGCTTCAATCAACTCTTCGGTAACTTTTTTTTATTTCGACACAATCTGTGTATACATATTAGTCAAATAAAGTAAGTATTCTACTTTTTGTTATTCTTTTAAGCTAACTTCTCCACTCCTCTCCTCAGCGCTTACTTCTAAACCCTCTATGAACCTTCAGGGCAAAAGTTTCGGAGCTCCTGGATTTGGTGGCATTCAGCAACCTGTACCAGGTGTTCTTGGAATCAGGTAATTCAACATTTTGGAAATTCACCTGACTGGTCAGCTTCAGAAAAGAACTTTAATATTTTTTTGAGGTCTCCAAGTACGCCTAAGATGGATGGAACATTTATCAACCAACCCCCAAGGCCATCTCCTATAATACAAGGTGGAAAAATATTTCATCAACCTTTGTCATTAGGTGGTCAAGGTGAAATTAATTTACTACCAACTAAGAAACTATAACATTTATCGATCCTTAAAAAAGGTCTCAATTTATCCATCCCTCAATCACTTGGCGTCCCTGGGGTTGGATTTCCTTCGACTGGCTCAGGAATATCAATCGCTGGATCAACTCAAAGTTCCAATCCACAAATGAGCTTAGGGCTGCAATTATCTCCGGTAGCGGGGTCTCAAACATCTTTGGCACTTAGTCCTCCGACTCACAACATTGCCACTCAACAACAAAGTATCCTTCAATTTTCGCCTCTTCAACTGAACATAAACCACTCTCCAACTAAAATAAACCTTCCAAATAGTCCACTTCCACTAAAGCCCTCACATACCCCCCAGCAGTTTAACAGCGGACATCAACCTTGCTCAGAGCTAACTCAATTTTCATCTATTGCTCATCCTTCATCAAGCTCGACCTCTATTGCTTCAAACGCCTCGTCCATAATTCAAAAGCATCAAAGTACCCCGTTCAACCAAGAGGCTGGACCATCAAGCATGATTCCAACATCTTTGACACCAAGATTGCCTGGTTCTTTGACCATCACACAAAGTGGAACAACTGGAACTCCAGTTCTTTTGACACCTCGGTAGGACAAATAAGGTTTTTCAAAGTTGTGATTCATTAGCCAGCCATTATCATTAAAAAGTATCTAAGTGTATCAAATTTCTACACTAAAAGCTTCAAAATTTGGATTAAATGTTAGACAGATTTTGTAAATAGTTATTCACCTAATGAAACACTTTCAGGGTTCAGAGTCACAGTATTCAAGGCTCAGCTATGTCAACGCCTACAGCAGTTTCAGCTGTGAAACAGCCCAGGTAAATTAAATTTAAAATTTACTCCATAATGTCAAATGTGATGATGAATAATTTTGACGTATTTATTTTTCGTTTAGCCCTGTTCAAAGCATGGTGACTTTGACCAATCGAGGAAGTACCATCCAGATAAGCTTGGTACCCCCGCAGGTAAGCTACTATTCAAATGCATTGTCTCATGCAGCACGACGGTTTTTCCGAAGTGTAAACCTAAACGGATGGGTCTTTCGCCTTCCGAGAATGGTTGATGCAAATTAGGTCAAAAGGAAAATTTAAAAAACCAGTTAATTTTTTCCTTAGACCAAATCTGCTCAGGTATCTCCTGTGCAGCAACCAGAGAGCTGTAATAATCAAGTTGCTCCGAGGGAACCAGAACCAGAGGTTTCAAGTGATCTTATTTCTATTTCGAACCCATCCATGTTCACGAGCAAGCCAACATCAAGGGACCCAAATACAACAGCTGGTCCATCAAGCTCAACAAGCAGCCAAAGTTCTACTCCGAGCTCTGCAAATAGTCAAACTGAACTTAGGAATGTGGCCGAAATTTTGGCGAGTCTAAGTGGAGGATTTCTGCAGAATCCATCAGCTATTGTTTCCAAAAAGAGTGATCAAGAAAGCAATAAGAGCTCATCTCAAACAGAACTGAATTGTACCAATTCACAGGGTATGCAGGATTTAATATCAATGATTTAGTTGTATGGCTCAAAACATGTTGAAATGAAAATCTTACAGTAGCAGATGACTCGACAGAATCCTCGCAGTCCAAGTTGACTACAAACATAAAAGGGTCATCACCGTCTCAGAGATTGGTACATGGCAGTTCAAAATGAAACACATTCAATCTTTAATCCAAACCTTTGATCTAGATTCGTGTTCTCCAGAGCTCCACGACTGTCAACTCTGAAAGTCCCACCACCTCTCAAATGCAAGTCGCAGCACCTCGCATTCGCAAGCAAATGTTGACATCGACCCTAGTAAACACTGCTTTACCGGACCAACCAGAAGTATATAAACCAGAAAAATAAGTTGTACAAAAAGTTATGTAGGTCTTCATTTTAGGTACCTTTGTCGAGAAATCCTCAAGACATAGAAGATACTGAGAAGAAAAAGCTACAATCCCAAAAAAGAAGATCTACTAGAAAATAACTTTTTCGTCCGTTTTAACTAAATTTATGAAAATTCAAATCAAATGCTATTCTATCTCAAATCAAAGAATAAAGTGGTTTGCTCACTAAAAAAGTATCAAGTTTTAATCCTTGTTAATTGTAAAGTCCTGGTCAGAGCAAACGATGAAATGAATTAAACATTCCTGTCCCTGTGGGTTATTGCTTCATCACTTTTCGTTGTTCTGGCTTGGGAAGCAATAATGACTTTAGAAATTTTGGAAACCCCAGAGCGCTTTGGTTTTTCATCGTAATGAATTTCAAATTATTCATCTTTGATATTTTTCTTTTAGCAAAAAAATATTTGGCCTCATTAATGGACTTAATAATCCCCTCATTTGATGTTTATTGTTCCATTAAAGTAATGAAATATTATTCCTTTGGCAAATTTTGAACTAGTAAGGTCTTGGTCTTCGTCCACCACCAAAACTCCCTCGCCTTCGGGGACCTCCACGTTCACTGCGTCTACGGTCATACCTTTAAGCATTGTTAGAGTAGAACCCAATTTAAAATTAAACAAAACACTTATATTTAACCTGGATCCAGGTAACGAAATGGCCACATCCAAATAGTCTCCAATTTCAAACTCGCATTTTGATAATGGTTTAGAATCTCCAAGAGATTCCCTTCCAGTCGTGACGCAACCAATATCCTTCATGTTGTAATGGTAAAAAGATCCATTCATTCCCATCCTGTTACCCCTTGGGTTGTTGATGGAGGAAACTACCGCATAGTCTAAAACTGTACCTTTATTTCTGAATTCAGGTCGAGCTTCTTGAATCTAAATGGATCGTTGGATGAACACAACTATTTTCCATCATAACAACATATTCTAAAAACCTACCAAGGCAGTTATTTCTTTGAGTGTCGCATCCATCCATGTCGAGATTTGCAATTCACCATCCGGTGTCCGTCCTTTTATAAAATAATCTCATTTGGAACTGTTTTTATAACGAAATTGAAAACTTGTATTTCAAACCTCTGTTGTATTCACTCAAATTATTGTGGCCAGAGTTGGAGAAAAAAAGACGGATTTGGAACGGACATTTTTTACTTCGATCTACTGAGTTTTCCTCGATATTTGCCATTTTTTTGATACGCTTTAAACAATATATTTATCAACCCTTTGCCTCTTTCTTATGGAACGCTGAAAATTTTTGAGACAATATTAATACGAATTGTAATTTGTAAACAAGTAAAGGAACACAGAACTATACGTAAATTGGTCAATATTTTTTTCATTGATATCAGTGTCTATTCATTTGTTTACAATTTTGGCAAAATTCACATATTTTGCCAAAAGTTGCAAATAAAATAAGTTTAAAACTTCAAAGGACAAAATGTTTCTGTAATGGTTCTCACCTGAAATCATAAAAAAATTAGCAAGGTAAAATACATAACAGTGTTGAAATTTTGCTCTTTTGATAACCTCTTTTATCTTTTAACTATTAAACCTTTTTTAACTGTCAAATCTTTATAGACGTTTTCGAACCAAAAAGAAATGGAGAATCTTGTGAGTGGTTTTGAAGTTTCAGAAGTTCAGGTGTGTAAAAATGAATTCTAGTGTGGGTGTCTTTGTTCCTTAATCTCTTTCAAAGTTACGATTTTTTCATTTCAGGATGAACTTGTGCGTCTCAATCTTTCTATCAGAAGTTTAACATCATCATTTTCAAAATGCCAAAGTCAAGGAGAGATGGAGTCGATTAACCTCAACGTTCGTCGACAGCTAGAGCTTATGAGACAAAACCTTGATAAGTTGAGAATGCTTGCTTCAAAGCAAACGAAGGCTGACGCAAAAAAGATGTTGTTAGGAGATGCAGAAAGTCATGCAAACGAATTGGTATTCATTAAAATTAGCACAGAAACTTGGAAAATATTTCTTGAAAGACAAAGGACACAAAATATTGAATGGCAACCTTCAAATAATTGTTTTAAAAAATCTTTTTTAGACATCTTGCCAGAAGCTATTCAGCGATGCCAACTTGAAGTGCATCTCTGAACTGAACAGGCGGACAAGAGATGAGCTGTTCACTAGTCGCGAAGCAGATATAGATGATTTAAGAAAGAGGCAAAGGTAAAGCTTCACCATTTTCAAGGCGATTACGAGAATATATCTGGTAATATTTTAGTTTTTTATTTCAAGGGTGATGAAAGACAAAGAGTCTGTAGTGACAGAGAGTGGAAGAGCCACTGACCATTTAGCTGCAATCTCACGCCAGCTTGCAGACACCGTGAAGGTGATTTAATTTATTTCAATCCACATTACATAAATACAATCCACTGTACTATCCCAATTTTAGAGGTCAGCTATGACAGTTGAGGAATTGGCAGAATCGTCGCGTGTTGTCAATGAAACACATGAAGAGTTTAAGGGAATGGGAGCAGTACTTGGGCACACCAGGTTATGATTTTTATCTCACTTCAATATGTCTTTTAATTAGGAATAAGAAATTATTAAAAAATTATGCACGGGGATGATTTTTAATTAGTTTTTTCCATATTCAGGCGTCTTATCACAAAATATGGCCGTCGAGAAGTAACAGACCGCATCTTGATTTTCTTCGCAGCTTTGTTCTTCTTCGCTTGCGTCTTTTACGTTCTCCGGAAGAGAGTTCTTGGCCCTTTGGATCCATTCTCTTTACTTTGGAGCACGATTACCACCCTCATAACAACTTTGTTTTCATTGTTGCAATGAAAAATAGTCATAAAAATGATAAAATTCTTGGCCAATTTCAGATTTTATCTAATAAATATTTCTAATGTTTGTTTCCAATAATTTTCCAATTTTAAACTTGTTCAATATTTTCAGAAATGATTGCTTCAAATGCGTTTCAACGACTGACAAAATTTAAACCTAAAGCATCTGGATTTACCATATCTGAAAAATGGAAAGGAGGACGTTTGGAGAAGATCTTCAATTACTGGAACGGGGTCAGATTTGATTATGTTGAAGCTCTGAAGGGTAATAAGGCCCTTCTAATCTTGCACTATTTGATAAATTGAAGAAAACGTGGCACAGAAATTTTTTTTTTGACATGGTTTTTAGACATAAAAAAGGGAGCAATAAATCGTCCTATGAAGGCAAGTCTATTAACTGCCATGGGATTATCAGCATTTGTGTCTAACCGTCTCAATCCTGATGAACGAGATTTTAAGGCACATATAATTGACACGAGGCAAGTATTTAATTTTCCAGTTTGAAAATACTTTTTGCTGAATTAAATCATTTTTCTACAGCTTGTCCCTTACAGAGGTCCCTATTGCAATACGAAATCCCACAAGTGAAGAATGGCATACTTCAATCATCAGGTAACAAAGCGTCCAGTTCATAGCCATTTTTTTTGTTTAACTGATTTTTCTTTTGAAAGGCTTGAAAATGCTGGTCTGTTACGATGTTGGAATCTTGGTTTATTTTCAATTATTTGGCGAGCTGATTTTGATAAAGACTGTGGAACATTTTTGTCTCAATGTGAATATTTGAAGGTTCTTTGAGTTAGCTTTAAACCTCTCTACACTTCAAAGCTTATTCAATATTTATTTTCCATTAGCCAGGGTACAACGGTTTTAAGGACAGGATAATTGACATCGGTTTCTGGGGAACATGGTGGTATGCCAGAAAAGCTATGGTATAATAGAAGATATTTATTTATCATTCAGACCTTCATAAGCTCATTTATTTTCAGCATGATTACGATGTCATCCCAACCGAATGGGACAGTCAGGGTTCACCAACAGTACCACAAAATCAATTGAAACCCATGTGGTGAAGAAAAGAAACTTCTTTTTTTTGTATCGGCTGTGATAATAGACTCTATCTAGCAAGCTATTGTTATTATTTGTTTGCCAAAACGTTATTAAAAGAGTCTTAAAAGATAAAGTTTCTATTATATCATTTAAAAAACAGGGAGGTCTCAAATGCTCCGCCCACCCTCCGGTCTCCGGACTACCTTCAAAGTACACATTTTTAACCAAGTTGATCCTGCGTGCAATCAACAGAAATCAAATAATAATTCCGAAATCCGAGAACAGATAGTTCCGGATTGAGGTTTGATTAGGACGCAAGATCATAATGGTACTGGTGAAACTTCTACCTTTCCTTTCCTTTCTCTCGTTTGGAATCAGTGAGGTCATCGTCACGCCAAACGGATGCTTGTGTTCTGACTTCACCTGGGCCCGTCGAGGAGCATTCGTAAGTATACTATTTTACACGAGTCAGTTTCAAACTCGATTAAAAATCATTCAATGTGGACCCTCAGGTTGGTGATTGCCGTGCCCTCGACATTGATGGGCTGAGGTTTTGCTACGTCCACCAGGTTAGAGAATTATTTTTGGAATCGAGATGATGAACTGTCGATGAGAAATTTTCTTTCAGCCAAATGACTGCCTCGATTCAGAACACTCGACACGTTTTATTGGGATGGACGTTTCTAAAATTGCTTGCAAATGTAGGCGGAACCTATTAGGACTTTGCATTGGCGTGAGGCAAGGGGGCTCAAGGGATATCCAGGTAAATTTTTTCGATCCTCTCTTCAAGTTTCTTCTTTTTCTAAAAATAGAATTTTGATTAATTTTCAGAGTAATCTTGCCCTCAACTTGGACGATGCACTAAAGAATGGGTTTTATATTGATCCAGTGACGAATGAAACAGTTCTTGTTCTTCAAAATGGAGAATACTAAGATTTTATACACTTTATGACTTATTTTGGAAAATAAAAACTTGTTCAAGCTCAAGCAAAGTGTTTTTCAAATCATTTTTATTCAAGGAAAGGAAAAATACGAACAACATGAAAACGTCACACAATTTAAAATTATTGAAAAAGTGGGCATAATAGAGATTAAGCTTGTTTAAAAGCCTCCAATCCCCTTTTAGCATTAATGTTGACTAGCCCTTTAAGCAACTGTCTTGAGGACGTTGCAGGGTGAATTTAGATTAGTGCTCGCAAGAATTAATATTTGCTGGTCCAAAAAAATTCAGCTCTCATCACAGATAATCAGAATGCATTTAAATGCAATCATCCAAAGAGGATCACAAAAGGAACACAAATGTAGAGAAGTCTGATATGGCTCAATGCTTCAGAACTTTCAGTCACACTTTCAAAAGAAAACAACTAAAATTGCTTCAAATAAACTAAGTGAAATTACAGTCAATGAAATGGCTTTTAAAAGTTAACAAACGTGAGACGAAGAGAAATGTTAGCAACTCACACAGTGAATATAAAATTTTCTTTTCACACACAAGTTTTGCATCAACGCAAAATTGAACCAAACTGTCAAAAACTTCAACCACGAAATTTATGCATTGCTCAAAAGCTACAGCTTGCATAGGCATATAACCAAAGGAATAAATGCTCCTAAAGCAACAAGGATAGGCAACATGACTGTTGTGTCATCACTCTCATAGGGATCCTTTGCTTTGGGACCACTTGGGTTGCGAATCTTCTTAAGCTCTGACTTTAGTGCCTCATTGACTGGCTCTTGATTATCTTCATCCTCAAGCTCTAACTGTATTGGTGGTAGTTTGGGCCAATCTTAAACACAAAAACGTTGAGTTATTTTTTTCTGCAGTCAAAAAAATAAAATGTTTTTGGCTGGAACACAGACTTATTCTTTGTTTTTGATTATTTATAAATAAATATATGAAAGCCACAGCAATATTAATACTCTAACTGAGAGGCCTCTTGTTTTTTCAACACCAAGAGAAAAAATTCCTTAGCATGACTAACGATTTATCACCTAAAAATTGAATCTCAGCCGCTGGAACCATTCGTTATCAATTATTAAATTAAAAGTACAAAGCGTATGGAATCATGTATTACCTTCTAGTCGTCCTTTGGCCAGAACGATGGCGTTCACTTTAGGGTTGTCACGATAACTCTAAATGGAAATATAATGAATTCGACAAACTATTAATTAAAGAAAAAATGATCAGCAAATATGATTGATTACCTTTATGAACTCCACTCTAATTTTACCACCAGTTATCTCTGATTCATCCCCTTCATAGTGGATTTTTCCATCCCTGACTTCAAACTCAATGTACTCATCATACGCTGTTCCTCTGCCGACCCGCTCAAAGATATCCTTTTACAAACAATTCAAATTGAATTTCAGATAAATTTTCAGAGTTACATTGAAAAATTTCAATAATGTACTCACAAGGTCTGAAGCAATAGTTAAATCTCCATTAAGTACAACATCAAAAACCTAAAAACAAAAATAAAACTGTAAATTATCGCATTCTCTTATTTTCTCAGGACCACGCTATCATATAGTTTGATGTCTGAGCAATTATAAAATTATATTTCATGATTCTGTGAAAAAAAGTAATTCAAATAAACATTTGTAAATTTGCAGACGAATTTTATTGAGACAGATTCGAAAAATATTTAATTTGATTTTTTTTGGTACTTACTTTCATGTTGGGCCCATTGAAGTAGACTTCACTAAATTTGAGCACTAACAAATATGACCCATCTTCTTTCACTGGTATATCATAACCAAAAGTTGCTGAATGGTAACGTTCGGTTTGATATAAAACCTGTGAAAAAGTTAATGATAATCATTCTAAAACCAATATCTTTAACAGGATAATTTTTTACTTGGTCGGGAGGTGGAGCTCTTGCAATCAAAAGTTGTTTCCCATAGTCTGAAGAAGTGCCAACCCTGTTAGAATCTTTGGCATACTTAATACCAAAAACATCGACGTGACTTTCTCCACCGCAGTTCACAGCATAAACCACTCTGTGACCAATACTCTGAAAATATTAAAAGTAAGGGTCATTCAAAAAAATTGGCGTTGCAGTATAATCCAAATCTTTTTACCTCTCCCAACCCATGGGCTTCCAAAAGAATTACAGTGACGACAATAGTGAATTGCCACACAGTCTCCAAAACTAAGGTCATGGTTGTTACGGTAAGTTAAAACCTTTAAAAGTAAATGTCAAATACTATCAAATTTGCACTGAAGCTCATCTTTTCACGTCTCAAATCAGAGAACATTTTTTCATTTTGGCTCGATTTCTTCATAGGGATTAAATTTTAGTGTTGCTTTACACTTACTTAGCAAATTTAAAGATTTATACCCAAGAGAAACTCTGTTCCAGCTTGCAGACGTATTTTTTGCATGAAGTGTCTAAAATTGATTGACATCTTTATATATGATTGAAGATAATTATTTTTTTCACTGAATACTTTACCTATAATAAGGTTCAAGTTACAAGTGGCCCATTAAGGAGGTCTTCAGGCTCAAAGTTAGCACTAGGAAAAGACGTCAAAGCATGAGGTTTGCAATAAAGATGGCCTTTCTTGACACTATATCTCTCAACTCTCAAACCTGACAACTGGTGACGCGGATGATTGAAATATATCAAGACGAAGGAAAAGAACTGTCCCGTATTTGTTTTCTAAATATATGAAAACAACTTGAAATCATGCACAGTTATCTACAAATCTTTGTTATTATATTTTATATTATTAATAGCAATATAAGTAAAAAAAGGTTGGTGACAGAACATAAACGGTAAAAGAATAAAACACCTTATTTTTTTAAATAGATTGACTACTTTTACTAATGAAGCGGAAATTTTCATATACCTTGAGGAATTACGAATTCTCCGGTGAATTGAATTAATTGCAATATTTACCTTGCTTAAATCAAGGTTCCAATTAAACCTAGAAAATGAGGGAACGGGCTAAAGCCCGAGCAAATGTAATTAAAAACAAAACCCTTTAAAATGGGTATATTTCCATTTTTCAATATGAAATTGCAATTTTAGGAATTTATTACTAATGTCCCTAACCAGAAACTTTATGAGCATATGGAGTCTTAACCCTCTGGTACCCTTATGTTTTCAGTGGGGAGC
>Ga0194133_10009740_pt1 | contig 10958 bp, 7 predicted proteins | sample TA2KigOf40mmetaG_FD_155448 | JGI IMG/M metagenome (GOLD analysis project Ga0194133, IMG submission 155448) | Freshwater microbial communities from Lake Tanganyika, Tanzania - TA2015055 Kigoma Offshore 40m | ecosystem: Environmental > Aquatic > Freshwater > Lake | place: Tanzania: Lake Tanganyika...
GTATAACAAGTCATGGATGGTCAAAGGGATGCCAAAGTCGTGTCTTAAGAATTTCAATTAAGAACAAATCTACATTGAATTCTTTCTTTTCCATTGAAATACAAGTTTCAACATTTTAGTCAAAACAAGTTTCTCCAAAAAACATAACATGTCAGTTTTGCTTAAAAAAACTTTCTTACAATTTAAATATTGAGTTATAGAAATTTCTAATGAAAAAGAGCTTTTTTAAAAAATTGAGGTTACGTTTGTTCAAATGAAATATACCTTAATTGTTATCAATTTGACCTACAAAATTTCGACGGAAGTAAAGTTGTGTCAAGAGAAAGACTTGTGATGATCTATATCCAGTCAATTCAAGTATAACATCTTAAATTAAACAAGATTTTATTTATTCTTTTTATTTTTTAGCACCTGATATTAGCTTTTCAAGGTCTTTCAGTGCTCAAAATTTTACCAAATTTTAAAATTAGAGCTTTTGAAACTGAAATAATAAAATTTTGTGCTATTCTAATATTCATGTAAACTTTTTACCAAGATTTGACTTACTCCTTTTACAATAATACTTGAGTTAGATCTTAAATTTGAGTACAGAATCCCTGCTTTAGCCAATTTTCTAAGACCTACTATTGAAAAAAAATCAAAAGCTTTCTCAAAATGGGATGAGTCTTTGGGAACACGTTATAAATTGATTCCTTTATAACTTTCTCGCCTAGAACTTCCTCTTTTTGTTTGAATTTTTAAACGTAAAAATCCAATCATTCGAGATTTAAGAATATTTATGGTAGAACTAACAAACACTAGCCGTTGCATTGCCTAACTTTTAATTAAAATTTGTTTTTCAGATCAGCTATGTCAAGATGCCAAAAAGTCCCCACTTGGAGCTTTTCAGCCTTGGACAGGAGTTCGCTCTAGTCATCCCTAGACCAATTGCCAACCAGGCTTCGTCAACTTTGTATAATGGGGCATCAGAAAATGATCTTGTGAGTTTGAAAAATAAAAATTATTTGTTTCTAGATATTTTTATAAACCATTCATTAACATTTTGTCTGAACTTTTTGTTGCCTAATTGTTCAAAGCAGCTATCAATTGATTTGAGTCTTGTTTTCTGTAACAAAAGAACGTCCCAAATTTCTTTTCAGCATTGCCTCAAATTAGTTTATTGGAAATTGATAACTTTGTATTTGACACAAATGTTTTTGACTTACTTTTCTCTGTAGTAATTTTTCTAACTATTAGATTGGGTTTGCCTCCTCCATATCCAATGAACTTGGCAATATCCGTAGCTTCTGGGAACAGCCCACATCAAGGACTTGGACCCTTCTTCTCCTTTCAGGAGGGGGTCTTGCAATTTACTATTTGTGCAAAAAGAAGAATGACGATGAAGACATTTTTATACAAGGAATGAGCACTCAGCCTAGGTAATTTTATCAATCTATCAGTTGCTCATGTAAATGGATATTTTTATCACATCATAATTTTTTAGGAGAGCTCCTAACTCCAGAGCTTGGAATGGATGGGGTCAGAGAGGATGGTTTGGGTGGTTCTTTGACTTGATAGGTAAATAAATACTCAAACAATTATTTTTAATTTTGAGGTAATATGAAAATAACTCTTCAAAATTCTAGGTGATCCTGAACCACCATCCATACTAGGTGGTCATTATTTTGGTCCATTTTCCACAATTGCAAGGGAATCTCGCCCTGTCGCACAAGCTGGATTCTTTGCCAAGGTAGATCCAAGATTTCTGGTCTCTCCATGTCCCAATTGCTTAAAAGGAACTTGTAAGGTCAAAAAACATCGCCAAAAGTCAAGACATCTTCTTGCAGTGACTGAATCAAATACAAGGTTATTTTCTCAAGAAACCTTATCAACTTTAAAATACACTAATACATTCATATTCCTGCAGTAGTTCCTCCACTTCACCAATGCACCTGCATGTCACTTCCTTACTGCCTTGTGCCTCAACTCCAGACCTTGCAGATGACGAGGATTCAGAAAATGAGGGAGTTTTGCAAAGAGTTGCCAATTCCTCCAGATTTAAAGAACTCAAAAAAGGTTACATAGCTTAAATTTTTCCTCTTGCTTGAATTTTATTACTTTTCATAATAATTAAAAAATGTATACAACTTTTTTGAAAATTGTTACAGATATCAGAGATCGTGAAGCAGGCGATGGCAAGTACTTGGTAAAGAAACTTACTTCTGGAAACGGGAAATCATTTGATCGAAGCAGCTCAAAATCAAAAAGCAGGGCTCCCCCTGAGGGGCGAGAAAAAGGATCTTCCTCTCCATCCAGAAAGAAATCCACAAAAGAAAAGAACTTAAGCTGTGGAGATATAAATTGCAATGATTCATTCTGTAAAGCTCAAATGGGAAGGTATGGATTGAAATAAAATATTCAGCATTTCATATCTGTGATTAGTTCACCGACAAAAAATATTTTTAAAATTCTTTTAAGTAAATTTTTATAATTAATTTTATGTTTAAAAAGAAGTGTTTATTTTAAAATTTTACACAGAATTCTCCTTTCTTTTGTATTCAGGGATGATTTAAAACTCAATTCTTGTATTGGAAGTAATGGTCCTGAATTGTCTTTGGAATTAGTTTCAAACAGCCAACACCCAAAGTTTTCAAAAGGAATGCTGGGCCTTATAAAAGGAGCACGAGAGGTACGAAGGCTCATCAGGGAGGCATCGTTTGACAGTACAGCTTCAGAATTTAGTCTGGGCCTCAGTATTCCTGAAGAGCTTTGCAACATGGATCGTTCATGGGGTAAGGACCTCATAACATTTGTTAATAACAATTTTGATTAGTCCAAGTTTTCGTTTCTTATTAAGTAGCAATTTGAAAAATGTATTATATTTTATATCAAAATTTCAAGTTTTCTTTCTTGAACTTGTCCAAATTTGTCTTTTTCTTTTCAAGGATACCCCTCTTTTCATGTCAGTGCAGTATGTGGTGGAAGTGACTTGGAATCTATCCACGATTTTGAAAAACATGTGCCCTCCGAATCAGAAGAAAGCCAAATTGATGTCCGGTAACTTAATTCAAATTTTATTGAAGTAAACTTTTTGTCAAAAATAATTTTTACACTTAGGTTACTGCACAGGAAATGTGCTTCCACTTACAAACAAAAACGGCTTTGGAGGTTATCAGCCCAGCCACATCCCTCAGAGTTTGAGTCGCCAGAGCATGGTGCTAAGTTACAAGTAGATGATATTCAAAGTAAGGCAAAAACTTTTGCATTTTTGTTATCAAAAATTTGGAAGTGGTCAGATGTTATAAGTTTTTTTGTTTCAACTGAAATTACTTTAAGTGCCTTTTGAACTATACAAAATGACATTATCTAGGCGCTTACAATTCACCCCGCCACGAGTGGCAAGATCTTCGTCCTCAAAAATACAAACTGGCTTTGTATAGCAGCAGGACAGGGAGTAAAACTCACAGCAGCAGTGTGAGCGAAATTAGCGAACCTATTGATGGTCTGGAATGGGACTCAGAAGATATTGGACCCATGGTAAATTAGTGTTTAAAGTTTTACCCTTAATTCAGTCAAATATGTTAATTTATTTTAAGCAGGACGATGCATCGTCCGAGCTAAGTTTTTGTGTCGACAGATGGCTAGACTACAATTTGGAGTTTGATCTCGAAGCAGAATTGTCAAAATACATGAGTGAAAGAAGCTCAAGAAGAAACTCAATAAATTCTGACCTGGATTCATCTTTTATTTACAAGTTTGTTTAAAAAAATAATTGTCAAAGAATATGTCGTACCCAATTCAACATAATCAACAATAAATTTGCAGAAGCGTTCGGTTACCACCTAGTGGTAGGTCATCTGTGAGTCGTGGTGGAGGTGGTTATGACTCTTCATCTGGAGAGACACCCGAAAAATCTTTAAACAGTGACATGCTTTTAAGGTAAAAATATTCTAAGCTTCAGCTACATATTAAAAATGAGATACAAAATGTTATTTTTTAAAGTTCTTTTGGTTCATCATCCTTTACTCGGCCTTCCAATATTTCATACTCAAAGCATGGTCAATCATCGTCTGTCATGCGAAGCCTGTTATTGCAACAAAATCGATGGAAGGAGTCTTCCCCTATTTATGATGCACCAAGAAACAGACACCATTCTTCGGGAGAGCAAACAACCGTAACGAACTCCAATACCGGTATCATAGCAACTCAAAACTGTAAAAACTCACATTCACAATAAAACACATTTTAGGCTGCCTATTAGCAACAACACCACTTTCTCCAGTTCATGAAGCCAAAGAGCCTGGTCGCAATAGCAGAAGTGAGCTTCTGTCCCCCTCTTCAGATGATTACCCAATTAAGCAGTTGGACTTTGAGCATGCAAGTCTGAGAGGCTGTGAAGTGTTTGCCAAACAAGGAAAACAGTCGTATACAAGTCAAGTCCTCTAGGAATATGAACTTTTTTTCTCTTCCAATCTATGCCAAACCCAAGAAATGCAGACAAATTTTTTGTCGTTATGATAAAATTTGAAAACTTAGTAGGTCAAGCAACGATGTGCGATAGGCCATGCTGGACTTTTACGGCTGTGATGACTATTGAATTTAAGAAGAATTTCTATCTAAACTTTAGAAACCAGGAAAACATTGATTGAAATTTGTATAAGTGATTCATAGATTATTTAGAGAGAGCAAAATTAGTCTGACTAATCCGTTGTTGAAAATGTTATTTGCTCATGCCTTATAGCGAACAGGTGCAGGGCTTTTATGTCTAATATGTGAAGTTACATTAAAAGATTTAAAACAAATTGATTGTAATAGCCCTACCAAGAGCTTTATTCAGATGTTCCTTATTTAATGCTAAATATATTAATGTATCCTTTATTTGCAATATTCACATTGTGGACTAGTAGACTCTGGTTTAGTGTAAGTTAAGATCTCGTGTAGTGTTTTCAGTAAACAGTTTTCAAAAGACAAAATTGACTTATCTTTTGTTAAATACAAAGTGTCATAAATAGGGACGTTACTGTAAAAGCAACGTACTTCAAAAAAATTAATACTATGTAAGTTTATTTCTAATCATAAGAATATGTATTGCATTGACCTCCTGTCAACCATTCCTCAATCAGACATCAACAAGTTAGGAAATACCCATATGATCATTTTTGATAGCTAAATTTAAGAGAAAAGATCTAATCCAAACTTAAAGTTGAGTATCAGCTCCTACAAAGTAATCCAAGTGAAAGCCCAAGCCATTTACAACAATTTAAATGTAATATTCCCCAAAAGAATATAATTTAGTTTTATTTATTTATTTAACAAAAAACTCATGCAATCAACGGTAACAATCTTCACATGATTCTGCTGGATTTTCTATTTTAGTGTTTTAGATAACCTCACAGATGGAGCGGCCGTCAATCCTGTGAGTAAAATTTTGGCAACAAAGGATGTTCTGTCAGCATTGGGAAAATGTGTTTCTCAAAGAATGTGTTGAGATCAACAACTTGCTATAAAAGCAAAAATTCAAATATGATGGAACGCATCCACAGCTTGGAGTCCAGCTTTCAGGTGTAAACTACCTGAAAATTAAAACTAAAAAATAATTGAAAGAAATTACTGATCTAATTATAATATTCCCGATTGCCAGGAAAAGAAATGAATAACACCTAAACCAAAGAAGGAGTCATAAAAATCATTTTCAACTCAATTTTTATGAGAGGTAACTTTTGATTTGCTTCTGTGTTTCATTTCTAGAGGATACGTACATCAAATGTAAAAGTAGTCATATTTCGAAAGGAGAAAGTTTGGATAAAATCTATAAGAATACCCAAACCCAGATCTCCTAATGTCAGAGGTGTTTCGCCTCATAATTATTTGAGGCTAGGTCTAACTTTACATCACATATTATTCAGCCATTTGACCTAACCATTGAGCACAATATCTGTTCAACCTTGGAAATACTTGATTAACTGTTAGTGAATTTCTTTCTAAAAGACTAATAAGCATACTTAGCTGAAGCCCATTTTAGGATTGTTTGGTCTTCTACTTTTTTGAGGTCTCAAGGAGTGATGCGTTATTTTTTGATAAAACCAGTTATTTGAAATCTCAAGCAACAAAAGATAATTTTATCAAGAATGATTTTATTATTTAATATATACAATAGAATTTAAAAGTTACAGAAGTGAGGTGTTAATATATTTAATGAACATAGTAGTCAACTTGTCAACGTCGTCTACAGCTCTGGACTTTGCACCGTAATTAATGAACTGTCTCTTGGTTCGCGATAGTTCAGCCAAAGTCATCCGACGGGGAAGATATACTCTCTCGTCTGTTCCTGGGATACATATGGCATCACCCTCAACAAAGTTATCTTTCTGAGCAGCTACTATTGAAGTAACAATTAGAGATGTGGCCTGCGAATTTCATCAAACATTCCATCATTAAGTAAGTTTGCATAAAAATTAAACCGAAAAGAATTTTAAAAAATCCTTTTTAAACAACTATAGAATTAATTTAGAGGACAAAAAGTTTTTTTACGCCTCTCTATTAAGCTAAGTATAGACAAGAGAAAAATTTTGAAATGTCACTTAAAAGTACAACATACCTTGTCAAGTTCATGCAAAAAATTTGTGGACGACAAGGGCTGACACTGCGTTGACTGATTGGGAGGAGGAGGGGCCCTGTCTAAAAGGCTTGCTGAGAGAGATTCACAATCTAGAGGTCGAGTTGACAAATACAGAAACAGAGGAGAATCCCATCTAATTGTTCCATCAACGGCCAGTTACAGAAATTTTCCTTGACATTGAATTATCTTTTAGTTTGTCACCTGTTGCTTCCGTTTGGAGTTTCATATCTGGCTACCAAACCATCGAATACCTCTTTAGAGTACTTTTCATCTAGTCCACACTCATTCCAATGCCAAGCTTCTTCTGGACTTATATCACAGTGTACTACGCAATGGGTTGTTTTATACGATTTGCTGGCACAATAAAGCTCGTATCGATACCCTTGAAAGAAAGAAGATGAAGTAGTTGTCGGATTTCTTGATGTTGTTTTGCTTTCTTATTTTTACCTTTGACATAGTTAAGTCCATCACAAATAACGACAGTGTCCTTAGACAAGTGTCGAATGGTCTCAGACTTGAGAATGTCTCTAAGAGAGTTAAAAAATAGAATAAAATAAATCTTTTTAAAATAACCCACCTATATTTACCTGATAGACTTCTCCTTTCTAGAGTCGGAGAGCACATCATTTTTATCACCCTGGTCTCTGATAATATTATTTTCTGAAACCAACACAACATTGCAACCTTTTTCTTCTTCTAAATAAGATTTTAGAAGGTTAGCAGCCCGCGTTTTTCCACTAGATGGAATCCCTGTCATAATGATAAGCGGCATTTTTAAACATCCACTGAAAACTCAAGGCACTAGAAAAAACTATAGTTACTGTCGATAACGATCATCAATTTAAACGTTAACTGATAGTTTAATGTTATGAACATTTCAAAATACTTTTGGTAGGACTGGGATTAACAAATTCAAACTTTAAAGTTCATTATTTAATATTTATTTCTAAAAGTCACGTGACAAAAACATAAACACTTGAATTACCCAAAGATATCTAAGTAAAATTGAGTAATAAAAAATATCCACAGATCTCAACACAATTTTTTTATGAAATAAAAATAAATGATTCACTTAATCTTTGAAAAAAAAGTTTTGCTCAATATTCATTTCATGAGTGTCTCATGAAACTAATTTGGTGTTTTGTTTAATTAATCAGTGTGTTTTTTTGAAACCCAAAAAAAAGAACGTGTTGGATATTTGGAAATGAAGCATTAGCCGTTGGTATGTATATAGGCCAGCGCTGGCCGCTAGTCCTGCTCCTAGCTCTGCCGTTAAAAACCATAGACATCCAAGATAAAGAAGGAGCGTCAGTCAGAGCATAAGAATTCTATTTAAGCTGTGGTCATTTTTGTCTTTATAAATTCAATATTTAGTGTTTTTTTGATGTTAAACAGCTGAAGTCTATTCTACATCTCTTACTCAATAGGTGCTCCGTCTTTACCTTAGATGTCTATGTTAAATTTAAAAACCGTGTCAAAAATCTATCCGTCAGCCGCACGTACGGAGGGAGCTTCTCGTCTCAATGTGTGCATGGTTGAAAACTGAAATTTTAGGCCCACTAACGAGCGCGCGTCTCCACAGACTGCACAGTGCACCACACCTAAAGCAGCTGTTCGAAAATTTGAATTGAAGGCGGTTGAGAACTTGCTAGATATTGTACGTTGTAACAGCACTACAGCAGTGGGCCGACGGAGGACGGATTAACTAGTTCAAAAATTTACTTTGTTAAGATAAAAAACAACTTTGCGGTTTACCAAGAAGACTCTCTTCGTTTGCTTGCATTTTACTAAACTTTTCCGTCCATTAAGTGCCAAAATGTCTGACGTTGACGACGAACTAGAGCAGTTATTAAGGAGAACAAGAGCCTCAAGGGAGAGAATTAATGCGAGGCTCGCTTCACTCGGTAATTTGATCACTTTTTATTTGGTATGTGATGAAAGAAACTGTAAGTGTGAGTTATTTTAAGGTACGACCCCAAAGTTTATGAGAAGTCCATTGCGTGAAAAAAATGTGACCACTTCAAGTGAGGAGCGTGAGAGATCGCCACTGAAGACATCATTTAAAGATCACTCTATGTCGTCACCAAGTAAATCGGCGTCGTTCACCAAGGCCACTCTAAGGTCTACCCATTCACCTTCTAAGTCATCCCCATTGTCATCACCCAGCAAATCCAATATTCTGCAGCGACAGGGTTAGTCCCGAGTAAATTTTTGCATCTACGTTCTTAGACAATGCTCATTTGTTTCAGGGAGCCAACATAGGTGTGAAGAAAAAACTTTCAATAGAGAAGTAACAGAGAAGACAACCACTGTAGTCTCGTCGCCCAAAAGAAGCCCCGGAGGGACCAAAGAAACTTTCACAAAAACCACAATCACAGAGACTGAGGAAACGATAGAAAAGAAAGAGGTTTCAAGTATCTTCCCTGAATCCCATATTCATTTTAACTAATCATAAATTTCATTTTTTGAAGGTTTTAAAGATTACGGAACACGGCCAGGGTGACGAAGAAAAAGTAATGAAAATGTTGGGGAAATTAGAGAAGAAAACGTCTGACACTACTCCTGCCCCTCGCCGGGTCATTGAGTCGAAAACTGTCACTTTCAAGAATAGCCCAATTGTAAAGACAGTTTTCACCCAGGTAAAGAGTATTCTGCTGGATTTGACATGAGAGCAAGCCTTGAATACTTTATTTAAAGGATGACGAAACCGATAGTGAAGGGTATGGTGACGACGTTTCTGAATCGTCTCCAAACATGGGAAGTCCATCAAGGTAAAGATTTTCAACAAGTATAAAAGAAAGTTTTAGAAAAATAAACGAGCATTTTTATTAAGGTTTGGAAGTTGCCGTGACGTGTCTCAAACTAGCTCATTTGAGCGAAAGACCCCAGTCACCGAGAAAAGTCTGGACGGCCTTCTTGATGACGAGGTTGAGACAGGACGCAAGCGACGCCTACAAGTAAATGATAATTTTGTTAACTACTGGAAGATTTCATAGAAACTTTCTTCTTAAGCACTGTTGAATTAAATATGAGCTTTTTGTTGCTGGGTAAAGGACTGTCTATATGGCGTTGGTCGACAAAGTGTGCTTCCTTTTCAGGCACTAGCCTCAAAGTTCAAGATTCTTGACGATGACGAATCTGAAATCTGCGCTAAGAAGATCGTCCAAGTCCCTTTAACATCGAAATCTGGGTCTCCTGGCAGAAGCAGGGACAGAACAAGGGTTTGTCATTGTAAAGAGTGCTTTGATCTATTATTCTCTATCCAAATTATCATAGGTCGTTGACGTTGATCGCGAAATCAACAGAGTAAAGGTTTTACCCAACGGAAAAACAGATAACTTAGCCGACGATCCTGCTTTCTTAACCAGTCTTAAAGCTCAAGGATTCGAAGAATCAAATTCAAAAACTAAGCTTGTAAGTTTCATAACTAGTCTACATAGTCTGAATTTCTAGAGGCTTAATTGTTTCCAGCTTCAAAAAACACTTAAATGTTTTAAACTTTCAGGTATATGATTTTTCCAGTAAGGGTCGATGTGAAAGTCCTTCGAAAAGAAATGACACTCCACTTCAAAGCCCCTTTAAAATAAATCCACATCAGGTGAGAAAATTAAGTCTGTTATCTTTTACACTCAACTGAATTAAGTTTTTTTTGTTAGTTTATCTCTTCCCAGAAACCATCTGTTTCAAGTCCATCTCGTGCCTCAGGTCTGGTGCCAGCAATGAGATCTGTAAGCCCATCAAAGGCGAGCTCCTCTCCTATGAAGACAAACAGGTTTGAGAGTTTTCCATTAATCACAAATTTTTATCCTTATATTAACGTATCGAATTTTATCGCTACTAATTCTGCCTCAAGAAATCCTGCACCAGCCTATAGGTCAACAAGTCCTACCAGAATGGTTTCATCTCCAGCGAGGGCCACCAGGTTCTTAATTCATAATCATAGGCAAAAATTCATCAAAAACAGCTTCTCTTAACGATTTTCTAGCCCCTTTCGCCCTCATCCGCTGCAGTTCGTGAGCCCACAGAAAGCTGCCGAGGCCGCTGCTTTAGCAAGTCTACCTTCCAAGCTTGAGGCAGAAGGACCTCCAAAGCCAGCAAGAACTTATGCAACCCCAGCAAGGTATTTTGTGACAAAATAGTGTGTCTTTGATGCAAAAAAAATTCGCAAATCGTACCTAAAAAGAATGAAAAAAGTTTTCAGTACAATGATAGTTTGTAATTTTCTTATAGGCATAATGCATCTGAAGATACTGACGAATCGTCTGATGAGCCACCGCGAGTTTGGAAAACTGAGAGAACCTTTACTCTAACGCCTTCAAGGTTATTTTTACTAGAAATCAGTTTTAGCAATTAAAATTGC
>Ga0194133_10009741_pt1 | contig 10956 bp, 3 predicted proteins | sample TA2KigOf40mmetaG_FD_155448 | JGI IMG/M metagenome (GOLD analysis project Ga0194133, IMG submission 155448) | Freshwater microbial communities from Lake Tanganyika, Tanzania - TA2015055 Kigoma Offshore 40m | ecosystem: Environmental > Aquatic > Freshwater > Lake | place: Tanzania: Lake Tanganyika...
TTCAGTCATCTATAGCTTCTATTTTATTGAAAATCTAATTATTTTTCCGTGCTTAGTTGACTTAAAGACCTCCCTGACTGAGGTATACACCATAAGATGACCAATTTATGGCTAACCCGGGGGTCAAAGGTGCGCCCAGGCCAAGGATTGAACACTAATCCTTCCAGTTTTTGGCCATAGAGACCCTGCATTCAAGAATTATTTCACGTATTTTTGTAAGATTAATTTGGATAAGACCAATTATGTTGGTCATGACTTTCAAATAAAGCCTATCCCTAAAGGCAAAGTCAAAAGTTAGATAAGACAGAGTTCATGGTAATGATTGATTCACCTTTATTTAACAAACAACCAATAAAGAAGGAAATCTCTACTTATCAATTGATAGCAAAATGGGGTTCTACACCAAGTTACTAATATTTTCATTCGATTTTGTTGTAGCATAGATGGATTTTCCTAGATTTAGTTTAACAATTAACAACATTAACTTCGGGCTATTTACATCAAGTAAATATCTTATCAGTTTTACTTAGGGCTTAGATCCGGGTCAAATTTTTTTGACCAGGGTTGGGTCATATTTTTGTTGCTCGGGTCAGGTCGGGTGGTAAGACACATATGGGTTTAGAAAATCTCCCCTAGAAATCCCAAATTTTTTCAAATCTCACTGGGTTTGGGTCAAAAAAATACCCTGGGTCGGTCTCTTATTTCCTGCGGGCCAAAAGTATGCTTGGGTCGGGTAAGGGGCCATCTCTAGTTTAGATATTGAACATTGATTGATCTCCTTCATTCTTAATAATCATTTATTTTAGTAGTTCATCGAATCTAAATATCTCTAGTAATATCTGTAAGACACTCAAATCTTAAACTTGTCTTCACATTTTGTTAATAATGTTAAAGTATCTGTCAGCTAATTGCATTTTTATAGCCTTTAGATTATTAATATAATTTTCTTAGTTTTTCATACCTGTTGCATCAAATTTGACAAGATCACACCTTCCAGGTGCATCTGGTGGACATTTGTAAACAGCACCACCTTTCTGAACATTTTGTTGGCCTGATTCAGCTTCAGGTGCGCCAACTAACAGCCTAAAAGTAAAACAAATGAATGAAGAATGTCATGAAGAAATTGAATCACGATTCTCAGAAGTAAACAATTAATAGAGGCAAAAAATGTTTATATTATAAATGATTTTCACTTTTGCCAATTATGTTGTAGAATTGGTGTTATCAAAGAGATTTCTTGACATTTTTTGTGCCTTGTTTAAATGATGATGACGATGCACAATGTAAAGTTCTGTTTATTTTCCTTTGAATAATAAATTATGTACAGACTTTGTCAGATTTGTTCTATGGAAGTTGCTAATGGAAGCAAAATGATGATTATGACCAATTTTAGAATCTAAATGTTCTCGGTTGAAGAAAAAGTTTTAACTGTCAATTTATAAAGTTTGATTGCAATGATGTATTTCAATATTATAATTTACAAGTGTTTGAATTGATTTATTAGAAAAGGCAATGAAAGAGAATTCCAAAAGAATCGTGACTCATAATATTTTTTTTAATAATTTATTTTCTCTATCCCAAAAATACCTCAATTTATTTCTGCACTAGATTTGATTTATGTTTCAGCAATCTTGTTGATCAGGAAAAGTAAATTTCATTTTTTCATATTGTTTTGAAAATAAAACTTGGGTGCAAAAAGATCAAAATTCGATTGGAAAAGACTGAATTATTGTTGATAAGATGTGAAAAATGCTTAAAAGCTGGTAATCAATTTTTCACAGAGATTGGATGTGATGCTTTCAGATGATAGAAATTTGATTTGCCTCAGTGAAACTTCTTATTATTATTTTTGGTAAAAAATGGAGGTTTTTATAAGTATCAATAAAAGTTTCAATTTTATTCCATATGATTCTATATGACTAAGTTTGAGAGACCTTCCCACTTGTAGACACTTTGTGATTTAAAATTTCTCGAATGAATAATCTTTTAGAAACCTTTCAATTGAAGAAGTCTTTTTGGGAGGTAATTTTTGTGAAAGATTTGTTGATGTTTTTGGAGGCGAAATTTAAAAAAAGACTCTAGGTGAATGTAAACTGTAAACGAAACCCCCTGTTCAAGCATTTCTATGTTAAATGCAATGGGAACTACACACCTTGCCTAGTTTCAATCTTGAAATATTGAGGGGTGAAGATCATTTGGGATAAGCAAAAAAAAAGAAAAAAGGTCTGTTACGGAATGAAATTTAAACTCAAAATATTTGGAGAAATTTTTTGAAAAATCATTCTTTCTCGACTTTTGAATGATGCAAAAGATTTTATTATTCAAGGAAGACATTCATCTTTCTTTCCTGCAGTATCTTAAAGCTTAATGGAGTGATAATGATGGCTTATCCCAAGTGACCATAAAAATGCTGCTAGGAGAGAGAATTATTTTCATTCTTATATGTGGATTTAAAGTTCTCACCATGGTGTTCCCTGGTCCCTGTGTTGGGCCACAGCAAACCCAAATTTGCATTCACTGTCACAAGAGTCCCTTGGAGCTGTGTGGACCACTTTACTGCCAACATCAACGTTGAACGAGAACACAATGGGTAATAATGTAAAGCTCAGAATCACAATTGGAAAAAATAAAGTCTTCAGTCTCTTTGTCTGATGCATTTCTTCCCACATGGTGAATCCAATTCATGCAGATTTACCTGGAAAAAAGAAAAGAGGTTATCAAAATATTGGGATTGGATATTATATTTCTCAAGGTTACTTTCTAAATTCAATAAAAATATTTTTCGTGCAGCTATTCGTCTATATTTTTATTAGCAAGGTTTTTCAATACATGCATTTCTAAATCTGTCTATTTATGAATTCCACCCAGTTTTCATGATCAAACCAAGGCAAGAAGACAACGCCTGCTGAAAACATTCATGAAGTATATAAAATTTACATGATCCACGGAAGTGTTTCATGATTAACATTTTGAATTTTTTGGTTAAAATCGGTAAATTCTATTCATCTTGTTTTGGAAAGGATTCACAGCAAGTCCACCGATGTTCTCAGTAGGATAATGAAAATCTTCATTTGAATCGAAAAATCAATTTAAATTTCGGTCTTCTGAAACATGAAACCTTTAAAACATAATCCTTGGAATGGTTTGCTGATTCAAAACATCAGGGACTGGCTAATTTAATAGCCAAAATTATTTGTATTACATACAAACATTTGATAATTATTTGCATTTTTGTAAGCTATGAGAGATAGATATGGTAAAAGATCTGTCTCTCTTTTACCATTTGACTAAATTTAGGATTAACATATGTCATAATCTCATCTGTAAAATGGCAGCTGAGATCTCAGCTTCATAGGTTCTTGCCCAGGCTTTGCCTGACATATCCCAACACTTTTATAGTTGCAAACAAAAGTAACAAAAGGCAACCTCTGACTGAAGAAAATATGGTACAAGCTTTTTCAAATACAAAAATGCAGTGAAATGCTCCATGCAGTTTATTCACATTTAGGTAGAAAGTAGTATCAACCTACCTTGTCAAGCTGTGTTTAATTCTTACACTCAAATTCCATAATACAATAGTGTACCAAAAACAATAGATTGCTCCTCAAGGCTGCTGCTACCAAAAATGCTACTAATTTTGACTCTGCCCTAGTTTTGCTTCATGCTTAATAGGCACCCTACCTATCATTTAAAAAGGTATCTCCTCAATCAGCACGCAGAAACAGGTCTTTCTATAATTGGGAACTCAACACTGGGTCTTGCCTGGCACCTTGTACTTCCAAAAGTCACCTCATTCAGCATTCATCCCAGATCACTTCAATCATTATTATTGCTGAATTACTGGTAAAATGGCCTTAATTATAACCACAGTTACATTCAACCCTTCAGCCATTTGCTGACTGAAAACAGAGATCTAACGTAATGATGGGTCCAGGTCAAAAATCAATTTTATGTTGCTCGGGTCAGGTCTGGTCAGCCGTTTATGGTTTAGGTTTGAATTCGGAAAATTTCCCCTAAAAATGTCAAATTTTTCAATTTTTTCCCCTCGGATCAAAAAAATTCTTTTTGGGTTGGGCCAGAAAGTACCCGCGTCAAAGGCGGGTTAGCCTCTTATTTACTGCGGGTCAAAAGTAAGCTCGGGTCGGGTCAGGGCCCATCTCTAGATCTAAGGTTGGGATTCCATCTGTATAGCAATCTTTGAATGCAAGCAAAATCAAGTAATCTAAGCATCATTAAATTCAAAGATTGATACTCAAATTGTCAGATGATTTATTTAGGCCGTCGCCTTGCAAGTGGTTGATTGCTTTAACCTTGACCTGGGATCCAACCCTAGTCTTCCAGCTGATATACTGACCCCCCTTTTTATGTCTAAAAGTTCATTAGTTTTATAATAGCTCAGACACGTTACAAGGAAGGTACAGAGTACATTACTTGCAAGTTTAACTTAAACCCTTGAAGTATTTTATCTTGTAAAGATTGGTGTTGCCTTGATTCATCCTGAATTTTCTTTTAATGTCAGGCAAAAGAGATTTCTTGAAATTTTGCCAACAAATTTACGTACGTCCTTTCCCCCCATTCAAAGCAACTTTTCTAAAAGAAAGTATGAGCGCCATGCAGCCAGACTATTTGAATAAGAAAATGTTTATAGCAAAAAAGGTCGGACATTTCATTGCAATGATTTACATTAATGACAGAAGACAGTCAATAAAAACATCCTATAATTTAGAAAATCCTCAGACGTTTGCTGACTTCAACTTCCCTCTGAAAGCCTGTTTTTCCTTCATTTTACTGGAATATTTTCAGGGAAGGCTTAAAAGTATTCTGTGATTCACTACAATTAAGGCTGTCACAAAAGTATATACACTCTCAAATAAGTTATATCTAAATGTCAGAATACTCTGAGAATTTTTTTCTTCAAAAGAAAGATATTGCTGAATAAAAAAGGTGATTTTCTCATCAACAATTAGTTAAGCTATATTGTGTCAAAAACATTCCACTTCCTTTTCACTATTTACTTTTGAAATTTCCAAATATTTATGTTAGAGTTTTGGGAATAAATGACCCAATTTGAAATGTCCGAAGAAATTTTCATAGTAAAAACGTGTATTTACATTTTGTTTACAAACTGATTCCAATGTTGGGGGGAATCACTAAATAACTTGAAAAAGTTACTCTATTAACACCAGAAATTGCATATTTATCAACCAAAAAAAAAAGAATCAAAATCAATTTTCCTTCTTTTCAAATCAAATTCACAATAATTTTTTCCTTTACTATCAGATCTGAAAAAAGATTTAACCTTCAAAAATGAAAAAAAACCACCCGACAACAACAATAACTGCCACATGTCTAAACCAAATACCTTCAAACATTTGATTTTTCAAAGATTAAGGCACGCTTTGAATACAAGAAAAAGTAGAATGACATTAAAGTTTGCAAGTTTATCATTCTGAAAAAATAATAGTATTTGCCAAAAAAAGTAATTGTTGTGAAAAAATTGATCAGGTGTGCAGGATGAGTGAAGAACAGGTACAAATACGCCCACAAGTGTACCAAAAAATTTCAAGTCTTTTAAACAGCTGTCGCTTATTTCAAGACTTTTACCTCACATACCTCAACCCAAAGTGGTTAATTTAAGAAATCAAATGTGGAATGTGAATAATGTTTGCCCTGAAGTAAACTAAACTTTTTGAATTAATCCTTTATACATATGAAAAGAATTTGCAAAAATATATATCATGATCAAAAAATATATTTTAAAGAAAAATTTAGTGGTTTTTTTGCTGACAACGGTTTTTCACTATTTTTTCAAACTATTTTCCACCCACGCAAGAAGTTTCAACCAATTATTTCACCCAAAACGTGTTGTTTTCTGGACTAAATAATGATAAAAATACCTCCTTTTCATTTGTGAAATCAAACAGAATATCCTTTTTATTATCAAGAATCAGTTGAAAAAGTTAAGCTGATTCTAATGAAAAAATTTCTGAATCACAAACTTATTTTTCAGCAGCTATTTTTAACAGCATTTTATTTTCATCAATGACATCATCATTGAATAATGCAAGAAATATTTTTAAAGCTCTGAATCTTTTTAAACCATTTTCCTAGTGGTTGTTTATCAAGCTAGCAACTGAACTCTAGAAAACAGGCTTGAATTCTTGTTGCATATATAAACAGGAAGTTTGTTTTACAGATCACGTTCATCCCATATAAGATGTTAGCTTTAGCCAAATGAATAAACCTACAAATTACAGAGTTTTTTTCAACACTTTTTTTTTCGTCTGACGTGCAAAAAAAGTATTTGGTTTCCAAATGTGAGGGTTAAAGTATTTATCAAGAGTTTCAGATAACACTATATCGAATTATTAGTTCAATAAAAAACTTACCTAGAAAAAAGGATTTACTCCGCAACAAATTGTTTATAAAGTCATTTTTTCTGCCCTGAAAGGGCCACTCATTTTTTTCCACACTAAAACCACGTCACTTATCAAAATCGTAACACTTTTTTTCAAACTAAATCTTCCTTTAATTGTTTTGCAAATGCAATTCTTTGAAGCCAAACTTCCTCACCTTGTGGATTCCAGATGGTGACTCAGTGCCAGTGCCTTCTTAGACTTCCTTCTCCTCGATCACTCTCATTCTATTCATTTGACAACTACGACCCTCAGAGCTAGCACAGTGCCATAAAATTCATGGAGGTCTTCCATCAGTTTCATCTCATTTTTAAGCTAAAAAAAAGGCAAAAATTCAGCTGAAATTTTCAAAGTATGATATCTAAATGTCTATTTCACATCAAACACTAAGTGTTCATCTTTAGAATTCACATGTGCAGCAACTTCTCTACCTTCCTTGCATATATGAGTTGAGCGCACTCAATATTTTTTTGGGTAGGTCAGTCATATGAGTGTGAGAGATAGATAGATAGAATATGTTTTTTTCGCCCAAAAAGTCATTACTATCCTGAGAAGGATAACTTTAAAAAATCTGGGCTTAGAGAGGAAGGAAAAAGTTTGAAAATTTTATCTTTTTCTTTGTTAAAAAGAAAGTCTTTTTTGGTCAAAGTAGATTTGCTACTGTTGTGCAAAAAAAGGCTACAGAAAATGAAAGTGAAAATGAAAACGAGGTTACAAAACTGTAAAAAATAAGCTTATCTGTTTTAACTCTGGCTAAGAATAATTTTTTTCAGGGTCAATAAGAGTCTTAATCTCATAAGATGCCTCTATCCCATGAGGTTTTTACTCTTTAAAAAATGATGAGTATCCATGCAGAAATGCTATCATTCAAATTAAAAATGTCAAGGTACTCTGCTCAACATGATAGATTTGATCCTTGCTGCTACTTTCCAGCTTTATATTCGGTCTGTGGTCTGAAAAAAATGAGTATGATGCAGCATAACTGGTGATGACCTCCCCAATCAAGAAAAGAATCAATACTGAGCTGTTTATTGCTAGAATGGTAGCCCTTTATATAGTGGATGGTCGGATCAAAAATGAGAACAAAGTGAGAGTGGTCAACCATTGGCACTGGTTAATCTGTGGATCCAAATTATAAATGGCTGACCCGACCAGAGCCACAAAAAATTGACCCAACCCGGGTCAAAAATTTTTGACCCAGACCCATCACTACTGTCCCTTCATATATTAAATATGAAATTCAACACATCTGAAACCTGTCCACAAACAACATTGTTCATGTCGAGATGTCAAGCCTTGAAATGAGGAATGGAACAGACACTTGAACCTACCAAATAATTTTACACAAAATGTAATTAAATTAACTCAGATAACAAGGCGTGGTCATGACATCCAGCTGAGAATCTGCCATCAAAAGTTCAAATCTCAATTTAAATTCTAAGCTTTTATTAGATCTCATAATATGCAAAAATTTGATCATCATATGGAGATAGAGTTTGGAAAGCAAACTTTTTATACAAAAGTATAAATAACTTCCTCAAGTTAATTTTCCAGTCCTTTACCCCCTTATTACAAATATAAGTTTTATTTTCAGCGTGGTTATATCACAAATAAGAATTAATGTACAACGTTGGGTGGTGAAAAGGGGTGAGGTACTGTTTATGACAAAAAATTGGTCTTGGTCAACTTTAAGATGCAGTACTTTTGTTCAAATCAATTCTGGATTGTTCTATTCATTTATTTTATGTTTCTAGATAGAATTCGATTATTATATAATTAAAGTATTTCACCAGAAAATACCATTCTTAAAAATTTAACCAGGGATAGTTCAGGTGACTGTAAGATACAATAATATTGAAGGGAATTGTTTTGGTGGTATTAGAAGAATCAGTTCCTCAACCAACTATAAGCTGTCAATCAATCAATAAGATGACTCATTATAAGGCTATAATCAAGGTGTCAAGGGTTGGCCAGCTTGGCCTAGGCCAGGGATGGAACCCTGAACCTCGTAGTTACACCAGTATAAAGTTATACTCTCGTAATTCTTCAAATCTGATCGTATTGACAAGACTACAAAGAGTCCTTGGCCATTGAAGGTTGGGTGATTTAGATGTAAAATCTAGCGTTTTTGTTCTAAAGCACTTGGTTGGCTGACTTCCCTATGAACTATTACACTCACTGGATTGGTTTCAAGAAAGAGGCCAATGAATGCTCAGACACGGATATCATGGTCCTCGGTTTCTAATATACAATTCAAACTGTCCGGATTGTCAATTTTTCTTCCTAGTTTATTTGGAATGCATATATTTGATTGCAAAATCAGAAAGTTGGCTTGTCCGATCCAATTTTTAGATATTTGTTTTCCAGTCTTTCTCATTGATGAATCAAATGCATACAGGTACCTTTCTTTTCTTCTTTTGTCGTAAAAGTTTTCCATCATTTTACTTAGCAGAGAATGGGGTTGACCATTGTTATACATGTTTAGGAGAAGGGACGACCTAGCAAATTTCAACCATTTACCAGGGGTCAGTCTTTTAGTGGTCTCCGTTATCACGTTGTGGCTAATCCTTTGCCTGTAGTCTTGCAAACCTTAAAAAACTTTTAGGGGTTTCTGAAATTCTGAATATAAAACTGTTAAGTGGTAAAGAAATTTCTGATTGACGGATATTGAAAAAGAGGCTGAAAATTGGTCTGCCTTCTTTAACAGCCTTGAAAGTATACTTTAATTGTAAAAAAATATGCCTTGAAAGTAACAAAGTTATTGGTTTTCTTGTGATAAATTAAAGAAAAATGTGACCAATAAAAAATTTTAAATACTGCAAAAAATTATCATCTTTTTATTAATTATGGTAAGTGGATTTGGTGATTTTTATTACTTTTGTCTAAATTTGGTTCTCTATTCAAGTTTCTTGACGCACCCATCAATCTATAAACTATTTAATGCAAGATGTGGGAAATCCAGACAATGTATTGATCAACAATCACAAATTCTCAGTTTAATGGTTATTTAAAATCCTCGAATAATACAATATTTAATATTTACTAGTTAAAAAATATCAAATTTTTATTGTTTAAAACTGAATCTTTCACAACAGATTTGATCCATTTCAAATAGTATTCTACTCGAGCGAATACCGTCGGGGTACGTGAATCACATTTTCTGCTTCCAAAGGATGTCAGCCCGATAACCTCAAAAGTCTCGTCCTCTCTTTGAACCATAAGTGGAGCTCCAGAATCGCCACGACAACTGTCTTCTCGAGGGGAAGATATACCCTATAGTTAAAAATAATATTTTTCATATGTACCTAAATTTTAAATTCTAAGTTAAGGAGGAGAGCCAAAGTTCTTTTTCGAGGCAAATTTGTGAGTAAAACTTTGGCTCTTGGTTGACAAAAATTTTCAGACAATTCATCATAATTGATTCTGACTATCAAATTCTTGGCATGCTTCCTGATAGATGTAAGTAGCCCATCATTTTCATTATTTTATCACACAACCTATCTACCCATGTTCGATTCCTGAGCACATACCTGATCACTGAAACTGTGCTTCCTTTGTAAATAAATAGTCTTGTGATTCTAACTCGTTAACCAGTTATTTTTTAACTTTTCCTTCCCATAAGTATGTGCATGATAATTAAGCCTTTAATTTTAGTTTAATTTGTAAGTTTAATTTTCATTTTTATTCACTTAAGTACTTTTAGCATTTTGCTTTGACTATTTTTTCATAAGATTACTGTTCAGAGAGGCACTTGTGATTATTATGGGTCTGTGCTATTCCGCTTGCGAGAACTCATAAGGTTTGTTTGCATACCATCTTAGGGACAGTCTACATAGATATGATTTGCCAGTTGTGGCACTTTTTTAAATTTCCTGAAATTTTTATTCTACAAGAAAGTTTCCTTTTTCCTTTTCATATAGACTGTTAGTATTGGGAATGCCCAGGGTGGTAACAATACATCTAGGAGAAAAATGGGCTTTTTCAAATCAAGTATTCTCTAATTAGTGATTGTTAAAGCAAACTTTAGTTTGAATTTAGATAATCATGCTTTGATTACAGTCTGAAATCATCAACCTTTCAATAAATCCCTATGGAAAAAAATTTACGGTTAATAATATCAATTTAATTTCTTTCCTATTTTTTTGCTTGAGAAGTTTCTTTAAAAGCTTTGAAACATACATTGAAAAATTAACATGTAAAATAAGCTTCCTAGATGAAGCTTCTTCATTCAAAAAGTTGATGACCTCAAAAGGAGCTATGTACTATTTATCGAAAATGTACTATTTATCGAAAATGACATGTAAAATTGTTTTGAAATGATCAGTCTTGAACTGACATAATTCAAAACTTGATGAGTAAAAGTAAGGGGAGTTTTTTTGTCCTGAGCCTAAAATGCATCCCCATATTTAATTCACCAAAATGAACTTTTCATTTTATAATTTTCTTCATTTATTTCTTAAAAATCAGTATTATATCTAACCAAAGTTTTCTAAACCTTTAAATACTTACAATTCCACAAATGTTAGAAGAAGATGGTCTG
>Ga0194133_10009742_pt1 | contig 10955 bp, 9 predicted proteins | sample TA2KigOf40mmetaG_FD_155448 | JGI IMG/M metagenome (GOLD analysis project Ga0194133, IMG submission 155448) | Freshwater microbial communities from Lake Tanganyika, Tanzania - TA2015055 Kigoma Offshore 40m | ecosystem: Environmental > Aquatic > Freshwater > Lake | place: Tanzania: Lake Tanganyika...
ACTTTGCGCCGATGCTGATCACACCACTGATGGTGCTCGGCGGCCTATTCCTTTGTTAAGAAGGTTGCGAAAAACTTGCGCATCGACTGCTGCAAGACCGTGCCGCCCAAACTGCGGAGCGCGCGGCCCTGAGCGCAGCCGCTGCAAACCCAACGGTTGACCTCGTGCAGTTCGAGCGCGACAAGATTCGTGGCGCCATCCGTACCGATTTTATTCTCTCCGCCGAAATCATCGTGATCACGCTCGGCACAGTTGCGACCGCACCGCTAGGCACGCGCATTGGCGTGCTGGTGACGATAGCGGTGCTGATGACGATCGGCGTTTATGGGATCGTCGCGGCGATCGTTAAACTCGATGACGCGGGTGCGCATCTCATCAACAAAAATGGCGACGGGGTGCAGCATCGTTTGTCGCGCTCCCTCGGTCGCGCGCTGCTGCTGACGGCACCGCGACTGCTCGCCTCGCTCGGCGTCATCGGCATGATCGCGATGTTTTTGGTCGGTGGCGGCATTCTCACGCACTCGCTGCCGTTCCTGCCGAAGGTCGCAGGACTTCTTGCCCTGCTGCTCGATGGCGTCGTCGGCGTAGCCGCCGGAGCGCTGGTGTTAGCGGCGGTGCTCGGGGTCAAGCGCGCGCGTCAGCTCTTCCACTAACGCGGGCGGCAACAACCGCGACTGACCCGGGCGTAGATCGGCAGGCAGACTGATCGGCCCGTAACGCAGTCGTGTCAGCCGACTGACCTCGTGGCCGACGGCGCTCCACAGTCGTCGTACTTCGCGATTGCGCCCCTCGTGCAGCACGACGCGAAACCACGCATGCCCATCGCTCGCGTTGGCCGCCTCGATACGATCGAATTTCGCCCAGCCATCCTCCAGTTCGACGCCGCGTCGCAAAGTATCGAGTGTCGCGGTTGACGGCAACGAACGCACGCGCACCAAATATTCGCGCTCGACCTCCGATGAGGGATGCATCAACCGATGCGCGAGTTCACCATCGGTGGTGAAGAGCAGCAGACCGGAAGTATTGACGTCGAGTCGCCCGACCACGATCCAGCGCCCACCGGGCGGTGCAGGCAGATGCTCGAAAACCGTGGGTCTACCCTGCGGGTCGCTACGCGTCGTCACCTCGCCGACGGGCTTGTGATAGCCGAGCACGACCGGCACTGCAGCAGCGGCCCGTCCGCCAAGATCGACTGCGCGACCATCCACCGCAAGCAAATCTTTGGGCTCGACCCGTACACCCAATTCGGCACGCTGACCATTGACCGTGACCCGGCCGTCGCGAATCCATTCCTCGATGCTGCGCCGCGAGCCGAGCCCGAGCGTGGCCAGCACCTTCTGCAGTCGCTCGCCGTGATTCGATGCGCTCATGATGGACGGCATCATAACGGAGCGTTATCAGCGCATGCCGGTTGCGCGCTGAAGTACCGGACGGCGACCTCTATGCTGCGTCGCAGCGCCTTTCATTCCACGCCATCGGAGACTCCGCCCATGCGCCCTGAAACCATCGCCGTCCATGGCGGCTACGCCCCGGATCCCACCACCAAATCGGTGGCAGTACCGATCTATCAGACGACCTCCTACGCGTTCGATAGCGCGCAGCATGGCGCCGACCTCTTCGACCTCAAAGTGCAGGGCAATATCTATACGCGGATCATGAATCCGACCAGCGATGTACTCGAAAAACGCATCGCCGAACTCGAAGGCGGCATCGGCGCGCTCGCGCTGGCCTCGGGCAGTGCCGCCGTGACCTACGCCGTCATGACCATCGCCGAGCAAGGCGACAACATCGTGAGTTCGAGCGCACTCTACGGTGGCACGTATAACCTCTTTGCACACACGCTGCCGCAGTTCGGCATCGAAGTGCGTTTCGCCGACTACCGACGACCCGAAGAATTCGAAAAGCTCATCGATGGCCGCACCAAGGCCGTGTTCTGCGAATCGATCGGCAACCCGCTAGGCAACGTCACCGACTTTGGCGCAATTGCTGCGATCGCGCACCGTCATGGCGTGCCACTGATCGTCGACAACACCGTACCCTCGCCTTATCTTTGTCGCCCGTTCGATCATGGTGCCGATATAGTGGTGCATTCGCTCACCAAATATTTGGGCGGTCACGGCAACAGCATCGGGGGCGTGCTGGTCGACTCGGGCAAGTTCCCGTGGGCAGAACACAAGGCGCGGTTCCGCAGGCTCAATGAGTCCGACGTTTCATATCATGGCGTTGTCTACACCCAGGCGCTCGGCCCGGCGGCATACATTGGCCGTGCGCGCGTCGTGCCGCTGCGGAACATGGGCGCCGCCATCTCGCCGTTCAATTCTTTTCTGATTTTGCAGGGCATCGAGACGCTTGCGGTGCGCATGGATCGCATCTGCGACAACACGCTCGCCATAGCGAAATTCCTGCAACAACATCCCGCGGTCAGCTGGGTCAACTATGCAGGCCTTGCCGAGCATCCGAGCCACGCGCTGGTGCAAAAATACATGGGCGGACGCGCCTCGGGCATTCTCACCTTCGGTGTGAAGAGCGGACGCGCCGCCGGCGAAAAGTTTCTCGATGCGCTGAAGCTCGTGATCCGTCTCGTCAACATCGGCGATGCGCGTTCACTCGCCACTCACCCGGCGTCGACGACGCATCGGCAGCTGTCGCCAGCCGAGCTCGAAAAAGCCGGGGTCTCGGAGGACATGGTGCGCCTGTCGATCGGCATCGAGCACATCGAGGATCTGCAAGCCGATCTCGATCAGGCCTTGCGCAGTCGCTAGCGGCGTCGCGCCTGCTAGCGGCGTCGCGCTTCTTCGACCTGCTCTTGCAAGATGCGGAACAGGCTGTCGATGAATTCTTTGCGCTCGGCCGCGAGTCGTGCTTCGTTCTCGGCCGAAAACTCGTGCGCATCGAGCTCACCCGCGGCGAGCCCACCCTGGCGAATCTGAATTGCCTCGAGCGCAGCCAGACGCTCACGCAGTGTCCACACCTCGCTGCCGAGAACCACCAGCATGTTGAGCAACTTGTCGATCGCTGGGTCGGCAAAGAAATAGGGACGCCCGCCGCGGATGGTACGGCGCATCGGCTGCCGCGACGGCGTGTCTGCGACAGCGGTCGGCTTGGCCTTGGCCTTAACCTTTGCCTTTGCCTTGGGCTTGGCCTTTGCTTTGGGCTTGCTCGCGCCCTTGCTGCTGGTTTTGCGCGCCGCGCTCATTTCCAAGCTCCGAAGCAGTACCAAAGAATGCCGTCGGTCAGCCGACCGGTCTTGTCATTGTCGACTTCGCGTGGCTGGGTGGCCGCCTCGCTCCACACCTTCTCGCCGTACCAGCCGACCGAGGGAATCACGAACTGCACGTATTTCTTTGGAGCGAAACCCGCCTGACGGCAAAGCTCTTCGGGCTTGAGGTCGCGAAACGGCTTGTAGAACGGCTCATTGTTGTACGCACTGTCCCAGTCGAGATAGAAGGCGTCGTAGGCCGAGAGCTGCGAGTTTGGCGGAAGTTCCATGTGCAGCATCAGGCCGCCCGGACGCAGTACGCGATAGGCCTCGCGCATGATGTTGGCGATGCCTTTCTTCGGAATCTCGTGCAAGAACATCGAGGAGAACACCACGTCGAAACTCGCGTCCGGAAAATCGAGTGCCTCGGCATTCATCTGCGCAAAATGAATTGCCCGGCCCTGGGCCTCGGCGCGCGCATGCGCATAACGCAGACAGGGCGCGGCGACATCGATGCCGTGTACTTCTGCATCGGGGAACTGGTCCTTCCATGAGCCCGTGTTGTGGCCGATGGTGCAGCCGAGATCAAGAATTTTCCTCGGCTTGAGGTGCGGATATTTGAGGCGAATGAAACCGGCGATCGACTGCCCGATGTCATCGAGGTTCTGGCCCATCAGACCAAAAGAAAACACCGCAAGACCGTTGTCATAAAGCGCGCCCGCGGCAAGATCGTTGGCCTCGTACTCGCCGTCGTAGTTGCCAGCCATAAGGTGCACGTCGATGGCCGACACGTAACGTGGTACCTCGAAGCCGGGCTGCAGCGTCAGGGAGCCGCGCTCGGATTGGCGCTCGGGGCCATGCTCGCGTCGCTTGGTCTTGGACAAGGCAGCAGCTTTGCTCTTGAGCGCATCGCGATTGCGCTCGAGCGGCGGAAACACCGACTGCCACACCATGTCTTGCGCCGTGACGCGTAGGCTGGAATAGAACTTGAAGTATTCGTTGGGCTTGATCGCCTTGTGGACCTCTGGCCCATCTTTCGGGGCGCGCCCAGCGCTGCGCCGAAAACCCGGCTCGACGTCGCCCTCATAAACGGCACGCATGCCATTGGCCAGGTCGTTGAGCACATGCGCGCGCAAGCCGGAAACGAAATTCATCCGCGCTTTTTCATCGCGCGTCTTGGAGAGTTTGAGTTCGTGCTTGAGTTCGAGCATGGCGTACTCCTGAAAATATCAGGCCTAAAAATCAGACAACAGTCTGCCGAATCCGTTCAGGCGATCGGCGATGCCATTGGCGCGCAGGGCATGCCAGTAGGTGGCTGTGTTGATGGCGATCACCGGCTTGCCGAGCCAGTCTTCGGCCTCGGCGGCCAAACGCACCATCGACAAATTGGTACCCACCTGAATAATCGCATCGACCTCCGGCCCATCGAGTTCGCGCAACACCTCGCGGCAGCGCTCCTCGGTGATTTGCGCAATGGCGGTCCATGAGGGCGCGCGCATCGGCACGTCGCGCACGGTTTCATAGCCCATATCGGCAAAGTAACGACGAACCTCGGCGTTCGCGACCGGGTAATACGGCGACAAGAAGGCGATGCGCCGAATGCCGCCATAGGCCTTGAGTGCTGCCGCGCAGGAATGCGCGCCGATCGAGATCGACACGCCAGACTCGCGCTCGATCATGCGCTGAAATTCATCGGCCCCCTTGGCGCCGCCGTAGAACGTGATCGCCGACATGCCCATCACCAGATAATCGGGCTCGCAGGTCATCACGCTGCGTACAGCATCGACAACCCCTTGCGAGATCTTGTGCGTGGCAGCCATGAAGGTTTCATCGCTGATCGCCTTGGAGTTCGGCGTGTAAATGCGGCTGTAATGATTGGTGACGCCCGCCGGGCGCATGTCATCGAAATCGGGTTGCACGATGGTGTTGGTCGACGGCCCGAGGACCCCGAACAGGCGGCGGTAGCCTTGCACATCTTTTCCCATGAAGCGCAGGCTAGCATGCGTTGCGAGCCGTGGTCAGGCTTGGCGACAATGCAGCCCATGCACCCCCCATCGACTCTGCGGTCACGGATCGCAACCCTCCTGGCGATTGCCCTCGCACTCGCGACGACCGCCACCGCCTCGACCGAGCAGATCGCCCGCCCCGCGGGCGGTCCGACCCTGCGGATCGCTACGTGGAATCTCGAATGGCTGATCGCGCCTGAAGCTTTTCTCGGGTTGGCACGTACCTGCGTCCCGCGCGATGGCTCGCCCGGGGCACGCGAGCGTTACATCCCCTGTAACGTTGCCATGGAGCAGGAGCGCTCGGCGCTCGACTTGCGGGTGCTGGAACGCTACGTCGATCGCCTCGATGCTGACATCGTCGCCCTGCAAGAAGTCGACGGCATCGCCGCGGCGCGTCGCGTATTTCGCAATCACGACTTTTGCTTCACCCAACGCGCGGGCGTGCAAAACACCGGCTTCGCTATTTCCAAAGGAGTGCCCTATCGCTGCGGACCCGACCTGCTTGCCTTGTCACTCGACGATCGAGTGCGCCGTGGCGCCGAGCTCATTGTTTATCCTGGCGAAAAGCGCGAGTTTCGGCTGCTTTCTTTGCACCTGAAATCGGGCTGTGCGCGGCGCACGCTTGATGACCCCCGGCGCGATTGCCAAACGCTCGCAAGACAAATTCCCGAGCTCGAACGCTGGATCGACGAGCAGGCCGCAGCAGGTCGGCCGTTCGGGCTGCTTGGTGACTTCAACCACGACCTGCTCGCAGGCGAAGGACCTGCGCGCAACGCTCAAGGGCAAATCAGAAATCTTTGGGCCGAGATCAACGACGGCGACCCCAAGGGTCTCGAGTTGATCAACGTCGCCGCAGGGCAGCCGTTCGTGAACTGCGCGCCCGATCAAAATTATCGTAGCTACATCGATCACACCGTGCTCGATGCGCGGCTCGCCGAGTGGCGTGTTGCGGGCTCTTTTGTACGCCTCACTTACGAGGCTCGCGATGCCTTGCAGCGCAAGCTGCCGGATCACTGTCCAGTTGGCGTCGATCTGCGCATCCCGCGATGAACTCGGCCCAAGCACCACGGCGACCAGGGAGACAAGCGTATGTTTGACCTCGTCATTGAAGGCGCCTCGGTGCTCGATGGCACAGGCACCGCCGCCTACACGGCCGATGTCGCCATCACCGACGGCAGGATCCGCGAGGTGGGGCGGGTCAGTGGTCGAGCGCAAAAACGCCTGCCTGCACCGGGCGCTTGGCTGACACCGGGTTTCGTTGACCTGCATACCCATTACGACGGTCAGGCAAGTTGGGATGAAACCTTCAACCCGAGTATCCAGCATGGCGTAACAACCGTGGTGTTCGGCAACTGCGGGGTCGGTTTTGCACCGCTCGCGCCCGGTGATCGACGGCGCGCCGTCGAAGGTCTGATTTCTTTGATGGAGGGGGTCGAAGAAATCCCGGGTGCCGCACTGGCCGAGGGCGTGAGCTTCGACTGGCAGAGCTTCCCGCAGTACATGGCGGCACTCGAGCGCATGCCGCACAGCCTCGACTTTCTCGTGCAGGTGCCGCACGACCCGCTGCGCATGGCCGTCATGGGCGAGCGCGCACTGGCGCAGCAAGCGGCCACCGCGAGCGATATCGAGGCCATGCAGGCCTTGCTGCGCGAGGCGCTGCAAGCGGGCGCTGCCGGCTTTTCCACCGGTCGCACCGACAACCATCGCACCACGGCAGGGCTTGCGACCCCGGCCTCCGAGGCTGCTGCCACCGAACTCGCCGGCATCGCACGGGCCTTCGATGGGCTCGATCACGGCGTCGTGCAGGTAGTCAGTGATTTCAATCTGCTGCACGGCCCCGAAGGCTTCGCCAACGAATTCGATCTCGTCGAGTTGCTGGCACGCGAGAGCGGCAAGCCGCTGTCAATGACCTGGCTGCAACGCGACCCGGGCGGTGAGCAATGGCGCGCCATACGCACGCGCACCGAAGAGGCCGTCGCCCGCGGCCTGCCCTTGTCGCTGCAGGCGAGCCCGCGTGGCATCGGGCTGATTCTCGGGCTCGACACCACCTTCCATCCTTTGATGGGTTTTCCGGGCTACATCGAAGTCGCAACACTGCCGCTCGCCGAGCGTGCCGCCGCGCTGCGCGATCCGTCGCGCAAGACCCGCATCCTCGCCGAAAAGTCCGGGCGCCTTGCCGGCGATGGCAGCTCGATCCCGCCGCTCGTCGATGTGCTGCTGGCACGCATCGAAATGATTGCCGCGCGCATGTTCCCGCTGGTGACCGACGCCGCGACGGTCGACTATGAACCCCCGCTGTCGCGCAGCTTCTACGCCTTGGCCAGGCAGCGTGGCTGCAGCGCGCTCGAAGCGATCTATGATTTTCTTTGTGCGGGTGACGGTCGCAACCTGATCCACTTCCCGATCTTCAATTACAACGAAGGCTCGCTCGCTGTGGTACGCGAAATGCTCATGCACCCACGTGCACTCTATGGCCTCTCCGATGCCGGCGCCCACGTTGGCAGCATCTGCGATGCAAGCTCCTCGACCTTCATGCTGAGCCACTGGGGGCGCGATCGCGCCGACGGGCGACTGGCGCCCGAGCAACTCGTCGAAATGTTGACCCGTCGCAATGCGCGGCATATCGGCCTCAAGGATCGCGGAATCATCGCACCGGGGATGCGTGCCGATTTGAACCTGATCGATCCGGCACGCATCGCCCCCGAGGTCCCGAATATCGTCCGCGACCTGCCTGCAGGCGGGCGGCGCTTGCTGCAAAAATCCCGTGGCTATCTCGCGACGTGGGTCGCCGGCGTAGAGGTCATCCGCGACGGCGAGATCACCCGCTCACGCCCCGGAAAACTGGTTCGGCTGGGGGTGGCCTGACCCCCACCTATCGATTGATCGTCATATTTCCGACTACAATTCGCGGTTAACCCGTGCCCCCACCTTACTGACAGACGGAAGCTGCCATGCCTCGTACTACTCCTCTTGCCGACATTCGCAACATCGGCATCATCGCCCACGTTGATGCGGGCAAGACCACCACCACCGAGCGCATCCTCTATTACACGGGGCGCAAGCACACCATCGTCGACGTGCACGACACCAAGGACCTCAAGTCCTCGACGACCACCGACTACCTCGAGCAGGAACAAAAGCGCGGCATCACCATTCAGAGCGCCGCGGTCTCGACCTTCTGGCGCAAGAAGAAGATCAACGTCATCGACACCCCGGGGCACGTCGACTTCACCATCGAAGTGAATCGCTCGCTGCGCGTGCTCGACGGCGCGGTAGTGGTATTCGACGGCGTGGCCGGCGTGGAGCCGCAGTCCGAAACCAACTGGCGTCTCGCCGACAACTACGGCGTACCGCGCATTTGCTACGTCAACAAAATGGATCGCAGTGGCGCCTCGTTTACCCGCTGCGTCGACATGATCAAAAAGCGTCTCGGGGCGCGCCCGCTGCCGGTGCAGTTGCCGATCGGCTCCGAAGACAACTTCAAGGGCATGATCGACCTCGTCAACATGAAGGCGCTGGTTTGGGACTCCGACGATCGTGACGCCAAGCCGGCGGAACTCGACATCACCCCCGATATCGTCGACAAACTCGGCATCACCGTACCGAGCGACCGTCAGCTGCTCGGCAAGATCGCCGACTACCGCAAAGAACTCGTCGATACCTGTCTCGAGATGGACGATGCGGCGATGGAAGCCTATCTCCTCGAAGAAAAAGATCCTTCCGTCGAAACCCTCGTCGCCTGCTTGCGCAAAGGCACAGTCAGCGGCGCATTCAACCCGGTGCTCTGCGGCTCGTCGTACAAGAACAAGGGCGTGACCCAGGTTCTCGATGCCGTCGTCGACTACCTGCCGGCGCCGACCGACGTCGCCGCCATCAACACGGTCGATGCCGACGGCAACCCGATCGGCGAGCGTGTCTGCTCCGATGACGAGCCGTTCGCCGCACTCGCGTTCAAAGTCATCAACGACGCCTACGGCGCGCTGACCTTCGTGCGCGTTTACTCGGGCGTGCTCACCAAGGGCATGTCGGTCACCAACACCACGCGCGGCAAGCGCGAAAAGATCGGCCGCATGGTCGAGATGTTCGCCAAAGAAGCGAACGCCATCGAAGAGGCGCGTGCCGGTGACATCATCGCGCTCGTCTCGCTCGCCGAAACCGATACCGGTGACACGCTCTGCGATACCGACAACCCGGTGGTGCTCGAGCGCATGCGCTTCCCCGAGCCCGTGATCAGCGTCTCGGTGCAGCCCAAGATCAAGGGCGAACTCGAGAAGTTCAGCGCAGCGCTCGGCAAGATGGTGCGCGCCGATCCCTCGCTGCGTCTCGAGACCGATCGCGAAACCGGCCAGACCATCCTGCGTGGCATGGGTGAGTTGCACCTCGACGTGACGCTCGATCGCATGCGCACCGAGTTCAATGTCGAAGGCATCATGGGCGAGCCGCAGGTCGCCTACCGCGAAGCCTTCACCAAAGCGATCGAACAGCAGTACGTCCACAAGAAACAGACTGGTGGTGCTGGTCAGTTCGCCGAAGTGTGGATCAAGTTCGAGCCGCTCGAGCGCGGCAAGGGCTTCGAGTTCGTCGACGCCACCGTCGGCGGTTCAGTGCCGCGCGAATATGTGCCGTCGGTCGAAAAGGGCCTCAAGATGCAGCTCGAAGAGGGCGTGCTCGCCAAGTTCCCGACCGTGGACTTCCGCGCCACGCTGTTCGATGGCAGCTACCACGACGTCGACTCGAATGCGCTGACCTTCGAAATCGCTGGCAAGGCCTGCTTCCGCGAGGCTCTGCCGAAGGCGGGACCGGTTCTGCTCGAGCCGGTGATGAAGGTCGAGGTGGTCACCCCGGGCGATTACTTGGGCGATGTCATCGGCGACATCAACCGCCGTCGCGGTTCGATCCAGGATCAGCTCGAGCGTGGCACCAACATCGCGGTGGTCGCGACCGTGCCGCTCTCCGAAATGTTCGGCTACATCGGTCAACTGCGCGCCATGTCGAGTGGTCGCGCGTCGTACACGATGGAGTTCTCGCACTATGACCTCGTGCCGCGCAACGTCGCGGAAAAGGTCATCGAGGAAGCGAAGAAGCCGAAGAAGTAATCAGCGCGGGGTCACTGCTTGTTGCGCCAACTGCGCCACAACAGCAACGCGCCAATCACGAGCAGGGCAATGATGATGATTCTGGCCATACGACGAGTATAGGCCAGAGCATCATCAGGCCTCGTGCGGCGTACCGCCTCGGGCCCGTCAGTCCCTCGCGACGCGAAGCCCCACGTCTTCCCAGTCTGCAGCCGGTGCCGTCACCGCGATTCGATCACGAGCGGCGCTACGTACATCGAAAGGTCGCGACTTCCAAGACCCGCCGCGTACCACGCGCAGCGAACAGTCTGCCCACAGCCAGGCACGCTCGTCGGCCGGCCGACCCTTGTAGCTTGCGGTGTAGCAGTCGGCGAGCAGCTCGCGCACATTGCCGGCGAGATCAAAGAATCCCCACGGATTGGCAGAAAATTGTGCCACGGGGGCAAGGCCTGGAAAGCCATCGGTACAGCGCGCCCAAGGACCGGGCGACTCGATGGCGCGTCCCATCACATCTTTGACGTTACCGAAATCACAGGCGCGAGAGATCGAAACGCCTTCGTGCGAATCGCGACCGCTCCAAAAGCGGGCGGTACTCGTACCGGCACGCAGGGCGTATTCCCACTCGCTCTCACTGGGCAAGCGATAACGCCGACCACTGCGCACCGACAACCACGC
>Ga0194133_10009743_pt1 | contig 10955 bp, 11 predicted proteins | sample TA2KigOf40mmetaG_FD_155448 | JGI IMG/M metagenome (GOLD analysis project Ga0194133, IMG submission 155448) | Freshwater microbial communities from Lake Tanganyika, Tanzania - TA2015055 Kigoma Offshore 40m | ecosystem: Environmental > Aquatic > Freshwater > Lake | place: Tanzania: Lake...
CCTGCCGTGCATGTAGGGAAAATTTGCACCTTAGTAAAATCAATGGGTGCTCCAACAGCTGACCCAGCTAGGCCGCACAGATTCAGCTGTTGGAGCACCCATTGATTTTACTACGGTGCAAAAGTACAATTTTTTTGCCCAGTGCTCGGTCTATGTATTCTATGTCTGTGTTGAAAGCGGAGGGCAGGGTGACCAGATGCACTGGTGCAAAAACCGCCAGCGTTTTACCAAAAAAGCGCCAATTACTAAATACAGCCCCCCTAAAAAGTGTGACAGACCTTCAAAAAAAGCGCCAATTAGTACTATTCAACCCAAAAAAAGCACCACAGACCTCTAAAAATAGCCGATTTGGCACTTAAGCGCCAGCTCTGGTCACCCTAGTGAAGGGGAAACCTGAGTTTTCAACTTTTCACACATGGCTGTAGAGTGTAGAATCACTGTTTAGTAATTTGTGATATGATTAAAAATTAAAAATTTGTTTATTTTTACACCCTGAATAATTCAAAGCAACTAAATGCCTACTCTATCAGAGTCATAAGTAATTAAAAAAGTTAGACCCTTAGTGGAGGTCAAAAAAATATTGAAAACTTACAAAATATTTTTCTTTTTTTATAGTATAGTTTAAATGTCTTTTTTATCTTCTATTTGATAATTGATTTCAGAGTAAAGTTAAATCGAGTCTCACTGTCAGTACTAGTCGCTAGGGGCAGCTAGCGGATTTCTGTCGCTGTAAACAATTTCTGCGCGCCATTAACCAGAAATAGACGTTTTAAAACTAAACAAAAACATTCAGCTGACTTCAGTGACTTCTATTCTATCAAAAGTCTGAAAGATATAGAACTAAAATTCATTTTATACGTGAATGTCGATATTGCCTTCTTTGATTTAACCAAATCATTCAGAAGTGGATATTTTTGAAGTTTTTCTTAACGTTTCAAATGAAAAGAAAGAACTTGAAAGGCTCGTCGACCAGCCTGATGAAGAAATCAGGAAGAAATGGCCACACTCTTAAAAGGCCAAAGGGAGATACCTCAACCCCTGTGACTCCATCTGAGGTAAAGATCCGTTTTGAATGTTCACGTTGACTTAAAGTTTCATCATAATTGTGTCAATTTGTAAGTTTATTTGAAAACTGAAAAAGGGTCTGGTTTATTTGTGTTGTCGTAATGTTTTTCTCAACTAGTTTTTTCCTTCATCTTTGAATCGAAAGGGTATGGCTTTGCTCAGAAGTAAATAAAAGTTTAACAAATGTCTCATTTTTTAGGCACCTTGCTTCCATGGATTTACGGAGAAGGCGGTCATTTATTCTCAAGTTCAAGGCACAGAGTGGGCTAGGGCTATTATATCGTCCAAGAGTGAAGTCTCTTTACAGGTGATCAAAATCTTCATCTGAATATCGAAATGCGACCAGTATTTCATGGCTGTTCTAAATATATAGAAGAGAAGTTCCGAAATATTGTTTCCGAACCCTAAAAATATGTCAAAGAACTTGCAATCGAAAAATGGAAAAAATAATCAGACGGCTTCGGTAAGGAATCAAAAGTATTACACCCCAAATCGAACTTTGGATCCTTAAAGGGTCCTCGGTGACCGATAAAATAATCACAAATCACAATTCGCTGGTAAAAAAAGAACTTGGCATTGCAGATTCGTGCTCCATTTATTCACAATAAAAAGATTACCAAACTTAACTGAAATATCATTTATCAAGAAAGCTTTTAGGGTTTTTTGCATCCCAGGCTATAAAGACCGTCTGTCTTTCTAAATTTTTTCCTTGATAAAATATTGGCTAATAGACAGTTTATTTCTTAGCCGTTTATAGAAAAGTAATTGTCACTTGAAATAAAATTGTATTATTTTTGCTTTAGGCCGAAGAAATGATCAAAGTAGGCTTTGATGTGTCTAAATCAAGTGGTAAAAGTGTTTTAAAATATACGTTCTGTTTTCGGTTTGAAACACTCAGCCCATTTTGCAGGAACGCCGGAAAAACGCATCAGAAAACCGACCTTAAAAATACTTGAAAGCAGTGGGTTCAAGTCACAACCAGACATTACTATTTCACATATCAATAAAAGTTTCACTCCGCCAAGGCTTGAGATTAAGGGTTCAAAACTTGTAAGCAAAAATATATAAGCATTTATTTCGCTTATCGTAGATCTTTCTTTAGCAATCAAACAATCTTTCAAAACATTTCTTTTTACAGAGTAAAATGGTAGCAAATCAAACCTTATCGAATAAGCCACTCTCGCCTGCGAAACTTTCCAGCGATAAACACCAGAGAAGACCCGAACAGAATATTCTTCACCAAAATATCGAAGAAAATACTAAAAGCCGCTCTGATGATAGTACAAAACTGCTTAAAGAACTATCGAAAAAGAAAACTGATCAAACTTTAAGGCTTAAGAGAAATTTAAATACTAGTGTTTATAGTCTTAATCCTGAAGGGGCAAGAATTTCAGTCAAACGCGAGCCTAAGATCCCCTTAAAGTATCGGTAAATAACCTTCTTACTTCTATGGATTGGTATCGAATTTTCTTTTTATGAAGATCTTTATTTTTACAGAACACAAGAATCCATTGAAGTAGTGGAAAAGATAAAGAAAGAACAAAAAATCTTCTCTACCAGCCTCAATGTTTCTGAGATAGCTGAGGTGAATGAGCCTGCGGAATCTGCCGGTATTTCTTCAAAAAATTGGAAGTATTTTTTAAAACAACAAGTATTTTAATTTTGATTATTCTAGAAACATCAAGTTTGCTAGTTGCGGTGAAGTCTGTTGCTCCACCGCCTCCAGATATTGACGAGGAGGACATGGTTTGAAAACTTAACTTTCAAATTTCAAAAATCCTTAATATAAAAGAGGTATTTTTACTAGGCGCTTATAGTTGAGCTCTCAGAGAGGAGTGAGCCCGAAACAACAAATTCAAAGAAGAGGTCAAGGTCTTGTTCACCCATCAATTATGACACGAAACATGATGCAACAGGAGGTAGCTTTGGTTTCTGTTTTTCAAATGAAGGCCCCTTTGAATGCTATTGTTCCATTAGAATGGGAAATTTCTGAAATGTCTGCTCGCCGAAGTAAGAAAATCCGCTGCCACAAGTGCAGAAATTGTTTAAAACCGAATTGCGGCGTTTGTGCTCCTTGCCGTGACATGACAAGGTTTGGAGGCACAGGAACTCTTCGCCGTGCTTGCTCGTAAGATTGTAAATTTTCCGAGTTTATGATTTATCCTCTGATAGCTAACTTTGTTTTTTAGGCAACGACGATGCACAAACCAAATAGTAAAACTCGTTTTGCCTGAAAGCAATAAATATCTATTTGATAGTGCACACTCTTCCAGGAAGATTAGGTAAGTGAATTCAAATCACAAAGTTGCCTCGATTTCCACTTTTCATGTAAACTCTTCTCTTTTTTATCAAAGCCTCAAGAAAGTGAATCTTTTTTCTGACTCATTACTTGACGTTTCACCTTTTTTGACTGGTCAAAAGCTGAGGTAATTACTTTCCAACTCTTATCATTAAAACCCAAATCAAAACTTAATAATATTTTTATCTTTAGTATCAGAGCTGTAAACTATGACAAACCGAAGTTATCGTATGGCGCTCTTATAGCCCTAGCAATCCAGAGTTCAAAAGAGAAAAGATTGACCCTAGTTCAAATTTATCAGTTCATCATGCAAAAGTTCCCGTACTACAGTCGAATTGACAAGGTTAGCACGCACAAAAAATATAAGTTTAGTTACCTAACATTCCTCTTAATTTTTACATTGTTTATGAATGAATCCTCTCAACCCGAAAATCAAAAATCGAATTTCATTGACCTTGTTCGCATTTTGATTTTGAAATTTTCAGAATTGCATCATTTTTAGGCTGGTTGGCAAAACTCAATACGGCACAACCTCAGCTTGAACAAAGCCTTTAAACGTGAACAGACTAGTTTAAGTGGCCGAGCTGGAGCTTTTTGGACAATAGACCCAGAAGTAGACATAAGCTCTATAAATAAAGGGAAACTTTCTCAGCATAGTTTCCATCATCAGGCAAGTTATTTGTTCTGTTCTTTTCCTGTTGTAAAAAATCAAATTTCTGAAAAATAAATTTTTAGAGGGTTTATTTCAACGGATCTTCTCGGGACTTGGATCAAGAAAACTTTTCCGAAACTACAAGGTCCTCTACTCCAGATTATGCTGATTTTTCTGCTCAAGATGTACCTGATGTTTTCAGCATGGCTGAGCGTCGACGTTCAATCGAAGAATACATACAAGTACTGAAAACTGGCAATTGTGTAAAAGTAATATCATTTAATGTAACAATCCGTTCACCCGTTCAGGTCGGGCTTGGAAAGTCTCCAGCCAGAAAAAAAGTTAACATCTTGTCTGGGCTCGACTTCCCAGAGAGCCAAAAGTCATCTAGAGAAACATTTGATCTCACGTCAAAGTCACAAAATTTGAGGACAATAAAAGAAAAAAATGTTGGCTTTGTCGAGCATCACAGCTTAAGTGAACAAGAAGTTAAGGTATTTGTTCATGTCTGTCTGTACCAAAATATTTCATAGGAATGAAATATTGAGTTGACTTTTTTACTCAGGGTCATGGTGGTACAGCCAATCTAAATGTTGGTTGGCTGTGTTTCTTCTGTGGCACTGCTGGAGAAGTGGAAATGGTCTTTTGCCAGACTTGTTGTGAACCTTTCCATCCCTCGTGCAAGAGCGATATCGCCTCTCCTAGTAAAGAAGCCATTCACTGTGGCCGTTGTTCATTGTGTTACGTTTGTAATGTGGCAAGTGCAACGAACCAGGTCCAGTGCATAAAGTGCGACAAAACTTTTGATACGGATTGCCTCAGCGAAAATGCCAAGGCACTCATCAAAACTCAGCTTCCAACATGGGTAACTTATACCCCAATATTTTTGAAAATTGTTAAATTTGTTGATGTAAATAATGACTAATTTTTACAAAGTATTGTCCGGCTTGTTTGAGATGTGATTCTTGTGGAGCACCCAAGGTAGTCTCTTTCTATGCTTGCGAGGATTCAATGGTTTTGAACGCAATGTGTGCGGCTTGCGTGTTTCAAAGGAAGATGGGAAGTTATTGCCCGCTTTGCAAAGGATTTTTGAAAAGTAATGATTATGACACAAGGTAAGTCATTTAATTTGAACAATCAAAGTATGAGATAATTACTTGGCATTGTTTTTAGACTATCAGATTGCAATAATTGTCGCGATTGGGTCAGTCCTCGTAGCAACAAAACCAATGAAACATGTTACAGCAAAAGCAGCGAATTCCTAACAAGTCCAAAACCTCTAGCAAAGTATTAAAGCCTGAGGTATTGCAATCACTTTTCACCTTTCTACACTATTTTTCCCAAAGGTCCAAGATGAGCATACCTGTCAGTACATCAGGCCAACCTGTTTTGATTAAAGAAGAAGCCGAAGTTCTAGTGGAACATCAAACTGACGATGGTCAATTTGAAGTTGTCGAGGTTATGAATCCTGGTGACAAAGTCGCAGAAGAGTACGTTGAAGTGCCATCTGAAAGTGAGTTGCTTGCTCTAGAAAGCGGAGAGCACAATTTGATTGTGGGTTAACCACATTAGACCAATCAAGTCTTAATCTATAAGTATATTAGTACAAACTATCCCTCTCATAAAGGTAAATTAAAATCTGAGTTGTGTATTGATTGCATTTTCACATGACAGTTTTTGACTAGGTTTTCATTATACAATGCAAGACAAATTCGTAAATCGCCTTTTTCAAGAATGCTTTTTTTTGTTTGTTGTCTCTTGCCCTATTTTTCTTGAGAATGAGCCTGTTGATCAAGGCCACGCGCCAATTTTTTTTAATTAGATCAATAAGCAAAATATATCAATCATTTTTTCTTAAGTTGGGGTCAAAAGTTTTTTATTTTGAAATATTTATTTGGCCGGTTGATTCTCGTCAAACATTGATATTGTACTAGATAGAGTTACAAAAAATGACCCTGTACTGTACCTTTAAGGATTACTGGAGGAACGTTACAAATCAATACAACTGCAACTTGGCATGCGGCCATGTGAGGTTATTAGCAACATTCCGAACCCGTACCCTCGTGGCCGAAAATCCAGGGAAACATTTTTGAAATTAATCTGAAGAGTGAGATGCTGAGAGCAAAATCTCAGAGATGACCTTCCCAATCAGGATGGAAATCAATACTCAACAATTGGTTGAATGAAAAGAGGGGTTTATATATACAAAAATAGTTGGTGAAATCTTTTGGTTGATTAGAAGAAGTTATAATGGATTGGCGGGCAAGTGAAATGTGGGAATGAGAACAGGAAACTCCAGCTTGTTAGGAATGAATTGCTTTGGGATAAAGAATGACACACTAGCAGCAGCCTGTTTGAAAAGTCTTTGGGGTTGCAAAAGTGAAAAATATCCTTATGTGATGAAATAAGGCAGAATTGAGCATATATTACCATAAATCTTCAAGGAAACTAAAGTTAATCTTCTGCAGAGGGGCAAAAATGGCTTAATAATCTTAGCCAACCCACGGTGTAACAGCACGTGCCACCTCGACGAGATGTTAGTATCTGGTATAAATTAAGTACATTCAATTATCATTTCATATCTTTTATTAGGGACTCATTATCTGCAGTCCCACTCGGATGAAAGGTCTGATTATGCACCACCGTAAAATTGAAATTTGAAAACACGTGGCTTCAGCGTCACTTTTTGTCTTATTTTTATTAAATTCCCGCATGGCAACAAAGCAAAAAATGTTGCAGGCAGGGTCGATCAAACAAAATGGAACGCTGATTCCTTGTCCATGATGGAAATATTTTGTAAAAAAAATACTTCAAAAGCCCTTTTATATAGGTCCTTACCATTTTTCAATCAGGGCTTGAATCAACAAGTTTTAAAATACAAACGTTAAGATTAAATTATTGAATTGGTTCCACTTTTGATTCGTGTTCATTCACGTTTCCGCGTAAAACATGTTCGTCCCTACAGCCTTTGTGCACGATAAGCTAGCTAGTCAAGCATCGGCTTCTTCGTATTTTTAAATTGAACAACATGCACGTACCACGTTGACCTACCGGTTATCGGACATCGGTGCACGATGCACGGAGACTAACGCAATAACAACATAAGAAGAGGGACGTGCGACGCATTTTCGGAGTTTTTTATTTTTTTAGTACTTTTATATGTTTATAAGCTGATTTTTGAATAGAAATATTTTGCACGCACGACGCATTTTAAAGAAAGTTTAATTCAGAAAGTAGAAATTGTCACTGCCAGTCTAATTTTTAGTGCTGTTTTGGCCAAAATTTTATTGATTTTTTTTCATTTGTTCCACTATGATTTGGTGGTTGTGTTGTGGTTGTTTAAAAAAGAATGGTTGAACGAGCTCAGGAAATTTTTCACACTTCGAGTGAAAAAAATGATTCTTCTTTTTCAAAATTGGTGAAAGGTACTCACAACTCGTTAGTAAGTATTTTACGAATCTATCCCTCTGAGATTTATCTAATTGGAATTTCTTGAAAATAAAGGTTTCCAACATCAACAATAACCATGCGTCAATGATCAACCCTTTTGCCATGGAGGTGGAGGAGTGGAGTCAGCCTGCAGTTTCCATTCAGGTGAAATAAGTCTCAAGAGAGGATTGATCTACAGAATGAGTTGAATATATATAGCTTTTTTTCTTCAGACGTTCGTATTTTTTGATGTTGAGGCGTCAGGACTAAGAAGCTCATCAAGCAAGTCTAGAATTACTGAATTGTGTCTAGTTGCTGTAGGAAAAAAGGATCTCATTGAATTCAAAAAAGATCTGACTGGGTCATTGGAGCCTTTCAAAGTCACACCGAGAGTCAGCTGCAGGATAAATTTATGCTTCAACCCGGTAAAAACAATTTGTTGTGGCAACATTATTGATGTAAAAAAAATATTTTTTGCAAAAGGTCTGCTTGGTGATGCCTCAAATTTCTGATCTGACTGGTCTGGACAATTACAATTTGGAAAATCAGAATCCTTTTTCTCCCAACACAGTGACAGTAAGATTGATTCACTTTGAGGTTAAAAAAGAAACTGAATTTGAGAGAATTTCCCCTCTAGCTCATCTCGGCGTTTTTATCACACCTACCCAAACCACTTTGTCTTGTTGCCCACAACGGCAACGAATTCGACTTTCCTCTACTGAAGTCAGAAGTTATGAAGACAAATCAAAACTTATCTGATAACATTTTAGTCATAGACAGTTTGCCAGCCTTAAAATACATTTTTGACAGAGAAAGCACAATTAATCACTCGGACCAAGTAAATGTACCATTCAAATCTTCTTTTGAGAAAGAACGAACATTTTTGTTTTCTGACATTTTAGGCTTCAAATTCTACAGACCAGGAAATCGATAAAAGCTTTCAAAAAATCGACTGGAGCTCCGATGACGATGTATGTATTTCCGACTTTCAAGTTCCCCAAATCTACTTTTTATTGGGGTTCTTATCCGACTGAATTCTCTTGAAAGCCTTAGGTCGGACCTAATGATAATTTATTCAAGTTTAAAAATTGATTCCCATAGATAAGTGAAGATCAGGAAAAACCATGTCGAGTTCAACTTCTATCTGGTTCTGTCACCCCTCAGAGAATGGAGTCCTTGGCCAACAGATACGACTTACCCATTACACCTCCTTCAACTGCACATAAAAAGCAACGTCTATCTCTTTCCGAAAATCACGTAAGTGTAACTTGTGTTGGAGACGTAAAAGTCCATGACTTTCTTCAAACACTGAATAATAATGGTTGTCTTTTCAAGGACCGTTTCCAATGGCCTGGAGTTGCTGAGGAACTCCCCAGTTGTAGTGAGGTTACTCCTGACCGACTGAATTACCCTCAAACCAATCGTCATCTCGGAGCCCCAGTCAAAGCTCGTCTTTTTACTCTTCCTACCGAAAGAATGCTTGGTGCTGTAAGAGCTCGAAAACGGCTCGACTTTTCTGATTCTCAACCTCCGTCTTTCAGTCTGCCTAAATTACACGAGTACGTTTTTGGCAAAGCACCTTTATCCTCTCACGGAGCAGAAACAGACTGTCTCTCTTTGATGAGAATTTGTGCATCTAAAGCTCAACATTTCATCGACTTTACAGAGAAAAATGCAAAGCTATTTTCAAGTGTTAAACAAATGTGGTAGCCATTCCACCTGAAAATGATTATTTGTACTCATGTTTTTATACCAGAGCTCACAAATTATTATGTACAAATTTTCTCTATTTTCAATGTGAAAATACTTATGCTGGTGTAATTTCATTCATATTTTTTTATTAAAAAATTTTCTGAACAAATATTTTATTACCATGATAAGCTAATTAGTTCAAAGAAGCGTCAAAATGGTTTAGCACAGAAAAATATGACTGGAAATCTTCTAACTTCTTAAAGGCCTATCACAGACTTCAATAATCAAAAGGTATCAGGTTACGAGGCAACATTGAGAAAGTTGATTCAAATGCTAAAATCTAATGTTTTTAAAATTGTTTGAAGAAACATTAGTTCATATACAAATAAGACTAGCATCAAGCAGAGAAAGGTTCGTACATCAGTCTTTGGTTATCAAGATTTTACGATAACAAGAATGAACAGAAGGAAAATAAATATCACAGCAAGGACAACAATACATAACATCTTACGGTCTTGTTTCTGGTATTTTTCAGCCTTCTTTAACTCTTTAAGTCCTGCCTCGACACGCATGTGTGCATGCTCGATATTATAGTCTATACTGTCAATAATTGTACCCTAGGTTCAAGGAGAAATTTTGATTAACTCAACACAGAAACGAAAACTTTTGATTGAACCAAACTACCTGATCAGCCACCATGTTGGCAAGGTCCTTGAAAATTGAGTTCAATTCTGATATAGATTGAATTATTTTATGAATTTCTCTCTCTCGTTGTCGCACAAAAATAGTATTGTCATCAACCATTAAAAGGCTTTGTTGCGTCCAACCATCAACATCAAGGTTGCCTTCTCCAATATCATCCTCCTCGCAAAAGTCAAAAATATTTCGACCAATTTCTTCTCGCGATCTCAGTTCTGAATGACAGAAAAAGTGCAATACAGTTCGAATTAATTTGCATGTAGAAAAAAATAGATGTTTAATTACTATTTAAGTATGCATTCTGGCTTTTTGAAAATACTTCAGACGTCTCTTGGAGTCTGTTTATGAAGTAGTTTATTATGTTCTGAGTAATGAGGCTCTCTTGGCCAGTGGAAGTTGCAGTATTTCTCCGTAAAATTTTTATTTGATGGTGGCAGTTTGTAAACATCTAAGCAGAAAATCAAAAGTGAGCGTTTAATAGAGGAACAATATTTAAAAATGACATCACCTCGGAGACTTCCTTGGTGATTGCCTTAATTTCATCTTCTTCGAAATTCTTCTCATCAAAAGAAGGTCTTGTGATGTGTCGCTTATGGAGCAAATCAAGCTGATTGACCTTAGTTTCCAATCGATTCATCTAGAGCAAAATATTCACTACATCTTTTATGTTATAAGGTCAGGGCACTTAAATTCTTCCTTTCGTAATTAAGGTGTCAAATTTCTTTAAAGAAACAAAACTTTGTATCAATATGAATGAATACTTGGTACTGAAGAGCCTCCGTTTGTCCAACAAAACTTGGCACCTCCACATGGCCAGTTTCACCTGTGGACACATTGTCTTCAATTAAAACACGAGAACTATCATCATTATACGAAACCTAAGTTGAATAAGCGAAGATTGTAGTTTACAATTTACTCGATCTGGTATATTTCTTTATTTTCTAACCTGGTCCCTATTGAATTTTCTTCGCCGTACAGAGTTGGATCTTAACAAAAGAAAGTCCTCAGTAAGAGACTTCATGCTTCAAAGGTAAAGGTATTATGTGGCTAAGAAAAAGATTATATACATCCAGTAACAGCCAATATGGTGTTTTTATTTACAACAAAAATAAATCTACG
>Ga0194133_10009744_pt1 | contig 10955 bp, 5 predicted proteins | sample TA2KigOf40mmetaG_FD_155448 | JGI IMG/M metagenome (GOLD analysis project Ga0194133, IMG submission 155448) | Freshwater microbial communities from Lake Tanganyika, Tanzania - TA2015055 Kigoma Offshore 40m | ecosystem: Environmental > Aquatic > Freshwater > Lake | place: Tanzania: Lake Tanganyika...
ATCTGCACAACAATCAATCCTGACAGAGAAAATCATATCAAAGAGATGATGAATTATGGCAGATCCAGGGGTCAGAGATTTTGCCCAGACCAGGGATGGAACCCCAGTCTCCCAGTTCTCAGCCAGTTGTCATGTGTGCTGCAACGGCTGATGATAAATATAGAGAGCACATGGCCCTAGGAGCTAGGCTGTGCATGGTCACGGTGTTTAAAAACTCCTCATGGCTGCTGCCCCTGTTACTGGAGTGATGTGTGTGAGATTGAGTGTCAGAAAACCCAGCAATGACCTTCCCTATCAAGCTGTGGCCAGGGGGTCATGGCATTAGGCTGGGAATCAGAGAAATGTGTTTCTTAGATTGGAGGGATGTGTACACCTTGTGCAGAACTGTCATGTGGACATAAAAGGTGTGGGAATGAAAGATCTGGTGACAACCTATCATAAAATGAGTTGACGGGAATGTGAGAAAATAGAACATTAACGTTAAAACATTGTTAAAAGCCAAACATGAAAACAATTAGAATTGGGCGCATTATGCAACATGATTAAACATTATATTCTGTCATATTCTAAAATTAATTCGGAATGACTCACTAGACATGTCCTTTGTCTTGATCAACCCGAGCTAACTTTTGAGTTTGAAAACTGTTTATCACATTCATTTTTTTTAGTAAAGCCTACATGCTTGTAATACAAAAATCAGCTAGAAAACTGGCTCAAAAATAGTGACATTTTTTAGTTTGATCGGACACAAAAAATTTCTCTGTCATAACTGTAAAAATGACTCAAAGAACTTGTATAATCATCATTTTTCTGAAAATACAATAAGTTTATGGCCTATTCATTGAAAAAGTAGATCGTTAAATGCCAGACATTTTCTTTTCACGAATTCCCACAACTTAAATCAGGGCTGAGAGAAGATTAATAAAGATAAGTATTTAGAAAAAAATGGTTTTTATTCCAGTTGGTGAAAAGGTGACGGTCAAAATTTCTCTCCAATATCACGATTTGCAAATGTAAATTTCACACAAAAAACCTGTTCTTGCACATTTTTTTTCTACATCTCTCGAAATAATTAAGTTTCTAGTCGAAAAAAAAATCTCATCATTAAGGGCACAAAAAGAAAGTTGATTTTTGTTGCAATATAATTAGATTGATTTTAGGTTAACTTTGTGAAAAAAAATAATAATAATGAATCGAGTCGGTAGGTAAAGTTGCACTGGAGTTTTATTTTGACCATCTGTTGGTAATTTTGCTAGTAGTGGTTTCTATTCTACATAAAATGAGCAAAACAAAAACGATTTCTTAAGTCCAAGCAATGAAAGTTTGCGGCAGACAATAGAAAAGATTCAATGTTTTACCACAAAATGGTTTTTTTTTCATTTGGGAAAAGTCAAAAGTTAAGTAAGAAAGTGATTTTGATATTTGAGCCCACCCATTTACAGAAGGTTAAAGCATGACACAAGAATTGTTTAATTTTTTTTCTACGATTTCATCAAAAAAAGAGCGTTTTGTCTTTTGCTTTTGCTCAAAATAGCCGTTTCTAAGATGCTTTAATTAAAATTTTCCTTTCAACTTTTTTTCCTCTGTGCGTTTCGTGACTTAAAAAAAGAAAATGTGTTTTTTTGAGCTAAATTTTAGACCTTCATGATTACCAAGACGTGGAAATAATTCCGAATCTTTTCACTTCAAAAATTTATTTGTTTTGGATGGTTTTAGAGGCTGAACCATTTTATTTTTTGGTAAGATTTTGATCCTGTTTAGCAAGGCCTTTTTGCCACTTTATGATTCAAGATTAGTTGTTTTATGGTAACGATTTTACCTTGATTTAATACAAAATCTGGTCTCGCCCATTTCATTCTTCTTCAAAATTACTTTTGTTAAAAGGTGCATTAAACAGGTTGGAAATTAAACTCAAACGCCCACTGATTACAAAGATGATAAAACATGCAAAACGGTTTGCCAAGTTCGCCCAACAAAATAGTATTTGATGCTGTAGTGTGCAAGTTTGCTCCCTTTTTTTGTGTAAATTGCTGGATGTTTCTAACATTTTGTCCTGAAAAGCATTTGACTGTTTTGAAATCCTGTATGTTGAGAAAAGAATCTTCATTTGTATTACTAAGCCCCCCTAGGAATGACATTTCAAGTCCAGTGTGTATTTTTGCCAAGTGAATTTTATGTCTCACAAAATGTTGGCATTTAAGAGATTGCAACAAAAATGTCTCAATTAAAGTTTAAATTGTCTGTAATGATGATACCTTTTACCTAAAGTTCATTTCACAAATTCAGCCAACAACTGCAAGGATGTTTTCTCTAATCTCAAATAATAAAATGGTTGCATTAAGTGTTAGGAGGTGGTAAATTTATTGGTTTATAAGTTATTATCTGGCAAGCCTTTCCTGAAGTTTACACAAAATATCTCTGTGCCTGCTTTTAAACTTTTAAGACTCAATTTCCTGTTCCAAATTGAATAAATGTAGAAAGCCCACAAGGATCTCAGTACTATTATTATTTTATCTGTTCACATTTGATCACTGAGCTCCCACTTCCTTTGTCGATAAATAGGCTTGAAGGACTAAACATGTCAACTAGTTACTTTTCACTATTCTTACCCGTAAGATTATGCAGGATAATTAGGCCTTAGATTTGAGTTTAGCATGTAAGTTTTTATTCAAAAAGTATTTTTAGCATTTGGCTTTGACTATTTTTCATAAGATTATTGTCAGGAGAGGCATGATTATTATACTGGGTCAATCCTATTCTCATAATGTTTGTTCATATACGGTCTCAGAGATAGACTACATTACCATAATCTATCCATGTTAAGAATGCTAAAGGTATATGAAAAGTTCAAAAAGGAAATTTTTGTCATTGAAAATATAAAAGGTTTACAAAATTGGTTAACTTAAACTCAATTTTTTACAAAGCAAAACCGTGTTTGGTTTTATTGGCAAAAAATCGACTCACTGACTTGACAGAATTAACAAAGAGAATGTAACCTTTTTTTCTATATATGTAAAAAAAGGAATTTTGAACATGAAGAGAATTTTAACTGAAACATTTTTATTATTTCTAGGCGACTTGTGAAAACTTTCCTTCCAAAAAAGAAAGAAGAAGAGGAATATCAGTAAGTTTTAAAGTTAATTTGTTCAAAAACTTTTTTTCATGAAAGTATATTTTTGAGTGAGAATAAAAGTTAACTTTAAAGTTTCAAATGCAATTGGTCAGAAAAATACAATAGTCGCTGATAAACCTTATATGGCTGGAGGCATTCATTTGGATTTCTGATCGACTTTTGTAATTTAGTTTTTAACAGTTTTTCGGTCTGTGAAATGAAACTGAATGCAACCTGATTTGTCATTTACACACATGACAAATTATTAGTTTGTGATGTCGGGGAAAAACTGCCACTTTCTCTTCCTCTTCTTCGAGTATTTTTAACAACAAGCTCAAAAAAGTATTGCACCTTTAAGCTTCTCCCATGTTTGTCAAAACCACTTCTCTATACCTGTTTCCTACCACCCACAAATTCAAGCTACTATAAATAAATGAGAAAGTATATAGTGGAAAAAAAATACCAACTTTGTCTGATGGATTGAGTCGATCTTTGAGATTTATCTCTCTCCAAAAAAAGGTAGATAAAATTACTTTATCAAATTTCTTATTATGGTGTGTTTGTGATTATTTGGTGATTTTCAGTACAGAAACCACTCACCTTTCCCTAAAATCCTTTTTTTCCATCATTTTTTATCCAGAAAATGTGTTTTTCTTGTTGGAAAGAAATTTAAAGCAACTCAAAATTTCTTTGTCATTCTCTTCTGCATTTAAACGTTGACCAATTATTTCAGCTATTAATCGTACACAATAAAAAAATCTGAATGAACTTGTTTTGTCATTCTCAAACTAGAATTGAAACATCCACAGGGGGTTCTTTCTATTCTAAAGTCTTCAATTCAACAAAGAACTTGTTAATCGAAAATGCCCTTATGATGATTTTATTACACCCAATATAAAAATTTTACTCTTTCATCCAGCTGTTTCATACTTCACATTTCTCTCTCTTTTTTTGCACAAAAATGATCAAGGTTAGAATAGGAACCAGATAAAGTCCAGTGGGGAAATGAAAATTGCCAAGAAGAAATATTTTCCCCTTTGTTCTGGATTGTTTTTTTGTTTTAGAGGCCAAAGAACAATGATGGTGGCTTCAAACAGAATTTTTTTCCACCCAAGTTTCTTGATTTCCACTCACTTACAACCTCGAGTATGTTTCATGCTCATTATTGTGTCTTATGGAAGAGGGGGGAGAAACAGTTAGTTTTTAATCTTCAATTCTCTCACCCTTTTCCTCTCAACTTGACCTAGAGCTTAGCATCATCTTTCACAGACCTTGAAAATTTCTTTTCAAAAAGTCGTGTGTGTGTGTGCTTGAGAGATACATCTTTCCATCCAACAGGCAGATTCTACGTCTTGTATGCACTGGAAACTCAGTTTAAAAACTTCTTTTGAGGACATGAAACTCAATAAAATGGGGTTCTTTGCATTCTTGCAACTTTTCCCCCCCTCAAAGTGGTCAATATTGTATTTTGTTTGCTCTTGCCCCAATCCTGAATCATTAAAGTAAACACTGCTGTATTTTTTATTGGTGAAATTCTGCCACAGATGACATCTGACCCTGGGGTCTTTTGCCTCTAAAGCTCATTTGTAATGATAGGGAGTTCAAGATTAAGATGCCCTATGAAGAAATTCAGTTAGCATTTCAACGTTTGAAAAGAAGTTTCTTGTGACCTTCTAAAATTCATCAGGCAGGCATCCATTAAAGGCTATTCAAGAAAAAAAAAGTTTCTTTTTGCTCTAAGTGATAATTACAACAATTTTTTTAAAAGTCTCTCTCTCTCTCATCTTCTTACTTGAGGATAAAACTTTTTTTCTCACCTTTAAGACCCACATAATTGTACCCTTGATTCAACTTAATTGAGAGAAGTGAGGATTTAATGAGACAGACAACTCCCCCTCCCCCCGAAAAAAGAGTTCACATCACTTTTTAAAAAGATCCTGCAAAATGATTTATTTCTGGCATACAAGACGTTCGTTAAGTCCTACATATCTTGATAAATGGTTGCACTTTTTTGTCTAATTTAGAAATCATGCTGGACCTTTCCTTCTCTGCTCACACAAATGATGAACTTTTCGAGCAGGTTTTTTTTTACATATACAGTGATAACTGGTCACATAATTTGATGGTCGAAATGATGATCACTTTTTCTTTGGTTGTCTTTTCCAAACTGACGCGTCCTTCAATTTATAAAGAGTGGTCTGCAAATATTTGCATGACAACCGAGTTTTTAGCCAGATTTCGGTATTGAAAACTTTAATATCCAGGGGTGATGCAACGCTAACCTTTGAGCTTGATCTTCGTTTCACCACAAATATGTCAAGAGAGTTTGCAAAAAAAAGCCACTCCAAATGATGACTTTATAACATCTCTCCGTAGGAAAATCATAGCTCCAGTTAAATTATAACCTTGATCTTGCAAGCAGTTGCCATTTAAAATATCAGCCTTCTAGAAAACATTTAAGCCACGAATAAAGTTAGAATTTTTCATTTAAGAAACTTTTCGCCTAACGTTAAATTGGCCTCGTGGCTTTAATGAGTCATATTGTGTGAAAAGAATCCTTGGAATAATTTTGATCTCCACTTGTTCTATCCACAAGAAAAAACGAATATTTGAGGAGACAAGAAATCATTTTGACAAAAGCTTTTTTGTTGTTGGTATCTAAATGGTTGTAATACCTTGCTGGATCCTTATCAAAAGCACTGTGTGACCAGTTTCAACCAACCATTAAATTTTCCTTGTCTCAGACAATTTTTCATAGAACATTAAAAGATTTCCATCAAAATGGCACCTCAAGAATTCTCTTTCTCCATCAATATTTGAGAGATTTTTACTGATGGTAAAACTGCATTAACAAAGAAAAGATAATTCTGAACAATGGAAATATGTTTGGTGGGGAGGAGAGATAAAATAACAATGCAGCAGGTCATTAATTGTCCTTAGATAAATCAAAGTCTGATCAATACAAAATAACCATCCTTGAATGAAAATGGTGTTCAAACACTGAAGAAATTTTGTTACTTAAAACTTTGATAGATTATTTGAAGTAAATGTTGTGAATGTCTCCCCATAATAAAACACATGTTGCTTCTATTCTGAATCTATTTTATCACTGACTTCTCAATTGCAATACAATATAAGTTGCAAAGTCTGATGCTGTGGTCTGTCTGAAGAGAGCGTGTGAGTAGAGATGCAAACCCAGTAATGACCTTCCCAATCAAGAAAAGAATCAACAATGAACTGTTTATTGATAGAACGGCAGCCATTTATAATCTAAATGGTCGGATCAAGAATGTGGTGAGGGAAGTCAACCATTAGTATTGGTGCTGGTTGATTTACCAATTGAGTATACTGTATGCTATAAAGAATGAGAAACAAGCTGCAGCCTGTACTATACTATATATATATTATCTATTCTATATATAAAAATGGGCGTACAGATGTTTGTTTGTTTGTCTGTTGGTATGTAGAGGGCTAATGGAAATCCAAACCCCTGCACCGATCTTGATGAAATTTTGCACACACATCCCCACCTGTCCAAGGAAGGTTTTGGACCAGGTTTGATCCCCGTCCCCTCACCCCCTGGGCCTCAGGGGGCTTGAAACCCTAAAAGCTGCAGGACACATTTTTAAGATGCTCAGCAGGTTGCAAATTAACCCGGGCAGCGACGGGTACCTCAGCTAGTACTATAAAAGAAGTTAAAACCATCTCGGAATGAAAATGGTTTACCAGCATTGAAGCATCAACTATAATTGAGTTATTTTTTTCAGATTTACAAGTTTGAAGGCCTATAAGAACCTTTTAAATGAGCTTGGAGATCAGGTACAGCTACTTTTGATTTCATTTTCCAACAATTTATATATTATTAAAAAAATCTGTTTATTTTTTAAATAGGCTGGTCAACATGAACTGATTGCAGAGAATTTGAGCACCTCAGTTGTCATTGAACTTTCATCATTAGTAAAACAACTAAAAGATGATAGAAGAAAGGTAATTTCATTTCCAGCCAAATTTTAATTTCATTTTTGCTGAGTTCATGACTCGTGGGTGTTATTCAGAAAACATTTTTTCATTCCCATCTTAAGATCAAGGGGGGAAAAAAGACCAATGAAGGTCAAATAGTCGACGCTAAATTGAGATGAAAAATGAAGCACGTTTTTTGAAAAAGTTCATCATATTCATTTCCCATCTCCAGCGAATGCCATCAATTATAAAACCAAACAAACTTGTTGAAAATTTGTGTCTGGATAGTGAGTGCTTTTTAAACAAACAACTGTTCATATCAAAGTTTGATATTTTCTCAGATGTCATTCTAGAAGTGTTTAGTCAACAAAGTGCCAATCACTTTACACTGAAACAAAAATAAAAGTTCGAATTTCATTTTCTTTATTCCAGCATCTTTTGGAGGGTGCAAGAATCCAGACCCTACTCCAAAACTCTTTGTCACAGCTGACAAAGACCAAGGAGAAATATGAAAAGGCATTCGGAGCATCTGAGAGGGCGTTGGAGGCCTACCAAAAAGCAGATGCTGATCTCAACCTCTCCAGAGCGGAAGTTGAAAAGCACAGGATGAACTCCACAATCAAGTCCCAACAATGTGACGACTGCAAAAACGAATATGCAAATCAACTGCAAAAAACAAACGAGCTGCAGGTAAATTAACTCAAAGTTGCAAAAAAAAATAGAAAGAATGAAAATTACTACCCAGACTTTGACGGGCAGTGGCCAATTTTAGGCCATAAGAGCTCCCCAAATGTTGATGGTAGATGTACGCAAAGGTATTCATTATAATTTCATCACCCAAATCGTTTTATGCACCGTCTTTTTTTTGCTCAGAATCGCAATTTTCTGGCTACCCTTATTTTCCCTTTCGGAAAATGTGAAATTTCATTCAAGAAATTTTGATCTAAAAATAGAAGTTTTCAACATCATTTCATCAAAGTTTCCTTTTAAGTTGAGAAAACCACGCCATGTTTCTGCTTTTTCTACATTAATTAAATATCAGATTATGGTTATGAGAATAATGAGGGTTTTTTTGTTTGTTATTTTTATCCACCACTACATCTTACAACAGAGAAGGTTATATTCTTGACTGTATGTGGCTTACGTTGGGCAAATTTTTCATATGGGAAAGTAGCTGTTAGGGGTAGGCTGAGGTGTCCCTGTAGTTGCAAGTAGTGATGGGCACGAGCCTAAATTTTGAGCTCTAAAGATTCAAGCTGGAAAAAATTGGCCCAGCTCAAGCCAGCTTGTGAGTTGGCTCGGCTCGTACATATCACTAGCCTGTCTCAAGTCTCATCGAGCTGGAAAAAATCTTCCTGGCTTGAGCCTACTTGCGAGCCGAGCCAGTTTGGGTCCATCACTAGTAGAAGGTCATAGGGCACCTGACTGAGAATAAAGATCTATGGCTGTGGGTGCAATCTTTGGCCCAAACCAGCAAGCAATTTTTCAACCCCAGATTGCAAATGAAATCAATAAGGCACCCTCAGTCAGGGTAATAGTAATCTGCAGTGACTCTAGACTTCTACGGCGGGACTCTTATAAATCATGCATTAACACCGCCTGAGCCTTTTACTGCACAAGATTATTATAGTTCCGTCCAGGTTGAGGACTTCCAGGAATTTGATCACATTTGGATGGAACTGTCCAGCTTGTTGTAGAAAGTTCTAAAAGGAAGGCTGTGAATTGGCAGAAATTTTCTTGCTCAGAAAAGGACCTCTAGGCAGGGGCTATCACCTCAAACAATCCTACCTGAGCTGATTTTTTTAAATCTATATTCAGCCTAGTTAAGAATAGTACAGTTGGTGACTTCACAGAGAACAGGCTGGGACCTTAACAACTCGAAAGGTCAACCAACCAAACCCAAATTAAATAGGCCTTCGATTTCTACGTCTAATCAACCTAGACTCCCTTTTAAAGAAATTCAGTCCCAGTTGTTGCACTTTTAAGCTCATTTAAACGTCAAGCTTTTTTGTTTTGGAACAGAAAAGGTCATTGTTTCGTGGAAGTCGACATACAATTTCATGATGGTGGGAATGAAGGCAAATTCATGAATTAATGTGAAACTATTTTCAGAATAAATACTACTCAGCACTGCTGCCTGATGTTTTCCAGAATTTGCAAGATTTGGACGAAAAAAGAGTTAAATGCATTCAGGTAAAAATGAAATGAAGAATTTTCTTATGCCACCTGAATATTGAATTGCAAAAATGTTTTCTTCATTATTATTCTCTCTGATCGATCGTATTTCATATCGAGGCTAGAAAATGCATATTTATTTTATTTTTTAAAAAACTAATCATTTTTTCAGAATTTCATCTTGAAATCTGTCACCGTTGAACGTGACGTGATTCCGATCATTTCCAGGTGTCTTGACGGGATGGAAAAAAGTGCAACTGATATTGATTCGACCAAGGTTAGAAAAAAAACTATGACAGCCAACAAGTTTCCATTTCACGCACAAATTCTTTTTCAGGATTCCCGGCTTGCAATTGAAAAGTATAAGTCCGGATTTTCACCTCCAGGGGTAAGAAATCACTAATTACTTTTGTAAATACCTAAAAACCCTGCAGCACTATTTGGTCAAATGAACGAGAAAAAATGTATTGGTCAAAAAAATATTTATATTTTTTAGGATTTTCCATTTGAGGATCTGAGCAACAATGACAACCAATCAGCCAACGGGTCCATGTCATCTCTTCCACCCCACATTAATCAACCTGCTGTTACTGAAAAGAAAACAATTTTGGTACGTGAATGAATCTCTCAAAAATATATGAAATCCTTTAAAAAATTATATCAATACTCTCAGGGCACTATTACTGGAGGCCGAGTACGAAGAAGAACTGGAATCCTTGGACTGTTTTCCACAGCCAAGGTGCCTAATTTTTGTGAAAAATTCATCACCCCTTTTGATAAAGAAAAAATTAAGATTGCACAAAAGTCAAATGATTTACCTTTCAAAAAACAACTTCAATAAGGTGTTGGTTTCCAATATGAACCTCAAAGTTCAGATAATTTTCCATTAAAACCTGTTCGTGAGACTTTCCTGATCTTGTCAATTGTTTCGTAGATCTATTTTAGTTAGTTCTCTGTTTAATACTCATTGCATGGTGATGAAATATTCACAAAACTATCTTTAACTTTATTTTTCTTTTTTTCTTTCACTGTTTCTTCTTCACATGGATTCGCCAACAAATCTTAAATTTTTCTCCTCAATAATTCAAATGTAAGTAAAAAATAATGTACATCATGTTTAAAAGCAATCCAACAAGACAACTTTTCTCTCACAATCTGTTTAATTTTGACTTGGATTTCATTAGACTAAATCAAAAGTTGACCTTATAATTGATTTGAAATAGGGTACGCCTGGAAATTTAAATGATAAGGATGACTTTTCGGATTTGCCACCCAATCAAAGAAAGAAAAAGCTTTTGTCAAAAATTGAGGAAATCACTGGAAAGGTAAATCAGTCTTACATAAGTGTGCTAAACGTTCAGACTCTAAAACTGTCTTGTTTGATAGATTTGTCAAGAAACTGCTGCCCGTGATGGTCTTATGAAAATGAAACAGGTGTATGAGGCTAATACAGCTCTTGGCGACCCGATGTCAATACAAGGTCAGCTTACAGACAACGGACAAAGGCTGGACAAACTCAGAGCAGAGCAGAAAAAATATCAGGTAAAATAGGACTTAACGAAAGTGTTAAGACCATCTTTTAAAACTCTGGGGTTTTTTTTACATTATTTATCAGGACTTTCTCGACGAAATGGAGGGTCGAATAACCAACTCTCCTGCAACGAGCCTCATTGCACAAAGACCAAAGTCAGTTTCAAACCTACCACAA
>Ga0194133_10009745_pt1 | contig 10954 bp, 8 predicted proteins | sample TA2KigOf40mmetaG_FD_155448 | JGI IMG/M metagenome (GOLD analysis project Ga0194133, IMG submission 155448) | Freshwater microbial communities from Lake Tanganyika, Tanzania - TA2015055 Kigoma Offshore 40m | ecosystem: Environmental > Aquatic > Freshwater > Lake | place: Tanzania: Lake Tanganyika...
CCTATAATCCAGAAATTCAGAACGCCAAAACTCTTAATCTTGAAAACCATTCGTCGATAACTCTTTTTCCACTTCAAAAGATCTCTGGCAAATTAGCTATCACAAACAGCGATAATCAAAATATTGTGGCGGATTATGCCATTCTCAACAATGACTTAACCAACGGTATTCCAGAAATTTTGAATAATATCTCAACACCAATTAATCCGCCGATTGAAATGGGCTGGTTTCAACGCAACAAATCTCATCATTTTACAATTTATAATCAAATTGCCGAACAAGTCGCTTCAATAATTGGCATCGACCCGTGGCTTATTTCATCTATGCACGAAAGATGTGATGATATAAATTTTAAAGAAAATATTGGCCTCGAATGTTTAGAAAAAAATGTCGATAATCTTTTAAAAAAAATCGCCGAAAAATACCGCCAACACAACATCAAAGAACAACCTTATTGTTATATCAAAGCCGATAATGGCACCTATGGAATGGCGGTTTGGTCTGTCTCAAGCGCGCAAGATGTCGTCGAAATAAACAAAAAAGAGCGCAATAAAATGAATATGCTTAAAGGCGCCATTCAAACTCATAAAGTTATGGTACAAGAAGGCGTAATCACTCATGATAAAATTAGTGGTAATCCTTGCGAACCAATGATTTACATGATTAATGGCGAAGTTGCGCAATATCTATTTCGTTGCAATCAGCAACGCGACAATCACATCAGTCTAAATGCTTCTGGCGCAAGCTTTTTCAATCTTGATAACTTACCAAACGACAATAATATCATCGATATCAACAAAAATTTTATTCCAACTTATCAATTAATCGCCAAAATGGCTTCGCTGGCTTCGGCAATTGAATATCAAAAAATCAAACAATGACCAAAAAATCAAAAAACTATCCAGTAATCGGAGTTTTACCGGATTTTCAAAACGGCGCCGACAACACATATTCTAAAAAAGATTTTTACGCCATTCGCAAAAACTACATTGACGGCATTTCTTCGGCTGGAGGGCTACCGATTATCATTACTTATGATTACGCTAAAATTGATAATTATTTAAACATAATTGACGGCTTAATGGTAGTTGGAGGCTATATGGATATTCATCCAAATCGCTACGGTGAAAATTTTATTCACCCAAGCGTTAAACTAAATTTGATGCGCGAAAACTTTGAACATGAATTTGTTAGCAAAGCTCTTCAAACCCCATTGCCAATTTTTGGTATATGCAATGGTATGCAACTAATCAGTATCTTGCACGGCGGTAAAATTCTTCAACATATTCCTGATCACCCACAATTTATGGATCACGAACAAAGTCATTTTGCCGAATTTAAAGAATATGGCGCACCTTATCACGAAATCACCGTTGACAAAAATTCAAACTTTTATCGAATTACCCAAACAGAAAAATTCTCAAGCAACTCTTCGCACCATCAAGCTGTTGAGTCTATTGGCGATGGCCTCAAAGTTGTTGGCACTGCTTCCGACGGAATAATCGAAGCTTTTGAAAAACCCAATCATCCGTTTTGCCTCGGTGTGCAATGGCATCCCGAATTTCATACTTCTCAAGCTGATGAAAAGCTCTTTGGCGAGTTTGTGAATCAAGCTAATCTTTATCAAAAAACAAAAAATCATGGTTAAAACTTATCGAGAATCTTCGCTCGAAGAACCCCAAAAAGGCCTTAGAATTGCCAAAATGATTGCCCAAAGTGGATATTGCTCTAGGCGTGAAGCTGAAGCTTTAATCCTTGAAGGACGCGTTCAAGTAAATGGCAAATATATCGATCATCCAGCAATTTTAATCACTGATGAATCAATAAAAATCGATGGCAAATTAATTAACCAAAAACAACCATCCCGAGTTTTTTTATTTTATAAACCAGTCGGCTTCATATGCACCAACAAAGACCCCGAAGGCAGAAAAACAATTTTTGATTTATTACCCAAAAACTTACCCCGACTTATTAGCGTTGGTCGGCTCGATTTTAATACTGAGGGACTTTTAGTTCTAACAACCGATGGCGCGATCGCACGCTATATGGAGCTTCCAAAAAATAAATGGATTCGTAAATATCGGGTACGAGTTTTTGGCAAACTTAACCACGATAGACTCAAAGCTTTGGTAAAAGGCATCACCGTTGACGGCATAAAATATGGCTCAATCAAAGTTGAAATTGACACCGAAAAAGAATCTAACTCATGGCTTACAATTTCACTCACCGAGGGCAAAAATCGCGAAATTCGTAAAATTATGGAACATCTTGGACTTCAAGTAAATCGGCTAATTCGGGTTAGTTTCGGCCCATTTAATTTGGGCGAAATGAAAGTTGGTGACATTCACGAAATTTCTAAAAAAACTCTTAAATCATCAATTCCGAATACAGTTTTTTAAATTTTAAAAACGAGCTTTAAAATCACTTAAAGTATTCAGCGTAATCACAACCTCACCTTCCAGACTTATCCATCACAGGCTCAGCCATCAATTTATCAATATCAATCTATACATATAAACACATTTTGCATTTTGTTGTCAATAATCCGTATAACAATCTTTAGATTTAATTTTTTATATTTATTAATAACTATTTTTATTCCAATACACCAACTTATAACATTTATAATATCATTTTTAAAAAATATTTTGTATGACAAATCCATCTACCCCACCTCCTTCACCAATAAGTGCTTCTAGAAAAAGAAGTCCAGTTTCTCCGGCTAAGAGCCCCCCAAAAAAACACCCTAGACGTCCCAGATTAAGTATCACTATCCAACCTCCCGAAAGTATTTTTTTAAAAGAATCTGTTATCTCAGACGATGATGCCAAACAAAATATTGCTAAGATATGCTCAGAAGAAGGTTTTATGGATGAAATTAAAGTCTTGTTCAAAAAAAAATTTAAAACCGAAAACGAGGTATCTATAACAAAAACAAACGATATAAGAGGCGTTAACAGTAACTGTCATTTTATAATTAATCATAACGATAAAGAATATCATATTAAGCCCGCTCTTCATGGCATAGGAACATCAGTAGGTTCAAAATTTAATGAAATTTTTTTTTATAAGATTAATGAAGAATTGAAAATTGGACCACAATGTGAGGGCATTTTAACGAAAGATGGAATTTTGATGATTGTAACCGAGGATTTAAAACATCGAAAAACTAATCATGCCAAAGAAACTAGTTACAAAGATTCTGATGAAGAATCAAGATTATCAATTCCTAGAAGAAATCGAGATAGTGTTCATAGATGCGCTTTAGAATTTTGTGTAAAGTTATTTAATTTTTTTGATATTAAAAAAAATTACCCAAATACTGGTATTAAAACATCCATCTTCAATTTCACTAGAAAAGAAAAGGCTATGATTGTTGATTTCAGAATCGCCAATAATGATGATCATTTGGATCATCATTTTACAATGGAAACTCTAGAAAATATTAACATAAAAGAGGTTGATAAATATTTTAGTGAACTTGATTCTTTTTTAACTTCAAATGAAAATCCTCCTGCACAAGAAATTTTTTCTTTTAAAAAAGATCCCCAAATTTATTTAGATGCTTTGTCAAAATTATTTATTTCAGACGATGGAGAGATTAATAGAATTAATGTCGCTATTGAAAAATCAAAAAATTACACCTTAGAACTAATTAAGTCAGACGAGCATCATAAAGAAGAATTAAAAGAATATCACAAAAAAATTGTTGAGAATATGTGCGATCAAAAAATGGCCGCTGTGAAATTAGTTTCAAAAAAAGAACATATTAAAAATACTTTAGATATAAAAAGTGCTGAAATTAAAATGCACCTTCCGCAAAATAATATTGGACAACCTCAATCATCTCAAGTTGGGCCTAGTGGTGGTAAATCACTTTAATAGATTTTGAATCACTGAACTCTTCGCCTTTTTTAAACAAACGCTCGCTTCAAAATTGATCAGCAAAGATCATTCTATTTTTTTAACTTAAATTTGATCAATTCTTGGTTATGTCCGCTACTAATATTCCACGCAATAACTTCTCTGGTAAAAGCATCAAGAATTAAAGCATCAAGAGTTGTCGCTAAATACATAAATTTATCTTGATAAGGAAGTTTAGTAAATTAATGACCCAAACCTGATTTGGCTGATTTATCGACATATCTAAAATCAGGTTTTGGGCTGAGTTTTTGGGAAATTTATTTTTCTTAAATCTTGGCTTTTTCCTGATTCTTTAAACTTGATATTAAATAGCTTCACCACCCTTAAAAACCTCTTGAGATTGATTCCAAGAGCTAAGGGAGAAAGTATATTATATTTCAACCCTTCTGGGGCTACGTGCAGGTGGCGCAAGACTATCACCTCTCTTTGGAAGAGCGGGAGATTTGCTAGGTAGTTGTGGATCAAAATTAACCGCTGGATCAAGGGGATTTTTTTTTGGATCTTTGACGAGGGCTTCATAGGCTTCAATTAAACTTCTAACAGTAGGTTTCACAAGACTTTGACTCTGCATAGGATCGGGAGATGTGCTAGGTAGTTGTGGATCAACATTACCCGCTGGATCAAGGGGATTTTTATTTGAATCTTTGAAGAGTTTTTTAAAGGCTTCAATTATAAGTCTAACAGACGATTTATTTTCTTTAATACCAATTTCTCTAATAATTTTTGAAATAAAAGATAGATTATTTTCAAAATAAACTTCAAGTAAAGTATCAAGATTAACATCTTTGTTTGCATAAATTTCCATTCTAAAAAATGAATCTTTGTAATTCTTATCAAAGATCATATCTAAAAATTTTTCTTCGATATCCTTATTTTTATTTTGATCAAAAAAATTCACTATTTTCTTAATGTTTCTTTTGTTATTGTTTCTTTTAATATATTCCAGCATTTTGTCTCTGTTTTCTTTTGAATCGAATTTTTCTATTTCATTTTTCATAAATCTAAAGAATTAATTTTCATATTTAACAATCTCTGCAAGAGTTACTTCAGATTTTGTGCCAGTTCGGCGGTCTTTAATTTCAACTCTGCCATTTTCTAATGATTTTGGACCAACAATAATTTGTGTTGGAATACCGATTAAATCAGCAATAGCAAGCTTTTGGCCCAAAGTGTTTTTGGTATCGTCATACAAAATATCAACACCTTTTTGTGCTAAAATTTTATACAAATTATCGCACACCGCGTCGCATTTTTCATCACCAGCACGAATATTTATCAAAATTGCATCGAACGGCGCGATCGCTTTAGGCCACACAATTCCTTTGTCATCATGATTAGCTTCAATTGCGCCCGCCACAACTCGAGACACACCAATTCCATACGAACCCATATTTGGATATATTTTCTCGCCATTTTGCCCCATAACACTTGCCTCAAGAGCTTTTGAATATTTTAAACCAAAGTTAAAAACTTGCCCAACTTCAATTCCACGACGCGTAACCAAATTTTCTGGCGCAAGCGGACATTTTTCTAAAACATGAAGTTCATCAGCCATTGCGTATATTGATTGCAGAGCCTTGATATCAAACTTGATTTCGAGCGAAGAATTAGGTTTTAATTGCGCGACAAAATCAGATTTAGCATCAGAATTTTGAATATTTTCAGAATCAATTTGATTGGAAAATTGTGCAGAATAAATTTCGTCGAGTTTTTTGTCGTAATAAATCGCACTCTCGCCAACATCAGCTAAAATATGAAATTCGTGCGATAAATCACCACCAATTGCACCGGTATCAGCCCTAAGTGCGACCGGCTTTAACCCCATACGCAAGAAAATTTTGAAATAAGTTTCATACATCAAATTGTAGGTTTGGCGTGCCGAATTTTCGTCGATGTCGAACGAATACGAGTCTTTCATCAAAAATTCTCGACCACGCATTAAGCCAAATCTGGGACGGATTTCGTCACGAAATTTCCAATGAATTTGATAAAGATTTTTTGGTAAATCTTTGTAGGAAGAAATATTTTTACGAAAAATATCGGTCACGACCTCTTCGTGAGTGGGGCCATAAAGAATATCGCGATCGTGGCGATCTTTGATACGAAGCATTTCTTTACCGTAGGCGTCATAACGACCAGACTCAACCCAGAGTTCAGCAGGCTGAATCGTTGGCATTAAAATTTCAAGAGCGCCAGCCTTGTCCATTTCTTGTTTAATAATATTTTCAACTTTACGCAAGACCTTCAGCCCCAACGGAAGCCACGAATAAATCCCCGAAGCAGTTTGACGAATCATACCTGCCCTAACCATGAGTTGATGCGAAACCACAGTGGCATCAATTGGATTTTCTTTAAGAGTTGGAATAAAGTAATTTGTTAGACGCATAAATTTAGATCAATAAAATTTTGAAGGAAATCGCCAGTAATTTGAGTTTTGAATTGCTAGAATAATTATAATTCAATTTTTGATAAATCGCCGATCTCGTTAAATAAATCTCGAATTAATGATAACAGAATTAGGCGATTTTCACGAGCTGAAAGATCGACATCGTTGACAACAATATGATCAAAAAAGTGAGCTAGTGGCGCCTCAATAACCACAAGAAGATCGAAAGCTTTTTCAAATTCAGCTTTAGTAATTAATTTGTAAAAATCACGCGAAACTTGCTTGATGCGTCGATAAAGATGTTTTTCATATTTGTTTTTAAACCCCAAAACCGATGGACGCCCAAAGTATTTTTTGCCATCTTTTTTTTCTTCGATAGATAAAATATTGGCCACTCTTTTATATAGTTCGATTAGTTTTTGATAATCATTATTTACTACAAAATTATTAAGAAATTTAATTTTTTTGATTAAAAATAAAATATCGACCATCTTATGAGAATCAAGGCTTTCAAGGTAATCATTCATGACAACATTTAAAATATCTTGGCGAATATTTTCTTGATCTCTTAGGTAAAATTTGAGGCGCTCAATTATGAAACTGACGATTTCTTCAATAAGTTTTTTCTTGAGGATGAAAAACTCTTTTTTATCTCCCGAAATATAGTTTTTAAGCATTTTAGGCGAAAAAGTTTTGAGTGATCTTTCGACCAAAATTCGAATTGGAAACGCAATATTATGTTGATGCGCGATGCGAATTATACCTAAAGCACTCCTACGCAAAGCATATGAATCTTTAGAGCTGGTAGGTTTTTCACCGACCAAGAAAAATCCGACGATGTTATCAATTTTATCGGCAATGGCCAAAGCAATTCCGAGTGGAGTGTGAGGGGTTGGTGAATCAATTCCAATCGGTAAATAATGTTCGCGAATGGCTTCAATAATTTTATGATTTTGTTGCTGTTTTAAAGCATAAAAACTTCCAAACTTTCCTTGTAGCTCTGGAAGCTCAGCAACTGCTTTGGTAGCTAGATCAGCTTTCGATAAATTTACAGCATTATCAATTAAGCTAATATCGCAATGCGGGACAAAAATCGACAAAAATTTTGACATCTCCTTAAATCTTTCAACTTTGTCAAACATAGTGCCAATTTTTTGATGATGAATTACTTTGGCAAGCTTTTCTGTGTAATGAGCTAAAGGTTTTTTAAGATCTTCATCAACGAAAAATTCAAGGTCTGTTAGGCGCGCGCGCATGATTTTTTCATTATCTTTAATGATTTTTATTTGGTTTGAATCATTAACTGCACAATCGCAAACAAATAAAAATTTAGCAGACAATTTGCCATCAAAATCATGGCAACAAATATATTTTTGATTGCTTTGCAAAGTCAAATTGAGGGCTTCGCTTGGCAACTCTAAAAATTTATCATCTATTTTTGCAATTAAAATATTGGGATTTTCAGACATTCCGACCAACTCTTCGAGTAAGACTGAATTTGCAAAATTATTTGGAACTAAAATTTGATGTTCTTGGGAAATTTTTTGAGTTTGAGTTAAAATATTTTGTTTACGAATTTGTTGATTAATAATGATATTATTTTTTAGCAAAATACCCTCGTAATCCTTGGCGTTATTGATTAAAATAGGATTGCCACTTTTATCAAAAGTTATATTTGATGCTTTTTGAAAAGCGAAATTGAAGTCTAAAATTTCAGAACCACATAATGCCAATATTGAACGAATAGGCCTAATCCATTTAGCTTGATTGCCACCATCAACATCGTAACGCATAATTTTTGGCCACGAATTTTGCATTTTTTGCATAATTAACGGCAATGATTGTGAAATTATTTGAACAGTCTGAATGCATGACTCAGGAATTTCATAAACATAAAAACCATCTATTATCGATAATTCATCAAATGATTTTTTGCCAGTTGAACGTAAAAAACCTTCAAGAGCTTTGGGTTCGGCATCAGTTTTTGGACCAACTTTTTTTTGCGCTAATTGAATTTGTTCGGGCTTAAGATTTTTGATTATCAAAACCAATCGACGCGGAGAAATAAAGGTATTAAATAAGCTTGAATCAACATTTAAATTGTTTTTGCTAAAAATTTCTTCGGCGATTTTTTTAAAATTTTCAACAGCATTTTTTTGCATTTTAGCGGGCATTTCCTCGCTAAAAATTTCAAGGACAAAATCGGTCATTTTTTAAAAATTAGTTTGTTCAACACGGATAAATTTAATATTGCTCACAAGGCTTTTATCTATCAAGGAAATTGCTTCAACAATTTCATGTTCAAAGTGATTTTCAGTCAAAATAGCCCCGGTAATCAAAAATTTAGTATCATCGGAATTAAGTGAATTATTTTCTTTAAAAATACATTGAGCAGGATTAATGCGATTGGTAAAAATTTGTTCAATAACACTGGCTTTAGATAAATTATTTTTATCAAAGGTGAAAATAATAAAATATTGCCCAAACCTTTGACTAATATTGATAATATTTGCGAGTTGAAGATTTACACTTTCAGCATTAAACAAAAAATTATGTTTTGTTTGGCAAGCTACATCGACAATATCAGCAACAACCGCTGAACCAGTTGGATTGCCACCAGCTCCTCGCCCAATCATGAGATTATATTCAAAATTATTACCTTTGGAAAGTATGGCGTTATACGAACCATCTACTTGAGCAATTTTTTCAGAATTTTTTATTAAAGCTGGATAAACTGATTGCTGAATCTGATCGCCGATTTTTTTAAAAACTCCAAGAAGTTTTATTTTGTAGCCAAGTTCGTCAGCCAAGTTGATGTCATCAATAGAAATTTTATTAATACCTTCGAGATAAGTTTGTTTATAGTTTGGCAAAGACGAACAAGCTAAAGAAGATAATAAAACTATTTTGTGGGCGGTGTCATTACCCTCAACATCAAAAGATGGATCTGCTTCAGCAAAACCGAGATCTTGAGCTTCTTTTAAAGCAATTTTATAGTCTTGTTTTTCATTTTTCATTTTAGTCAAAATAAAATTACAAGTACCATTTAGAATGCCGAAAATTTCGGTGATTTCATTGGCCACGAAACCTTCGCGAAAAGCTTTAATTATCGGATTAGCGCCAGCAACCGAAGCTTCATAACCAATCACTCCTTGATATTTATCGACCCAATCTTGAATTTCTTTACCATGCTCAGCAAGAAGAGCTTTGTTAGCGGTTACAACTTTTTTGTTATTTTTTAGAGCACTATGAATCAAATCCTTTGCCAAATCATAACCACCCATTACTTCAACAATAATATCAATTTTGGCGTCTTGGGCAAGATGCAAAACATTATCATAAAAGCGAATTGATGGTGCGACAAAATCTTTTCTTGAACGCGAAGCAACAGCCACAACCTCAAAATCGCAATTAGTACGAAGAGTGAGTAAATCTTTTTGTTTTTGCAATATTTCATAAACCCCACGACCAACAGTGCCAAGGCCGGCTATTCCGATATTAAATTTTTTCATGATTTTTTAAAAATTTTTTAGCAAATTTAAAACTCATTCTTAAAATGAGCGCGAGTGAAGATAGATATTCATCATATTTCTAAAATATTAAATTATCTAAGATAATTTTAGAAAAATTTTTCATAAAATAAAATCCTTTTTTTAAAGTGTAATGACGAAAAATAAATTATACCCCGATGCTAATCAAAACCTTGATTTTGCTAAGATGGAAGAACAAATACTTAAGTTTTGGAAAGACCAAAAAATTTTCGAAAAATCAGTTGAAATTCGCAATTTTAGTAATGAAATTGACGAAGATTACACCTCACCAATCATTGATAACTGTGCTTTAAAAGATCATTCAAATTGTCGCCATCCACAAAATTCTAAAAACGAATTTGTATTTTACGATGGCCCACCTTTTGCCAATGGCCTTCCGCACTATGGCCACTTGCTCACCGGCTTCATTAAAGATTTGGTCGCACGTTATCAAACCATGAAAGGCAAAAAAGTTGAACGACGTTTCGGCTGGGATACGCATGGCTTGCCAGTCGAAATGGAAACCGAAAAAGAACTTACCGCACAAACTGGCAAAGCGGTTTCTGGGCAAATTGCCATCAAAGAATTTGGTATCGAAAAATTCAACGATGCCTGCCAAAAATCGGTAATGAAATATGCCGGCGAGTGGGAACATTATGTCACGCGTCAAGGCCGTTTTGTCGATTTCAAAAATAGCTACAAAACCATGGATTTATCATACATGGAATCGGTAATTTGGGCTTTCAAAGAGCTGTTTGACAAGGGTTTGCTCTATGAAGATTTACGAGTTGTGCCTTACTCTTGGGCGTGCCAAACTCCACTTTCAAATTTTGAAACCAGAATGGACAATGCTTACCGCCAAAAAACCAGCAAAACCGTAAAAGTTAAGTTTCAATTAAACGCCGAATCGAGCGCAAAATTATGCAACAAAATCGGCGTTAAATTCGACGACAAAACATGTTTTATGGTAGCATGGACTACAACCCCTTGGACCCTGCCCTCAAATTTAGCTTTGGCGGTTGGCGAAAAAATCGAATATGCTTTGATCAAAAAAGACCAAGAAATTTTGATTCTTGCCAAAAATTTAATCGAAAAATTTGCTAAAGATTTAGGT
>Ga0194133_10009746_pt1 | contig 10952 bp, 10 predicted proteins | sample TA2KigOf40mmetaG_FD_155448 | JGI IMG/M metagenome (GOLD analysis project Ga0194133, IMG submission 155448) | Freshwater microbial communities from Lake Tanganyika, Tanzania - TA2015055 Kigoma Offshore 40m | ecosystem: Environmental > Aquatic > Freshwater > Lake | place: Tanzania: Lake...
AACCTGACCATCGGCGCGATGGTCTCGTCACTGCTGGTCAGCGCAGCGGGTATGCGTCTCTGAAAATAGAAGACACCGAACCGATTCTTGGTCAGAAAGGTCGGTCCTGAACGAGTTCCCATGTATCACACCGATGTAACACACCAGTGAGATACAACGACAGGTTGATATAAAAATGATCGTTGATTTTAAACGATTTTTTTCTCAATTTTGGTCGGGGTGAGAGGATTCGAACCTCCGGCCTCTACGTCCCGAACGTAGCGCTCTACCAGGCTAAGCTACACCCCGAAAGCTCTCTCAACCTAAAGGCGGGGAGCAGCCAAAAATTGTAGCAAAGCCGCCCCGTTCAGCCCGCCCCCGATCAGAGCCGTTAGACTCCGGGGCCGTCTCGACCTAAGCCGGGTGGCGCCTCTAGCGCCTATGACGGCACCGCGTCGCTCAAGACCCCCACATTACCCTCAGGAATGAAAGAAACAGCGCAAGCAGTCCGCGTCGGTCCTAATGCGGCCAGCTGGATCTATGGGCTCGGGCTTCCGCTGGCCTACCTGGTGGTGGAGCTGAGTTTCTGCAACCAGTTGCTGCGCACCCTGGGAGATCACTCGCCGAACGACGTCCTATCGGGATTTGAATTTTGGGGTCGGGTGATTTCCGGCGTCGGGCTGGGCATTCTGATTCACCGGGGGCTGGCTTCTCGGCTGCCCCTTCGCGCGCTGGGATTTGTTCTGAGCATCGGTGCGGGAATTCTGATCATGTGGAATGTGCAGAAGTCCCTGATCCACTACCTGGTGGAATCTGCGCCCTTGTCCGACAAGCGTGCCGCTGTGGCGCTGGTGTGGATTGCACCCCAGGCCGGGGAGGGACTCTTGCAGACGCTCTCAGGTCAGCCGCTCGTCGAATCCCAACCTTCGGGACTTGAGAAAAACATCGTCGTGTCCATGTTTCCTGCGGCGGCTCTGCACGCACAAGAGCGCGAAACACAATTTGCGCAGTGGTTGCAGACCGCCAACACGGCGTTTCTTGCAGTAGGTGATCCGGCGGAGCTGGAAAAAAAAGCCTACCGGGGACTGATCGTCGCACCGATCGTGATCGGACTGTCCCTGTTCTTTGGTCTGCTAAATCTAAGCGTAGCCCTTTCTTTCGCGGCTTTCACCCTCCGGCCTCGCTGGCGGGCGCTCGCCACGACTGCATGTATGGCAGGACTGGTGACCTGGTCGATGAGCGCGCCAAGCCCGCTTCTCGATGCAAAGGGCTACGAACAGAACCTCGGGCCGGCCCTCTGGAAACAGGCTCCAGCCCTGGCCGTGATGGTGGAATGGTCGGCCAGAGCGGCTACCCATTGGGCCCCGGTATCCGAATTGGCGCATCGGCACTTTCTGTTCGACTATGGCTTCGAGCCCTTGTTCCAGTCCCGCTGAGACCTCCTGAAGACCGGTACGCGCGCGATGCCCCGAGAAGCGCCACGGTTAAATCGGATGGGCGGTGGCCATGGCTCGCACAAAGGACCTAAACTGCGGCAAACCGAAATCCCGACCGTCCGGCCCAAAGCCCAGCGTCTCAACCGCTCAGGAGATCCGGTCGTAACGATTCCTTGACATGGAGACAAGCAAATGAAAATTTCTCGTAGAGATCTCATGCAATCGGCCGGTGCCGCCTCGCTTTTGACGGCCGTCGGATCAAGCGCATGGGCACAGGCCCAGATCGAGTCACTCAAAATCATCACCGGATTCCCGCCGGGTGGCACCTCAGACACGATCTGTCGCCGCGTGGCCGACAAGCTCGCCCCGGGCTATGCACGCGTAGCCGTAGTCGAAAACCGCACAGGCGCAGGTGGACAGATCGCGGTGCAGGCGGTCAAGGCTGCTCCCCCAGATGGCAATACCGTGCTGCAGACCCCCATGTCCATGCTGGGCGTCTATCCGCACATCTACCGCAAGCTGCCCTATGACCCGGTGGCCGACCTGATGCCCGTCACCCTCGGCTGTACCTTCGACTTTGGCTTCGCGGTCGGACCCCAAGTGCCCGCGAACGTGCGCACCGTCCCTGAGTTTCTGGCCTGGTGCAAAGCCAACCCCTCGCTGGCCAACTTCGGCTCGCCCGCAGCGGGCTCAGTCCCCCACTTCATTGGTGTCCTGCTGGGCAAACAAGCCGGGGTAGACCTCAAGCACATTCCCTTCCGTGGCACCCAGCCGGCCATTCTGGACATGATCGGCGGACAGATTGCGGCCGTCAGCGGTCCGATCGGTGAATTCACTCAACACGTGGTGGCGGGCAAAGCCAGATTGCTGGGCGCCACCGGTGCCAAGCGCAGCCCGTTCGCCCCCACCACCTCCACCCTGGTCGAGCAGGGCTTGAAGGACTTTACCTTTGAAGAATGGTTCGGCTTTTACGTGCCGGCCAAAACGCCTGCCGACGTCATTGCACGGCTGAACACCGCCATGCGCGCTGCGCTGGCCGCTCCAGAGACAGTCAGCGGTCTGGCGGCCATGGGGCTTGAGGCCAAGTCCTCTTCGCCGGCCGAGCTGGCGGCGCGTTTGAAGGCCGATACCGACCGGTGGGGGCCTCTGGTCAAGGCCATCGGCTTCACTGCCGACGCCTGACCCTCCTGTGTCTGCAGCCCTCAGTCGGACTGCAGCTTGAGGAACACCCGTCCGCCCTCTACCTTCACAGGCCAGGAGCGGACGGGCTCGGTTGCAGGGCCACAGGCGACCGAGCCATCGCGCAGGTCAAACAGCGCCTGGTGAAAAGGGCACTCCACCTGATGGCCTTCCACAAAGCCGTCACACAGCTTGGCGTGGCCGTGGGTGCAAAGGTTATCGACCGCATAAACGCCCTCTTCAAGCTTGAAAAGAGCGATGTCACGGCCATAGGGGGTCACCGCAATACCGGCCCCCTCGAACAGATCGGCCTCAGCGGCCACGTCGGTCCAGTCGTTCATGGTCAGATGGGATAAATCAGGGAATTGGGGATCATCTCGCTATCGTAGACGCACAGGCGCTGGGCGAACTTTAGGCCTTGCGGCGTCTGCACCAAGGTGTCGATGTAGCGCCCCACATTGAAGACCGTGCTTTGCTCGTCGTACTTGGTGCGAAAGACAGCGTAATTGGCCTCGCAATGAATGCGCCCGTCCTCCACCTTGCGAACGACTGCAGCGCCCACCACATGACGCTGGTAATAGGGGTCATGAAAGATCGTTTGCGAGATGCCGTAGACCCGATCCAGCAACATGCCCTTGCTGGTCAACGATAGGGTGGCCAGGGGAAAACCCCGCTCATGGTTTTCTCGGGGCTGCACCTTGTAGACACACTGCTCAATGAAAAACTCGGGCCACAGGTCCCACTGCCCCGAATCCACGGCAATGGCGTAGTCGGCGTTGAGTTGCTGAATGGCCATCCAGGTTGGCAGGTCCACCATGGCTACTCCTCCATCACCCGACGCCAGTAAGCGTACATGCCACGAATCAGGGTTTCGGTGACCATGTGCTCGGTCTCTTCCACCGCACGCCCACCGAGCTCCGCCAGCACCCGATGCTCGGGCTTGGTCTCGAAAGCGCGCTGCGAGAACTCAATGACTTCGCCGTCATCGGCCGAAACAAACCCGGCTGGACCAAACAGATTGGCCTGACGCAGACGGCGCTCGGTCATCTCCTCGGTGTCATCCTCAAATCCAAAATGCGTCCAGACAAAATCGAAAGCGCCATGACCGTCGGGCTGAATGTGACGGGTGGAAACGCTGTTGACCTGCTGTTGGAAGATCACGCTGGGGAAAAGGGTCATCATGACAGCCGTGGGTCCACCCCACCAGGGCTCGGGCACGATATCCAGAAAACTGGGGTCATGCAGCTTCATGCTTTCCTTGAAGCTGCCGACCTGGGTCACCTGGGCCCCGTCGCCGGCCGCCTGACCGGCGCTGCCGCGGGTTGAGATCATGGCCGCATGACGGTGGTGCGCATCCATGCGCAGCTCGCTCTTGTTATCGGCGCGCCACAGCCCGAAGGTGACAAACCAGGTGTGCAAGAGGCCGGGGTGATAAGGGTCCTTGATGTTCTCCTGCATCAGCTTCCAGTTGCCCGGAATGCGCTGCCGGTTGTAGCCCAGAATGCGCAGCTGCCGGCCATTGAACAGCCGATCGAAATAGCCCAGGATGGTCGGCCCCATGTAGTCCTCAAGGGACTCCACCCGCAGATCAAAAGAGGCAAAAACCACACCGCCCCGAGTGGCCACCTTGAGCCGCGTCAGCCCGTGCTCCTTGGGGTCAAAGTCGGCCGGCATACCACCATTGACCTTGCCGTCCTGACGCACGCCCCGTCGAAAGGGCACCCCTTGCAGCGAGCCGTCGAGTGCGTAGCTCCACTGGTGATAAGGGCACACCAATTCTTTTCGGTTTCCGTGTCGCTCCCGACAAAAAGCCATGCCCCGGTGGGCACAGACGTTTTCCACCACGTGAATTTGACCATCGAGGGCACGGGTCATGATGACCGAGCGCTCGCCAATCACGGTGCGCTTGAAGTCGCCCGGATTGGGAATCTCGGCCTCCAGGCCCACATAGCTCCAGTGGGCCTGATAGAAGAATCGATGCAGCTCCTTACGATGCTGATCCTCATTGGTGTAAACCGCAAAAGGAATTCGGCTGGTATCGCCTCTTTCCCAAAGAAGAGCCTGTTCTCGCATGAATGCTCCACAAGAAGCTGCTGGGCTAAACGCAGCGGGGCTACCAGGGCCAAGCTGCTCGACGTTGGGGCCCAGCGTATCACCTGTAACTCGCCAACCGCCATGTTAGACCGTCAGCGCTGGCCCCTCAAGGCAAGCCCGGAGGTCGGCATTGGAGCGGGGGCACAGGGTTATGGCCAAGCGGGCGGCAGTCGCCCTCCGTTTGGCATTAGCATCAGTCGGTCCACCCCCACTCCCTCGTAAGGCCCTCATGCTGCCTCGTTCCCTTCAAAAAGTCGCGTTATTCCTGATCCTCTTAGCCGGAACCCCTGCCATGGCCGTTGAAGAACCACGTTACGAAGTCATTGAATCGCAGCGGGATTTCGAGCTCAGGCGCTACGAACCGATGTTGATCGCCGAGACCCAAGTCAGCGGGGATAGAGATGAAGCCTCTCGTGCCGGCTTCAGGTTGTTGGCTGACTTCATCTTCGGCAACAATCAGGTCGCGGGGCAGGACGGTTCGGCCAAAATCGCCATGACGGCTCCAGTCACCCAAGAAGCGGCATCCAGCAAGATCGCCATGACAGCTCCTGTCACAGTCGAGCCCCAGACGGGCGGGGCAGGCCTGTGGCGTATCCACTTCGTCATGCCCAGCCAGTACACCCTGGCCACGATTCCCAAGCCACGCAACCCCGCGGTACAACTTCGCGAACTGCCCCGCCAGTGGTATGCGGTGCACCGCTTCTCTGGATTTGCCACGGACTCGCGGGTGGAGACCAAGACCCGAGAGGCTTTGGACTGGATCGAGCAGAAGAAGCTCAAAGCGATCGGATCGCCGCAGCTGGCCCGTTACGACCCGCCCTGGACGCTGCCCATGTTCAGGCGCAACGAAATTCTGATTCCGGTCGCACCGCCGGAGGCCAAAGGAGCCCAGTAGGCAAGCCCAGCCCTGCCCTGCCCGGCGCTCACTCCAGCTTGATGTTGGCCCTGCGGATGAGCTCGCCGAAGCGTTCGAATTCCTTGCGGTTGTACTGGGCAAATTGCTCGGGGGAGATCTGCCCCGGCTCACCGCCCAGACCCTTGAGCCTAGCCTGGATATCCGGCAGCTTGAGAATACGGGCGAGCTCGCTCTGCAGGCGCTGAACCACATCAGGAGGAGTGCCTGCGGTCACAAACAAACCGTACCAGGTGCTCATTTCAAAGCCGCTCACGCCCGCTTCGGCCAGAGTGGGTACCTGGGGCAGTTCCGAACTGCGACTGGGTGTGGTCAAGGCCAGAGGCCTGAACTTGCCTGCCTTGATCTGCCCCATGGCCGATGAAGTGGTGTCAAACATGATTTGCACACTGCCGCCAATGATGTCCAGATGCGCCTGGCTGCTGCCCCGATAGGGGACATGAACGCTTCTGACCCCCGCCGCCAGGTTGAAGCCCTCGCCCGCAATATGCTGTGTGCTGCCCACGCCAGATGAGGCGTACTTGAACTCACCCGGCTTGGCCTTCATCAGGGCCACCAATTCAGCCACGGTATTGGCCGGCACCTGCGAACCCACCACCAGTACATTAGGCACGGTGACGATCAGGCCGATAGGCGTCAAGTCCTTGATCGGATCAAAAGCCAGCTTAATCAGATGCGGGGCAATCGCCTGGCCGGTGTTGGTGGCCACCAGCAGGGTATGACCGTCAGCGGCGGCCTTGGCAGTCAGATCGGCGGCGATCGTGTTGGAGGCCCCAGGCCGGTTCTCCACTACAAAACTCGCGCCCCGAAAGGCTTCATTGAATTTTTCTGCCAGCATGCGGGCAATGATGTCGGTGCCACCTCCGGCATTGGCACCGACCATTAATCGCACCGGCTTGCTCGGGTAGTTCTGTGCGGCGCCGATCAGGGGCAGCACCATCAGGACTGCGGCCAGGGCTTTCTTTAGGTTCATGGATGGGTCTCCACTGACAAGGGTTGAGAAAGAGGGGGCTGAGCGGTGCCGGCCATGCGGCAGGCCAGGTCCCAGGCATTGCGCATGGCCTGAGCCTGGGCCTTACCTTGACCGACGATGTCATAGGCCGTGCCGTGTGCGGGGGTGGTGATCGGCCAGGGCAAGCCCCCATGCACCGTGACGCCGCGTTCGAAACCCATGAGCTTCATCGCGATCTGACCCTGGTCGTGGTACATGGTGACCACGCCGTCAAAGCCGCCCTCAGGGCGAATGGCACGCACAAAGGCAGTGTCGGCAGGAAACGGTCCCAGCGCCTCAAACCCACGCTGGGCAGCCAGCCGGATGCCCGGCTCGATCAGACGCGCCTCTTCGTCGCCATAGTTGCCGTGGTCGCCGTTGTGCGGATTCAAGCCACACACACCGACGCGCGGCCGCTGCACACCGGCAGCCCTGAGCGAACGGTAGATCATGCCGATCGATTGCGCGACCTTCTCGGCATCGATCAGTTCGGAGACCTCGCGCAAGGCGACATGCGAGGTCACCCGCGAGGTCCAGAGTTTTTCCAGCACATTGAGCTCGCCGCACACGCCCTCGAAGGCCATGCGATCGGCAAACCAGCGCAACTCGTCCTCTTGCGTCATGCCGCCCTGGCGCAGGGCAGACTTGTTCAGGGGCGCAAAGCACAGCGCGGCAGCGCGCCCACTCATCAGCAAGTCCACGCCGGCCGCCAATCCCTCCAGCATGAAGCGGCCGTTATCCGAGCCCGCGACTGCCGGCGCAAAGGCCGGCTCGCGCCGTCCCGACCAGTCGTGCCAGGTCACTCCAGAGGGCACACGCACCGCACCTTCCTGGGCGATCAGGATCACCCGGGCCCGATGCGCAGGCTCTAGGCCGGCCAGCAGTTTTTCGACCAGCTCCGGGCCAATGCCAGCAGGATCTCCGGTGAACAGGGCGACTTCGCCTGATGACGGAGCTAGGGAGGTCATATGATTCTCATAATGCGTAATTACGGATAATACTAGCGTCTCCCGACCGCTGAAAATACCCTGGTTTTCCCGAAACCTCGCAGCTGTAGCGCCCGCGCCATGCCAACCACCGACCCCGGCCCACCGATCGCCCGCACCGCCCTGCACGAAGAAGTGACCCAGCGCCTGCGCGACATGATCGTGGAGACAAAGCTGCGGCCCGGGGAACGCATTCAGGAGCTGGAAATTGCCCGCCAACTCGGGGTGTCGCGTACGCCCATCCGAGAGGCGCTGAAGGTGCTGACAGCCGAGGGCCTGGTCGAACTGTTGCCGCTGCGCGGGGCGATGGTCAAGGCTTTTTCAGCCAAGGACGCGCGCGACATGCTCGAGGTGATCGCTCTGCTGGAGGAATACGCCGGTTTACAAGCCGTACAAGCCCAAGCGCCCCGAATTCAAGTCATCTTAGATCTGCATGCGCAGATGAAAAAACTCTACAAGCAAAAAGAGCGAGCCTCCTACTTCAAGCTCAACCAGCAGATCCATGAGTCACTGATCGCGCTGTCGGACAACGAGACGCTGCAACTGACTCATGCCACCTTGAGCAAGCGAATGCGAGGCCTGCGCTACCGAGGCAATTCGCAGCCAAGGCATTGGGATGCCGCCATGGCCGAACACGAGCAGATGATGCGGGCCCTGGTCCAGCGCGACGGCCCGGCCCTGGCCCGCATCATGGGCGAGCACATCCGCAACACTTGGCCGCGCATCAAGGACGAATTGTCCTAGAGGTGCAGGCCCGATTGAGGCGGTATCAGGCGCCGATCACACCACCATCGTCGCGGGTAATGACGATGGTGGCCGAACGCGGCCGACCCGGCCGACCATAGCCCTTGTTACCCGGCCAGCGACTGTCAGGAGCCTGGACGGACTTGCTGTCCTCACCCGGATGCTGGATGTTCACGAAGAGCGCACGCCCACCGGGGGCCTCGGTCACGCCGGTGATCTCGCTGCCCTTGGGGCCAATCAGGAAGCGGCGCAATCGAGCCTCGCCAAGCGTCGCCCCCACAAAGGTCTCCTGGGTGCCGGTTTGCTCCACGCCGTTGACTACCATGCGGTTTTTAACCGTCACCTTGCCGCCATCGCCCACCTGCCCCGGCAGCGCCGCCAGCATCATGCAATGGGTCTCATCGGTCATGGCGCCGTCGTCCGTCTGTATCCAGCAGATACCGGTGGTGGGGCTGAACCACAGGCCATCGGGAGAGGAGAAACTGTTGCGTGCGGTCAGCCCGGACAGATTGGCATCGCCGGCATCTTCTTCGGCACCAAAGAGGAAGATGTCCCAGCGAAAGCTCGTGGCCTGGGCGCGATCACCCTCCTCGCGGAAGCGGATGATGTGCCCGTTGGGATTGCCAGCCCCCATCTTGCCATCCACATCCATATAGGCGCGCGGGTTGGCTGCGTCCACACGGCCCGGGGTCCGGTTGGCGGCGCTGTTGTTGGTCAGCGTGACATAGATTTCACCGTTCTTGGGATTGACCGCGGCCCATTCCGGTCGGTCCATCTTGGTAGCGCCCACCGCGTCGGCTGCATGCCGGGTATGAACGTAGATTTCGCCCTGGTTGGCGAATTTGAAGGCCGCATAGTTGGCAATGCGGGGATCCTTGATGTCCAGCTCAATCCACTGTCCGCGACCATCGGCATCGAAGCGGGCCGCGTAGAGCTTGCCCTCGTTCAGGTATTTGTCACCCGCTACGGTGCCGCCGCCTATATCTTTGGGATCCCACAGCGCCGTGCTGACAAACTTGTAGATGTACTCGTTGCGCGAATCGCAGCCCATATAGAAGGCAAGAGGCTGCCCCGCCTTGGGCAAGCTGCAGACAGCCCCCTCATGGGCCATACGCCCCATGGCGGTGCGCTTGACTGGCGTGGACGAAGCGTTGAGCGGATCAATCTCCACGTTGTAGCCGAAGGTGTTGGCCTCGTTACGGAAATCGCGCTCCGCATTGGCGCCTGTGGCTGCAAGATTCCAACGCGCAAAGCGGTCGTCGGTGGCCGATACGGTGTGCCAGCCCTGACTGTTGCCTCGGTTCTGACCGGAGGCCGGAGCAGAGACCGGCAAGCCATAGCGACGCCGTGCCGCCGCCTCACGGCCAGACACGGGCGCACTACCGCTGCCCATTTGAAAATAAAAGGCCCAGTTCTCTTCACACGCCAAATAAGTGCCCCAGGGTGTCTTGCCATGCCCACAGTTGTTCAAGGTGCCCCGAGCCATGGAGCCAGCGGGCTCCCAACGGGTGACCATTTGCGACCAAACATCGTTGATGTGCGCACGCGGGCCGGCAATGCGCGCGGGCGTCTGCGCAGTGACACGCCGATTCAGAGGCGAGTCGGCCTTCATGCGCCATCCCTGACTCGTACGCTCAATTTCGACCACCGAGACGCCATGGTGATTGATCTCTTTGAGCACCTCAAGCTCGGGCCGAACGCCCAGGTCCCAGTCACCGAATTGGGTGAATTTCTTGCCGCTGACGCCATTGGAGGTCTGACCTGCGGGATGCATGAAGTGGGCATCGGCCGAGCTTTCATGGTTGACCACCAGCACCGCCCGGCCAGTGTCTTGCTCGGTGTAGCGGCCGCGCCCATCGATGAAGAAGATCTCCAGCGCGTCGTGGTGGTCGCCAATGCGGCGCGACCAGTCGTCCGTTTCGGCGCCGGCATTGGAGTACGCCGGCACTTTCGGATCCAGCGAGTCACCCGTGGCGTGCAGAACCGTGTAACGATAGCCCGGCGGTAACACCACATCGTCGAGCAGGCTCTTGTCGAGCGAGGGAAAGCCAAGAGCCTTAACCGGCGCCGGCGCAGTGGCCAAGCTGGCGCAGCCAGGCAGCATGGCCAAACCGGCCAGACCTATGCCGCCGCGCAAAATCGAACGGCGGCTCGGGCTGGTCAGCCCCGCCGACAAGATGTCGCTGAAGTGGGGATTGTGCGACTCGTTCGATGAGGTCTCGTGATCAGGATGGGACATGAAAAACTCCAAGAGGGAGAGTTGAACCAGAGATCAGTAGAGCGGCTTTGTGTGACAAATGCGTGTCGACCTCACAGCGCTCCGGGTCATGAAAAGGTGCAGACCACTAGCAGATCGAAGACCGCTACGCTTGATTCGATGAAACCCATCCTGCCTCAAGCATGTGCGTTGTTACTGGGATTGATCAGCTTGACGTCATTCATAGGGGTGTCGCTGGCGGTCGATGTGCCCAACCGCAACCCGCCCGCGGAAGAACGCGCCTTGAGAGAAGCTCGACAAGCCATCGCAGCCTCGGATTGGTCGGCGGCGGTTCGTATTCTTCAGGCGCACACTCAAACCGATCCTGACGATGCCGACGCCCATAACCTGCTGGGCTACGGACTGCGAAAGC
>Ga0194133_10009747_pt1 | contig 10952 bp, 10 predicted proteins | sample TA2KigOf40mmetaG_FD_155448 | JGI IMG/M metagenome (GOLD analysis project Ga0194133, IMG submission 155448) | Freshwater microbial communities from Lake Tanganyika, Tanzania - TA2015055 Kigoma Offshore 40m | ecosystem: Environmental > Aquatic > Freshwater > Lake | place: Tanzania: Lake...
CATTCCCTATAAAGATGCGTAGCCAGAGTCGAAACCATACAGAGAAGCTAAAGCCGGTTGCTTTTTCTAGCCGCAGCACCAAGAAAGTGACCCAAGGTACAGATGCAAGCCTGAACTCAATGTTAAGCCTTCCGCTCTTTTCCAGGTCTTTGCGTAACAGATCCGGATTGCGCGACCGATTTGCAGGGCTGACCTGGGTGGCAGATAGAACAGCAGGATTGACTTGGCGACCTTGGGAGCGTATCTGTTGATCAAATATACGATCTGCACAGACTTTGAAACGTTCGTCGTAGGGCCCGTAATGCGTGTGTAAATCCCGCTGATAGACAAGTGACTGGTGACACGCTGGATACAAATCTGGAATCCAGATGCCTCGTGAAGCGCCCGGGATAAACATTGCAGACTGAAATTGGATACTGCGATTTCCCGTATCAGTAGCTGTCTTTAGGGCTTCCAAAAGTGGCTCCCCATTTAAAAGCAGATCACCTGCATTGATGTATAGGAGCCACTCCCCTTGTGCCTGAGACCAAGCTTCATTCATGGCGGGATAGATGCCCTTGGGCTGCTGGCTCACGATTCGGGCTGGGAGCTTGCCGCCCATGGCCCAGTTTTCTGCAACCACGCGACTTGTATCGGTTGATTGGCCTTCAACAATGATTACTTCAGATGGTAAAGTTGTTAACCACCTGAGTTGTCGATCTAGTGAACTTAAAGTGAATGCTAGTTCCTTGGCGGCGTTGCGCACTACGACGCATATCGAAAGGATTGGCGCCATTCCAGCGAAACGTAATACTAATATTCTATGCCATGGGCGGCATTCAACAAGCGGTTCGGGATCACCGAAACGTGATGCTGGTCTTCTGTGCTGGTAATCATGAAATTACTTTTCTAGCTGCGGTGTGGGAAGCAGCTATCAGAACACATGGTCAAGCCATGTGCCTGGTGGCTGCTTTATTGCTGCCCTTACAGAGTGTAGCGGTGTTGCTCACTGCCTGGAGCTCGGCGGTAATTGGATCTGTACAGATATAGGTGTGCTCAACAACCACGCCCAAGCCAGGCGAATAACTCGAACAGTCAACTCTCTTGATTAACCTAAAACTCAGGTTTGCAACGCTGCACAAATGACAGTCTGTCATTCACACCTATGCGCATTTGCGGCAGACTACTCGGACCTCGGAATTTATACCTCTTAAAGCGAGACAGCCCAACAACGTCTTCTTCGCTCCCGGGGTTTAGCCATGTTAGTCTCCCCGCATCGCAGCAGGGAGAGGCGCCCACCACACTGCCCAGTGGAGGAAGATGAGCCTGGGTAATAGCAACAAAACCCCGCGTGGATCTTGATTTGGTGAGGGCAGCGGACGAGCTTTCAGAGCTCCTTGAGGCATATCCCTTAGCATTGCCTTAATGTCTGAAACGTATGGATGAAATAGCAACCGGAATGCCTCACGCGGCATCGGTACTCCTGCGGTCAGCCTGATTATCAGAAGGCCAGCGAAGCTGAATAGCCGGAAGCCCTGGAAGTGATAGAGACATAGCTGAGTACGAGATTTCTTCCAAAATCGTTCGATGTTCCACGGCGCCAGAGTGAGGGCCGGCTGATCGAGCACATAGACATCCCGCCCAAATAGGTTCGGCCAGTCCTCTAGGTACCCCTGATCCCCCAGCGAACCTAAGGTTAAATCACTGCTACAATATTCGAGGCAGCGCTGTTGCCACCAGTGAAGGATCTTTGCCGACTGAGGTGTGCGCCGAAAGGGCATGAACTGTACGCAATAGGTGCCTGCGCTGCTTGTACAGTCACGATGAGGCGTATAAGCATGGGGCGTGATCATGCAGTGGGCACCTGATCTTTCGAATCTTTCCAGCAAGGGAGTGATCGCCCCGACTAGCCAGCAGTCGGCGTCGATGTAAGTCACAGTCTCTGCGGCAAAGTCGTGAGCCAGAACGAAGCTTGGCAAGAATGGCGTCAAGGTCCAGCAGTACTCCGCCCATGAGCGCATCCGTCGGGCGAGGCGAAGCTCCTCTGTCTCGCACGCTTCTAGGTCCAGCACATGCAGAGCTGGGTGCTTTAACTCAGTTAATAGCTGCCGGCATTGCGTATCCATGGCCAGCACCCAGAGCCGCATCCCCGCTGCATGCCTCTCGAGGCTTCGAAGCAGAGCCAGGCCTTGAGGGAGATAGCCACTGTCAAAGAGTGTGCAGAAGACTGGGCCTGACATCAGTCAACTGTCGCAGGGAGTTGATTGCAGGCGTTGATTACGTGGTTCACTTCGTCTTCGCTAAGGAAGGGATGAATCGGCAAACTGAAGCATCTGTCGCAGTGATTGAGAGCATGCGGGATGCCCTTAGGAGCCACGCGATGGGTCCCAAGGGCTTGTTGCTTGTTGCATGGCAGAGGATAGTGAACAAGAGTCGGGACACTTCCTTGCTTAAGCAAAGAGCGCACTCGATCACGATCCGGCGTGAGAAGCACGTAGAGGTGGTGCACATCGGAGGCGGGGTCACTTGCTTCGGCCAGCGGCTTCAGCAGGGGATGATCAATGCCCTGGCGGTAGCGGGTCGCAATCTCTCTGCGCCTGGCGGTCCAGGTATCCAGCCAGGGCAACCTTTCCCGCAGCAGCGCGGCTTGGAGCTCATCGAGCCGACTGTTCATGCCAAGCTGTTCATGGTGGTAGCGATCGCTTTGGCCGTAATTGCGAATGCAGCGGGCAACCCTTGCCAACTCTTCCTCTGCAGTGGTTAGAGCCCCTGCATCTCCGATAGCACCAAGGTTCTTGGTGGGATAAAAGCTCCAGGCTCCGAAACGTCCCATGTTGCCAACCGGCTGTCCGCGATAACGGGTACCGTGGGCCTGAGCGCAGTCTTCAACGAGGTGCAGTCCATTGTCCTCACAGACAGCGCCGAGACCATCCAGATCAGCGGCTCTTCCATATAGATGGACAGGGAGCACAGCTTTTGTTAAACCGCTGACGCAGCTCGCGACCGACTCGGCTGCTAGACAGCCAGTGGCAGGGTCGATGTCGGCAAACACTGGAATTGCACCGGTACGTTGGATGGCCAGCGTGGTCGCATAGGCCGTCACTGGGGTGGTGATGACCTCATCACCGGGGAGTACACCCAGGGCACGGAGTGCGATTTCGATGGCATCTAAACCGTTTGCCACGCCTACGGCATGGGGGGCGGCACATTGATGAGCCCATTCTTTTTCAAATTCCTCCACTTCCGCACCCAGGATCCACCAACCGGATCGAATGACCCGCTCGGTAGCTGCCAGTTCAGCGAGCACTAGTTTCTCCGGTTCGCGGCGGAAGTCGTTAGCAGCTAGAGAAGTGGCGGTTTGATCGTTCACAAATAGCTTGGCAAGTGGTTTCGGTAGTAGTTGACGGTACGCGCAAGCCCAGCGTCGAGCTCCACCTGAGGCTTCCAGGCGAGCAATCTGAAGGCTAGACCGTGATCGCTGTAGTAATTGCCGATGTCAATCCGCTTTCTCTTCTCGGGGAAGGGCACTAGCTCCCAGCTTGCGCCAGGCTGTAATTGACTTAGCCGAGTTGCAAGGTCAGTCAGGGAAATCACTTCCGGACTACCCAGATTGAAGACTCGACCGTGGCAAGATTCTGTGCTTGCAGCACGGATGAGCGCTTCAACTACGTCGTCAACAAAGTTGAAATCGCGTAGCTGTTGGCCATCACCAAAGACCTGGATCGGCCGACCAGTAAGCAAATTGCGGATCCAGATGCCAAGGAAAGTCTGACGCGCATCCTTGATTCGCATGGCAGGGCCATACGTGTTTGTCAGCCTCAGTGCGCATGTGCGTATGCCGTAGACGTCGTGATAGAGAAGATGAAACTGCTCGCCTGCAAGTTTGTTGACTCCGTTAACGTCCACTGGCCGGACCGGATGGGCTTCATCGACTGGCAGGTACTGAGGTCGCCCATAGAGTTGTCGTGTCGAGGCAAAAACAACAATTGCCTCGGGGTTAACGTCCCTTACTGCCTCCAGAAGAGAGAGCTGTGCCTTGGCATTGATGTCGAGGTCAGTGTAGGGATCGCTCATTGAGTCATCATGACTCGTCTGCCCAGCTAAATTGAAGACCCAATCCACTCCTTTTAGCAATTCCCGAGTGGCAAATGGATCGCGAATATCACTGATGTTGATGGTAATCTTGTCACGGATATTGGCAACGTTAACAATATTTCCCCCGTATTCGGGAATCAGGCTGTCGATAACTGTCACCTGGTGCCCCTCCTGCACTAGACGGCGAGCAAGATGGCTGCCAATGAAGCCAAGTCCACCGGTTATCAGACAGTTCATGCTTTTGTTTAGTAGGCGTTCTTTTGCCGCCATGCCCTTCTGTGACGGTACCGGTAGGCATTTTGGCTGTAGGAGACCGAAACCGTCTTGAGATTCATCATCCCAGTCTGAGGGCTTGGGTGTCCTGGGGATCGCTTTTCACTGCCAGCATTACCAAATCGAGATAGAGCTCGGCTCCCCAGGGCCCACCTGAGGCCGATGGTTCTGGATTCATTGACTTCCTGCTGCTGATTGAGCGCGCCAGAAGACCCAGGAGATTCAGTGCGCTGTAGGGCAGCGCCATCCATAGCCGCCAGAGCAGCTTAAGCCCACTACGTGGAAGGCCCTTTGGCAGCCGCGCGCAGAGGCGGCGTTCCCGGGATTCGTTCCACTCAATCAATAACTGCAGGAGTGCGCTGAGGCCGGGATTGAGCCGCACCATTGTTTCCACCCGGAATCCGGCCGCCTCCAGCCTCTGCCGTAGCCCGAAGCTGGTGAATCGCTGCGCATCCCAGGGCTGTTCATGTTCAGGCCATAAAAACGGGACGGTAAGCAGCAAACTGCCACCTGGCCGCAGCACCCGGTGGCATTCGCTTAGAAGCTCCTCGGGGCTGAGGGAATGCTCTAGCACTTGAGAGCAGAGGACCGCCGCATAGCTATCAGAGGCAAGTGGGAAGGTATCGCCATCGTAGAAGTGCGTGAAGCGGGCATTGGACAGGTTGCGTTCCTGTCGATCTCGAGGGCCTCGTAGGGCTTGGCGGCGGCGAAAAGGGCGCGGTACGGCATGGTGCGCAGCCCACATCCATCAAGGTCCAGCTGGCATGCTGGGTGCCAGACGGCCCAGGGCTTCGCGCAAGGCAGTGCGGGCTAGTGCGTAGGGGTGATCCAGAATGTTGAGCGGTCGATCGCCGAAGCCAACGAAGGGACATAGCGCGAAGATCAATCGTCTCTGTTTTAGTTCCGTTGAGAAGCATGTCATCTCATAGCCCTTCAGCATCCTCCCTGATGAGGAGCATGCCGATGTGCTCAGGACGTCTGGGATCAAAGGCATTGTGCCAGTGCCGTACCGGCCGGTACCCGCTGAACGCCCTGAGTAATCGGCGCCGCTCAAGCACCTGCAACGGATAAGTCACCGACTCCTCGTAGTAACCGACGTTCGTCTGCAGATACCAACGGCTGGTACCTCGCCGGATGGCTGTGCGATCGATGATTACTACTGCTGGGTTGCAAGTATCGAGTAACCGATCGACCGTGGCCCAGGGGTCGCTCAGATACTGCAACACGGAGGATAAGATCAGCACATCCAATGGCGGAACGGTCTGTTCCCGTGAATCGAGGAACTCGAACGGCAATCGGTGTTTTCGCGCGAGGCGGAGGCCTGCTTGAACCATCGACGCCTGCTCGATCACCAGCAGTCGGCAACTCTGGTGAAAAAGTTCGGGAGCGCTGATGAACAGCCCACCAAGACCACCACCGAAATCAGCGATCGTCGAGTGAGGGGCTACTACATCCCTAAGGGCTTTATAGATCGCTTGATCCGGGCGGGCTTGGAAGGCTGTTCCGTCGCGTTCATAGGCCGCCCTGCCTTCCAGCACTGCCAGAATCGCTTTCTCTACCTTCTGAACAATTATTGGAGATTCGTAACCACAGGCATCGGCGAGCGCCTCCGCATAACTGGCGTAAGGGCCAGTCATCGGCAGGTGGCTTGGAATGACAAGGCGCAGCAGGGGCGCAATGTGTCTGTGGAGGCGCTTATTCAACAGCGTTTGAACTAAATTTGCCATAGAACCTCGGGAAATGGGTCTGTTCAATGCAGTTCGGTTTCGGAATGCAGAGCGCAGGCGCCTGAACACACGAGTCGCTACATGGGGAGGTGCGATCTGACGAGCGAAAGTTTCAACGATGGCTTGCTCCTCTTGAACTTTCTGCCTGAAAACTGATAGCGGAGTATCTGTGATCACGGCTTCAAGTGATGTCGAGGCTCCGCAGTGTTCACCGGAATAATCCAAGCCGATATTGCGAACTAAGGAACGACCCGGATGAAGCGTGTAGCGTTCAGCTAGGAAACAACTTGCGTGCCAGCATATCGCCCAGCTGCTTGAGCGACCCGCGGCACGCTTATCTAGAAGACGAAGGTTGGGAACACGACCCCCGAGATTAAAAGCCCGCGAAAGTCCACGTCTTCGTATCTCATCCGCCATGGCTGCGGCATCATGCCGATAAAGAGACCATCGATTATGCCAGGTTGCCCAACCCCAACAGTCGGCACCACGGAGGAAGAAGGAATCTGGTAGCTGCTTGTCGATGGGGGGCAAATAGCCATGGATAGAAGCCACACGCGGTTCGTTTTCGTAACAATCGAGAGCACTGAGCATATACGACATAAAGTAGGGCGACGTAAGAATATCGTCCTCGATTACTATAATCTTCTTGTGCTGCTCTAGTGTGCGACTCACGCCGTTGGTTATTGATTTATATAATCCTTGATTGACTTTGGAAACGTGCATTTGCAAATCGATAAGCCCAGCTAAGTGGTTTGCCACTTTGATGCATTCGCCTACATTATGTTCATCCTTTTCATGTCGGGGCCCGTCGATAAATAAATGCACAGGAAGTGTTTTCCCCACAAGTTGAAGCTGGAGTGCCTGTAGAGCCCTCATTAAGTGTAGTGGGCGCTTGTACGCAAAGACGGCTATTGCAATATCGCTCATGAATAGTAAAGTACTTGGAAACTATAAGTTCTGCATTGATGGTTGGCTATTCTATCTTTCTCACCATCAGAAACGGTTGTTGTCACGCCTACCACCCTATCAGCTGGCGCGAACGTTTCTCTCATTGCTACCCTTAAGAAACAATGGAGGGATAAAAATAGCGTCATCATGCTAATCATCCCTCAGTGCTCTCCGAATCCAACAGATTATCTTATATATTAATGTCGCTGAATTCTTGCCTGGATTTCAGGAGTTCTTCATAACTCATTATGGCAGTGATTTTACCCGACTGCAATTCCAGAATTCTTTGGCAGCGTCGCAATGTGCTGATCCGATGTGCAACCATCATAACGGTTCTTTCTCTTCCCAGCTTCCAGAGCGAATCGATTATCGATTGTTCGGTAATGGTGTCAAGAGCACTGGTTGCTTCGTCTAAAATGAGTATATCAGCTTCCTTATATAGCGCTCTGGCAATTCCTAAACGCTGCCTCTGCCCCCCACTAAGTCGAACTCCTCTTTCCCCAATGATCGTATTGAACCCCTCTGGCAAGCTGGATATGAAGTCAATCGCCTGGGCTGAGGAGGCAGCCCAGTATAATCGCTCCAAATCAATCTGTTCTGATTTTACACCAAAGGCAATATTAGCAGCTATTGATGTATCTGCCAAGAATATTGTCTGAGGCACATGAGCTATATGCGTTTGCCAAGCCTGGCGTCGATCAATCAATGCTTTTGGATCTTCTAGCAGCAATTCATCTATAGAAATCTTACCACCAGTGGGCGTTAGTAAACCCATGATTATGTCGAGAAATGTACTCTTCCCGCTGCCGGTAGCGCCGACAATTCCAACCCACTCACCCTTTTGTATTGTTAAATTAATTCCTTTAAGGACGTCTGCTCCTGTCTTTTGGTAGGAAAATGTAAGCTTATCGAGCTTCAGTTCTGTTTCAAACTTTATTACCTTGCCTTCATCCAAATTGACAGATATTTGTCCTAAGCTATTTGTCGTCCGAGGCTGATCAAGTAGTTTTAAGCCCTCAGCTAGCGCTTTTTGATATGCCCCTAGATAGGTGAAAGCCCCATATATCTGTTGTACTGCAGGAAGCAGCCTTTGGAATCCAAGGGCAATAGCGCCTATTGCTGGCAAAGCTGCGTTAATGCCTCCATTTGGTAAGAGCCACAGGACAGCACCTGCTATCGCCACCGTACCTGCCCCTTCTAACGCAAATTTAGGTAGACCAGCTAAGGCGTATGCTTGAGCTTGGAGCATCATAAGTGGACGCTGTGAATGAAGGTAGGTGTCTACATATAGTGCCTCGTTACGATCAAGTATCACATCACGAATTGCGCCAAGTCCTTCTTGTTGTATCTTCAGAGCCTGTTGGCCGTAATGGTCCGAATACCTACTTATTCGCCTTAGGTTGTGCCTGTTAGCCGTAGTCATGCAACCATAACTCAGAAATAACCCTGTTGAGATAAATAGGGCCAACACTGGTTGATAGGAGAGGAGTCCGGCTACTAATACCATGCTAATTATTACTCCAGACAACCCCTGTAGAATTGGAGTAATCACACCACGACTGATTTCTTCCAGATACCTCAGCCTGGTTATCACTTCGCTGCTGTTGCGTCTCAAATGTACTTCATATGGCTGCTCAAGAGTCCTGCGAAATCCCTCCACCGCCAGGTCGCATCCGATCAAGCCTGACAAGTGCGTGCTAGCTAGCAAGTTTGCTGAACGCACACCAGCACTTATCAGACAAGTCAGCATTAGTCCAACTGTAATCAGGAGTGCCAGATCCTTGTATGTGTTGCAACCAAGTACTTCGGCTGCGCTTCTTACCCAAGTCTCGTTCCACAGGCTTTTCGGGTCAGAGAGTGCCATTAGGAATGGCACCATGCTTGCTACAGTTATTAGCTCAGCAAGACTGTTGGCGATCATAAGCACCAACAAGCCCGCTAATTGCCACCTCCGTAGAGGCTTTAGGTGGCACCAGAGCAGGCGAGCTAAGGTGTATGTAGATATTTTCTTGTTCAGCTTAGTGTTGGCGCTAGGGCGGCCGATTTAGGATTGCGAGGAGTTTTTTTCAAGAGCGGGTAAAAGGGACTGCCCCTATGATCATGAACGGCCAATGGCACGGTTTCGCCTCCCGTGTAGATTCCTTTTAATCTTAACGCCTCATGAGAGGCTCCCAAACATTCGTTCGCCTTCCTCGCACGCATTATAGCTCTGTAACCAGGCTGGTCTCGATCCATTGTTATATTTCACTTGTATTGTTCGGGCAGGCCTCCTTTGATGTACTGCTTTTTATAAAACTGTAATCTCTAGCCGGCAGCTCTTCTGCTCACGCGAACATTGTACTCGAGGTTTTAAGTCAGGTGTTTGTCGCTATGAAGTAACCTGCTATCAATTGGCGGTTGCACTACGCCTGCCTTTGACTTCAGCTATCCTAGCTTAAGCATTTCTTTGCTTTTTGGGTATTGCGCCCTCTCCCCTGGCCACGAGTCGAAGTGTCTTTAGAAAAATTAATCCGTCCAGCCACGGGGAGAAGTTGCGAATGTAATATAGATCGTAGCTGAGTTTAATCCGGCTGTCATTAACACTTGCTCCATAGGGGTAGCAAACTTGTGACCAGCCACTTAAGCCTGGTCTAATCCAGTGTCTTACGCGGTAATGCGGGATTGTCCTTTCTAGTCTTTGCTCGAATTCAGGTCGCTCAGGCCTTGGCCCGATAAGGCTCATCTCTCCTGTTATCACATTGATCAATTGAGGTAATTCATCGATCCTGAACTTTCGTAGCCAATATCCAACTTTTGTAATCCTTGGATCATTCTCACTGGCCCACAGCGCCCCTTCTTCTTCTGATTCTTCGCTCATACTGCGCAGTTTCCAGATTTTGAATCTTTGACTGTAGAGACCTGTGCGTATTTGACTGTACATTATTTTCCCCCTATCTTCTAGCTTGATTGCCAAAGCCGATACCATCAGTATCGGGCACGCCAATATTAGCAATGTTACAGCTACTGATATATCGCCTAGGCGTTTTATTCGCCAACCCATCTGCCCCGGCCTTAGCCGAAATCCCTCTGCCAGCAGCAGCCAGCGGGATAAAAGTAGGTCTGGGGGGACACGTTGTAACTTCCACTCGCACCAATCAATCAGCTCCAGCACTGGTTGCCCAAGGTTGCGTTGTTGCAGCAGCACCTGTATCAGTTCATCGTCTAGAGCTACTCGATCGCCCAGAGCAATTCCATTGCAGTTCGAATTGACTCCTAGCTTTGTGAGAGCTTGTGCCGCGTTGTGGCAGATTTGAATGGTTAGCTCTTCTCTGTCAACCTGATATCGCAGTTCTTTTTTCATAATCTCGCTTTCCTCGGGAGTAACCAGCATCAGCCAGTGGCTAGCCTTAAAGGCTCGATTGTTGACAAGGTTTCTCGCCAATGATGAGAGGGCGGCTGTCCATGCCAGCAGTGGCAGTACAAAGAGAGGCAAGGCGCGTGGGTCGTTCGCTACCCCTAGCCAGACGGAACCCATTGTCACCGTGGTAATCACCGCACATAACCAGCAGATGGACCAGATCTGCTTGTGTGAGTCGCCCCGCGAGTAGCGACCCAGTAAGTAGGAGAGGGTCAGCCAGATCAGCATCAGTGTTGCTACCGAACCGGTTATCCCGGCCCATCGATCAAAGCGTTGCCTGAACAGCCCGTTGTACGCGCCCAATATCACGAGGGCGTCGAATAGGGCCAGCCCCAGCAGGGCTCGTCGTTGCTCAAGCCAGGGTGCTCTCCACCACATGGCTAACTCTTGCCGTTTTGGGGAGATCCCCAATCTACACCTAGGGTCATGGCTGGCTTCTGTGGCCTGAAATGGTCTGCTGCTGCCAGCGCTCCCGCACCAGATACAGCGGTCGCCGTTTCACCTCTTCAAACACACGCCCCAGGTACTCCCCC
>Ga0194133_10009750_pt1 | contig 10949 bp, 9 predicted proteins | sample TA2KigOf40mmetaG_FD_155448 | JGI IMG/M metagenome (GOLD analysis project Ga0194133, IMG submission 155448) | Freshwater microbial communities from Lake Tanganyika, Tanzania - TA2015055 Kigoma Offshore 40m | ecosystem: Environmental > Aquatic > Freshwater > Lake | place: Tanzania: Lake Tanganyika...
AGCAGTATATCTACACGGAGTTCCAGTTGCAGGACAATATTATATTTATGAATTAGGAGAAATTATTAATGGTCAATATTCTTATTCAATTGTATCTGACCAATATTTTATTACTTTGTTCGTTCTTGTTCGTAATGTAACATTTTATTACGAATATTTAGAAAGTAAACTTGAATATGCTATTTCCGAATATGGATTTAAATATGTTTATGATGTAGACCAAACAAATTGCACTTATGTATAGTTTATTTAATATAAATTATGAAAATAAGAATAAGAATCTCTAATGCTAAAGTAATGTATTATGCATCTAAATGGTAATTTTATTTTAATTTTCTCATCTTCTATATCTTTTTTTAATTCTATGTTTAACCAAAGTTCTTTTAACATACAAGGCAAATTATCCAAATCTTTCTTTAAATTTGTAAATATTAAAATTTCTGTATCCATCTCTAAATTATTTATTTCATAACTTGTTTTATCTAAAAGCATAGAATACACAATTTTTTCTAAATAATCATAGTCTTTAGATTTTGTAAAAAAATTTTTAGTGTTTAATCTAAATGGTAAACTCTTTAATCTATTATTTTGTAAATCTAAAATTCTTAAATTTTGTAATTTTATAATTTCTTTTGGTATACTTGTTAAATTGTTATTTGATAAATCTAATAATCTTAAATTTTTTAATTTACATATTTGAATTGGTACATTCGATATATTATTATTTGATAAATCCAAAACTTCTAAATTTTTAAGTTTGTATATTTCCTTTGGTAAATATGTTATTTGATTTGTAGAAAATCGTAATTCTCTTAAAGTCGTAATTCTAAATATTTGTTTTGGTATTTCTACAAACTTATTTTGCGACAAATTTAAAATTTCCAATTTCTTCAGTCGTGGAACTACATGCGGCAAATAATCTAAATTTTTATTCACCTTATTTACATAAGTGTCGTTTGGACTATATTCAAAAATAATACCTCTTGGACCAAATGACGCAGTTAAATTTAATTGCATAAGTTCGTTTATGGTTGGTTCTAAATTACTCTTTTTATTTTTAAATTTATTAAAAAAATTTTGTATCATGATAATATATTTTTATTTCTATAATTTTATGTTTATACAAAAGTATTATCTATATTTACAATTTTTTCGTATTTATCTACAACTTTACGACCAAATGGTATTTTAATCATTTCACTTAATGGAATATGTGTCTCCATATACTTTTTTGGATAAGTATAATTAATTTTTATTTTTTTTAAAGAACAAGGTAAATTTAATAGTTTTGTATCTAATTTATCAATATGTATTTCTTCCAAATTGTCTGGTAAGTTATCCAAAAAATCTTTATAGGGAATCAATGTAGTTTCAAATGATATTATTTTAAGGTCCGATGGTAATTTAATTAAATGTAATTTTTCAACGCACTTTGTTGAAAATACAATATGTGTAACATTGCTTGGTAGAACTAAATCTAATAAATTGTCATTTATTTTATTACCGAATTTAATTTTAATTAAACTATCTGGAAAAATAACATTTTTTAATGATTGATTATAATTACTACCTAAAACAATATATTTCAAGTTTACAGGAAATTTAACACCCACTAATGATTGATCATAGTTACCAGACAAAACTAATTTTTGAAGATTTTTTGGAAATTTAACACAATTTAAAGGTTGGTTAAATTTCCCTGATAAAATTAAATTCTCAATTGTATCTGGTAAATCTACTCCACACAAACAAATGTTATATTCACTTCCTATTTCTAAAGTTTTTGTTCTAGATGGTAAAACTATTCCTGCAATAGTATATCTTTGATATTTTCCTGTATATGCTTTTTCATAATCATCTTCAAAATTTAAATTATATGAATATTCTTTAAATATAAGGTCTTTTATAATCTGGTAATCTGGGTCATATTTGAATAAATTTAGAGTTTTATCAAATTTGGTATCTTCAGCTAACATAAATTCAATTTCTTCATCAGTATCATAATACATTATATATTTTTAATATTTGTATTTATTTAAATATTTAGTATAAAAATCAATTTTTAAATCTATTTTGCAACAGACAATACAAATGCAAAAGTCAGTCCACAAATAGATATAAACATTTTTTCCAAATTATTAAAGTCTTCCGATATATACACTTCATCAATAATTTCTTCTTTGTTTGTTCCAATTAAAATGGGTGTAAATATATCAAAATTATTTTTTTGACCATACATATAAATAGTTTTATTTTTTAATGGATAAAATACACTTAAATATTTATGACTTGGATTTAACCACATTTTTTCTAACCCGTATTTTGAAGTTAGAAATGAAACAATTGAATTGCCGTTACTTTCACATTTTTCTGAAATATTTTTATCTAATAAATAACATTTTCTGTTAAAATTAGGTTCAAAATTAGTCAAACCAAAATCTGCTTTAAGAATTTGAGTAAAAACATGTTTTTTAGTAGCTACATTTGGATTTACAACAAGTACTTTTGTATCGTTCATATTTAAATAATTTATTTCTGTTTTATATTTCATTTTATATAGTTCCAATATTCCAGAATCAGTTGAAATATGAGTACTTACAAGTCTTTTTGTATTTGGTTGCAAAATAGAAATATCTTTATAATCTATTATATTTTTAGCAAGTTCGTTTTTTTGTAAATTTATTTTTTGATAATCTTTTATACTAGAATATATACCATATAGAGAAGTAGCACCTATACCAAATGCGACTAGAGGAGTAGACATTGTATAAAATTTAGTATTTAATAATTATATTGATTTCTTTATTCAATTTTTATACTATAATAATTCATTAAATCATACAAAAACTTAAAGACAAACAAATTCACGTACAAGGTGTTCCAGTGTTGCAAGTTCATACCAGGGATAGGACAGCACCATCATAAACTTGTTGTGTCGATACACTGGAATCTTTTTCCTCTCTGAATTTTCGGGCATGTTCTTCTTGATGTAGATGCCCATATTGAAGGCTTGGTTGGTAGAGACCAGATGGTCTAAGCCCATAGAGCCCAGAACATCTCGAAGAGTCAACGACTTGCGAAGTCTGACTGCTTTGGCAACCGAACAAAAATCTTTGGGAACTTTTTCAAACAGCTCTTCTTCAGCCACCTCAACCACTTGTTCCCATCTAGGAAAACACAATTCGCAACATTCGTGAATGTCGTGGATCCAAAAGCTGTCAGCATTGTCGTCCTGAAACTGACCAAAGTCTTCAGTGTCCTCCTCTGCTTCAGCAAAAGGAAAGGAGTTCTCAATGAATGTGCTCTTTGATTTTCTCTTGTCAGAACGACTGAGATGGATCTTCTTCTTTTGCTCTCGGTGCTTTTTGTTCTTCCTCTCTGATGAGAGGTCGCCAGGTGCTATGCGCTTAGCCTGAAAGGCATGTTTGGGCAATTTGAGGTTGCGAGAACGAGTTTCAGGAGCATCATACTCAGAACCGCAGTCGGAATCACACTCGAACTTGTACTCAAACTCGATGTCAAACTGGTTGTTGAGGGAAAGGCTCATGATTGCAAAGTGTAGAGGATGAAAAAAAAAGTGTTGTTTTATAATTAAATTTAAATATATAGTCATTAGCAATTAAAAATTGAAATTTTTTTTTATATAAAACTAAATAAATATTCATCAATAGATTTAATCGAACATCTTATTTGAGACATATCTTTGCAATTTCGTATTGTAATTGTATCATCTTTCAATGTATCAAAATCTATAGTGATGGTATATTGAATACCTAATTCATCTGTTCGTGTATATCTTTTACCTATAGATGTATTTGAATAATCATAATAAATTTTGTATTTATTAAGCATCAAAGAATATTCATTTAATTTATCCAACAAACTTTTATTATTCGATAATTGTGCTAATGCAAAATCATAAGTTTGTATTCTTTTGGGTATTACTAAATAAGGTCTTTTACCATCTTCGCGCAAAAATAAATTATGACAAATCATTGTATAAAATATTCTATCAATGCCTAATGATGGTTCGATAACATGAGGAATTATATATTCATAATCATAATATTCTTCAATTAAATAATGGTCTTTACTTAAATCTTCAATTCTAAAATTTGTGGTTTCTAGAAATGATTTACATTCATTAATTTTTTTAATTGCAGTTTCTTTATCGTAAAGTTCTAATATTTTTTTTATATTTGGCTTTACATTGTATTTTTTTATTTTGTCTTCGCTTTTTTTAACATAAAATTCATTATTTCTATTGTGTGTACTTAAATCATAATCACCTCTATCTGCTAAACCTGATATTTCTAACCATTTGCCAAATATATCGGCTTCTAAATCCCAACAATCTTTTGCATAGTGTGCTTTTTCTGTAGTTTTATGTTGTCTAAATCTAACTTTACTCATATTTAGACCAATCGATTGTGCAAATAAATATAATTTGTATATATAGCCAAGAATTATTGGATTATTTACATATTCGGAAAGTTGTAATAATGTTATTTCTTTTTGTTCTTCATTATTTTCTTGCATGATGTTTGATAGTATTAAACATTTTTTGGATAAATCTTTATCAGGTATTACAAAAGTATTTTCTTGAAATGGATTGTAAAAATATTCTATTTCTGCTTGAGTAAATTCGCGCAATCTAGTAAATGCTTTATCGGAAATTTCGTTTCTATATGATTTACCAACTTGTGCTATACCAAATGGTAGTTTATTATTATTGTAGTTATAAAATTGTTTGAATTCTATAAACATTGTTTGTGCTAATTCTGGTCTTAAATATAATTGTTCTGTTAAATTATCCATTTTAAACATTAGAGACATTGGTTTCAATTCAAAATATTCATTTCCTTTGTCATACAAATTATATTTTTCAATAAAATTAGTTATAAAGTCTTTGTCTTCAGTATATTGAATATCTAATTTTAATTCTGCTATTTTATCTTCTATTAAATGGTCTACTCTTAAAACTTTTTTAATTTGGTTAGTTGTTTTATCAAAATAAACTAAACCTAAATCATTAAATTTTTGAATGTGACCACTGCGACTTAGTACTTTTTCACTTGAAATAGTAGGTGCATCAATTTCATAAATATTATCTTCAAAAAATATTTTTCTCCATTGTTCAATTATATTATTTTTCATTTTAAAACCGATAGGACCATAATTTTGAAAACCAGACATATTATTGTCATATTGATTTGTCGGAAAAATTATTTTGTTGGATATTAAATAGTTTTTTATATATTCAAAATTAATCATAATTATAAAAGATATGTATATAACTATTATAATATTTACTATTAAAATCAATTTTTTATTTGTTAATATTAAGAATTTAGTGATAGTAACATTTATAAAAATATTTATACACTTTCGTGATTTTTTACTTATAAAATAGTATTTATTTAATTAAACTAATTAAATATTTACTCGAACGAAATTAAGACAATATAATAAGATGTATAATTCTAAAATGAATGAATAAATTTATATTGTTCTTTATAACTTATTATATAAATAAATCGTTCGTCGGCATTTATAATTTTATTAAGCAATTATACTTTTTATTAAATTGTCCACCAATATACTTTTTCTATTTGCCCACTTATGCAAGACATTTTTGCCCTCATTTTTATATAACAAGACAAAGTTAAAATAATAATATTGTTATAAGTGCTATATAGGGCTTTTTTTTCTAAGTTGTTTTGCTACCTTTTAAATGACTATAATAAAGAAGTTTTTTTATTTTGTCGTAATTCTTTTAATATTCTAACTTTTATAAAATTACTAAATTAATAAAAATTAAAAATTTTACAAATATAAAAATACACAATATAAATTATACTTTCATTTCACCAATTTTATTCAAATGTTCTTTAGAAATTAAAATATTTTTTAATAATTCTTCTCTTTTATTGCGATAATCTTCACTTTCTTCAAAATCTTCAATTTTAAAATCAATTGGAGTATTAAAAATTGGATATACAACAAATAATTCATAAAATTTAGGGAAAATATTATTACAATTATTCATCTCTTCACAAACATAATGACGATTCAACATATCAATTGATAATTTTTTTATTTCTGGTAATTGTTCTATAGTTTTAATTTGAAATAAATTAGATATAAAATCTGCTAATTTATGTATTGCTTTTTGAAAACGAAACATTTTAAATTCTGCCATTTTTGAAACTTCAGTCACAATATATGAATATATAAGTCCATTATCAATTAATTTATATTTATTATAGATTTTATCAATTTGTTCTAAAGCATAATAGTATTTTTCACAATCTGAACCATATAAAAGTTCTTCATAGATTAATTGTGGATATAATTCATAATAAAGTCCATTTACGTAAATATTATTTATAAATTCAGTTAGCATCTTATTAATTCTATCAACTAAAGTTTGTTCAACTATTTCTCCTAAATCAAAATAATTAAATTCTAATTCAGAAATTTTAGTTTCAATTTCTTTTTTAACTCTTGGAATCCAATTTTCATCAATATATTTTGAATATATTACATCTATTTGTTTTAATAAATTTGTAACTGTAATATTTTGTTTAATTTTATCTTCAAAAATTTTATATTCATATGGTATATAATTTAGAATATTATCATCGAACCATTTTTTTTCATTGAGATCATTTTCTTCAAGACTATGAAAATCTGAATGTAATCTATTAACAACAGAAACATAACCAGCAAAATCCAAACCTTTAATTTCATCTGATGTTCTGATTATTCTTTTGATTAACAGTTCTTCGATATTTTCTGATTGTAATCTATCTGCCATAGTTAAAGCCAAAATACAATTTTTTTGCATTTCCATTTCTGTAATTAAAGCAATGCTTTGACAGGAAGTTAATCTCGTAGTTGTTGCTGGAACAACACATAATATAATTGAATTTTTATCTGATAAATATTTTCTACAAAGTTCTGTAGTAGTTACTGCTAAATTAGGTGGATATGCTCTTATACCTGGTAAATCGAAAAAGTCAAATGTAGGTAAATTCTCTCCACAAATTTCTATAATTAATTCATCTTCACTTATTGTATCAACAGGTATTTTATTCATATATTCCAATACTTTAGGATAAATATCATTTTTATTTTCAATAGATACTTTTATTAATTTTCTTTTATTTTTTATATTTTCAGATGGTGCATAATATGAAATAGAATAATTATCTTTACCATTTTTAATTTTTACATGAACAGGACATTTAGTACATAATTTACTGTCTCTTGGAAATAGTTGACATTTTGTAATATTTTCTAAAAGTGATGATTTACCTGTAGATTCATTACCTATAACAATAATTTTAGGTAATTTATATTCTTGTGTATGTTCTACACCAAAAACAGTTAAAATAGTATCTTTAATTTTTCCAAATAAAGATTTTCCTAGTGTTTCAATAATATTTAATCCTTGATAAAAGTTAGAAACCTTTACTTCTTGAGTTTTTTTACCCCACATAGTCATTATTATTTAATTTTATAAAAGTGCATATTTTTATATTAATATTTATTGTAAAAATCAATTTTTTTTATGTATAAATTAAAAAAATCCAGAAGATTTCATAAATTCATGCATATTTTTTATACTCATAGAGCTATTACATAACCCACACAAGGGTCTTAAATTTTCTAAAGTAGTTTCACCTCCATTTTTTTACTTTTGACATGTCCACAATCAAAATTATCAATTGATATTTCATTTGTTTTACAACAATAACATTTTGCATAAATTTTATCATTACTAGCATATTTTTTCCAAACCATACTTTTAAGAGTTGATGGTATTTTATTATTATTTTTAATATCTTCTAAATTTGTAACTTCTTTGGTAAATTCCGGGTCTGTACTGGAAATATATGTTATTTTCGTCAAGTATTCATATGTTTTACCATTACCAACAATTTTTATTAAATCATTCATTGATGTATAAGGTCTATTAAAGATTATGATAGACGATAATTTATTACCAATACCCAAAATATCCTCTAATTCTTTTTTTGTTGCATTATTCAAATCTATTTTATTTGAATAATTTTTTTTAAATGTATCATCAGATAAAATTGAATCAAACTCATTTTTAAGTTTTTCCATAATATCTTTATTTTCTTTGAGTTGTTCTATTATAATTTCATTTTCTTTTTTAATGGATATTTGTAAGTCTGTTTTTATTTTTTCAATCATATCTTTATTTTCATTTATGATTGTAGTTTCGGTTAAACTTTTTGAAGTTTCTTTTTTATTATCATCATCATTAATATTTTTAATAAATTCTTGTTTATTTTTTATTAAATTCAAAATATAATTATAAAAAATTCTACAATTGTAATCTAGATATATACCATAAGTTTCTTTTTCTCCATTTGTAAAATATAATTCAATTTTGTCAGATTCTAACAAACTACTTTTCAAATATTTAACATTTATTATATCATAAAGTTTCGTTTTATAAAGAACTTTATTATCTGTTTTAAATATATTTATATCAGTTATACCAATATATATTTTTTCATTATTTAAGTTAACAAATAATAAAAGTTTAATTTTTTCATTTGTTTCTAACTTTGCTATATTTTTTACTTGTTCCCTCATTTTTTGGTTAATATCATTTTCATAATATATTTTTGTATCTGGTATGAGAGAAGCAGCAAATTTAAAAAATCCACTCATTTAATAATTATGTATTAATAAATATTTTTTAAATTTTTTATTTTTAATAATTATTATTAAAAAATATTGTCCTTCCTAAAGTTTAATTAAATAATGTATTATTCATTTTATAAAAAAAATACACATAATTAATTTCAGGAATTTTATTTTTCATTTTTTTATTTGTTAATATTAAGAATTTAATGATAGTAACATTTACAAAAATATTTATACACTTTCGTGATTTTTTATCATGTAAAATAGTATTTATTTAATTAAACTAATTAAATATTTACTCGAACGAAATTAAGACAATATAATAAGATGTATAATCCTAAAATGAATGAATAAATTTATATTGTTCTTTATAACTTATTATATAAATAAATCGTTCGTCGGCATTTAGAATTTTATTAAGCAATTATACTTTTTATTAAATTGTCCACCAATATACTTTTTCTATTTGCCCACTTATGCAAGACATTTTTTGCCCTGATTTTTATATAACAAGATAAAGTTAAAATAATAATATTGTTATAAGTGCTATATAGGGCTTTTTTGTTTTGCATATAGTATGTGTCAAATTATATTGGATTTCGAACTAAGTTTGATGATTATAACAAGATATGGTAGCAAGGAAAAGTAAACTTAAATTTTTATTTTTCCTAAGTTGTTTTGTTAAATTAAAATAGTTCGAAATTTATTCACCAAATAAATTCATACTATATTTTACTAAAAATATAGTTATGAAAATTATGTATTTTATAAATTTTTTTATTTATCTTTGTTAATTTAAACAATAATTACTTAAAAATAAATTATTATAAATAATAAATGACTAGGGGTATTATATATTTAATTCAACCAGTTGAATTAATTGGAACTTCTAGATATAAAATAGGTTGTTCTGAAAATACAGATTTAGACAGAGTTAAAAATGGTTATAAAAAAGGTACTAGATATATTTTTATTATGGAATGCGAAAATCCATTTATGTTAGAAAAATGTCTCAAAATAATATTTAATAAAAATTATAAATTAATTGGTGGCAAAGAATATTTTGAAGGAGATGAAGAAAATATGAAAAAAGATTTTTTAAAAATAAAAAATGATTATGAACATATAATTAATTTACAAAATTATAGTGGGGATGTTAAAAAAGATACAGAAAATTTAAATTTCTATAAAATAAAAACAAATTTGCAAAAACATAACTTATTAATTTCTAGTGATGTTTGCAAATGTTGTAATACATTTTTTTTAACAAATGAAAAAATAAAAAATAAAATTCAAGAAAATAATCAAATCCAAAAATATATGGAAGAAATAGTAGATTTAAAAGAAAAATTGACTAAAAAAATTAAATATTGTGATGAATTAGAAAAAAAATGTATGATAATTATTAATAAGGAAAATTTACGTATATTATATGAAAATTTAAAAAATAATAAAGAAGAAGATATTCTTCAATCCGCTTATGATTTAATTAATTTTATAAAAAATAAATAATTAATAATAAAATTTTATATATATATAAAGATTATATTTATATACATCTTTATATAATGGTAAATTATAGATGCAATTTATGTTGTAAAGATTTTAATAGAAAAAGTAATTTTGATTATCACATAAAAGATAAAAAAAAACCTTGTTTTACTGAAAATATTGAAAACTCAAATTATCTTTCATTAATTTCATCAATAATAAAGGAAGAAAATATTAATAATAAAAATGAAATATGTATAAATGAAAGTAATAGAGTAAATAATAACAATCCACAAGAAAATTATAATGACATAATAGAAAATATAATTACTAATTCGAAATATATAAAAAAAAATAATGTAAAAAAAGAAGTAACAAATAATACAAATGAAACAAAAAATATAAATATTGAACCTTTCTTGATAAAAAAATTACAAATAATTTAAATAAAATACAAGTCACAGAATTAAATAATAATGAAGAAAAAGAAAGAAAGTATATGTGTATATATTGCGAAACTACATTTACAAAACCAAATAATTTACAAAGACATCTCAAAAGTAGATGTAAAACAAAAATATACTATGATGAATTAGAACAACTTAAGGAAAAATTAAAATTATCAATGAATGAAATTTGTTTATTAAAAAAAGAAATTGAACAATTAAAAAATAAAAATAATCATAACTGAATTTATGTGAATAAATCTAACTTAAAGGAAGAGGTTGAAGAAAGAGATTTTACACCTGAAGAAATTATAAGAATAGAAC
>Ga0194133_10009751_pt1 | contig 10947 bp, 5 predicted proteins | sample TA2KigOf40mmetaG_FD_155448 | JGI IMG/M metagenome (GOLD analysis project Ga0194133, IMG submission 155448) | Freshwater microbial communities from Lake Tanganyika, Tanzania - TA2015055 Kigoma Offshore 40m | ecosystem: Environmental > Aquatic > Freshwater > Lake | place: Tanzania: Lake Tanganyika...
CCTTCGCGGAACTGGTGCGGCGCCTCGAGCGCCACGGGCTGATCGAGCCCTACCGGCCCAACGAGGACCGCCGCGCCTACGACCTCGAATGGTGCGCCTTCTTCCTGCAGGAGATGGTCATCGACGCCGGCATCGAGGTGCTCCTGCACTCCCGCGTCGTCGCGGTGCGGGCCGCGGAGGGCGTGGTGCGGGCGGTGACGGTCGCCACGGCCGGCGGCCTAGTCGAGTTGGCCCCGCGGCAGGTGATCGACGCCTCCGGTGGGCAGCAGGGCGAACACGTCCTTCCCCGCCAACGCGGCCGCGCAGATCTCGCGCTGGAGGGGGCGAAAGGACAGATAGCCGAAGGTGGTGCGGAGCAGCAGGTCGAGGTCGGACACGGGAAGGGGATTCAGCGGCCGGCGGCCTGGCGGGCCTCGCTCAACGCGGCCCGGAGGTCCGCCCGGCCCGGTTCCTCGCGCGCCAGGCGCTCGAGGTGGGGGAGCGCCTCGGCCGCCCGCCCCGTCCGCAGCAGCACCAAGGCGAGGGCGCGGCGCGATTCGCCCAAGGCCGGGTCGATGGCCAGGGCCTCGCGCCACGCGGCGAGGGCGGCTTCGACGGCATCGAGCTCGAGCAGGACGTTGCCGAGATTGTGGCGCGGTCGGGGATCAAGGGGGCGGAGCGCGGCGGCGGCGGTAAAATGCTCCCGGGCCTCCGCGGCGCGCCCGGTCGCGAGCGCCCGCCGGCCGAGTTCGCCGCGGACCTCGCCCAGGGCCAGGGCGCTGGGGGTGTGGTCCGGCGCGCGCGCCCGGTTCTCCTCCAGCAGCGTGCGGGCCTCCTCGGTCCGCCCCAGGCGCAAGGCGCACAGGGCGAGATTGTGGCGCGTGTCGGGATCGCCGGGCCGCAGGCGCTCCGCCCGGCGGAAATGCGCCTCCGCCGCGGCCGGATCCCCCCGCGCGAAGACCGCCTGCCCCAGATTGTGGTGCGCCCGGGGATTGTCCGGCCGCCGGGTCGCGGTCTCGCTCCAGAGCGTCACTTCATCCCGGTAACTTTGATGGCGCGCCGCGGAGATGCCCGTGAGGGCGAGCGCCGCCGCCCCCGTCGCAAGGGCACCTCCGCGGGGTGCCCGGCGCAGCCCGCCGGCCACCAACAGGACCACCGGCGCGGCCAGGGCGAGGTACATCCGGTGCTCTGCGATGGTCTGCGAGGCCACCGGCACCACGCTGGAGGAAGGCGCTAGGCACAGGAAGAAGGCGCCGCCCGCAAAACCGAGCGGATGGCCGCGCCCGACGCCCCAGACGGACGCGGCCAGCAGGGCCAGCACCAGTAATCCCGGCGCGAGGGCTCCGGGCAAGGTCGCGACGACTGGACCGTGGTCAAAGGTGAGCGGATAGGGCCAGAGGATGTGCCAGAGGTAGCCGGCCACGGCCTCCCCTTGCGTGAGCAGGTAGGCGCCAACCCCGACCGGGCTGTCCCATCCCGCCGTCCCCCCGCGGCCGGCCCCGGCGAGGACCAGCGCCGCCAGCACGAGCCACCCGGTCGTGAGCGCGAGGTAGTAGCCCCGGCGCGCGCGGAAAACAGCCCGCCACGAGCCGGCGACGAAGCACCGGTCGTAGAGTGCGACCAGCAGGGGTAGGGCCGCGGCGCTCTCCTTCGCGAGGGCGGCGGCCAAGCCGGCCGCGACCGACCACGCCAGCCAAGGCCCGGGCCGGGAACTTTCCATCCCCCGCGCGAAGGCCGCGAGGGCAGCCAGCATCCCCAGCCCGGCCAGAATCTCGGCCCGCTGGACGACGTACACGACGGCGGTCAGCGCGAGCGGGTGCACCAGCCAGACCAGCGCGGCCAGGGCCGCCGCCGTCGCTGCGGGGGCCGGCGCCCACCGCAGGCGGATCAGGGTGCGCCGGACCAACCCGGCCAGCAGCCACGCGGCCCCCGCGTGCAGCACCAGATTGACCAACCGCAGCGCCAAAGGGGAGGTGAGGCCCGCGGTCGCCTGCAGCCCGAAGGACCAGGCGCTGAGGGGGCGTCCCCGCAGGGTCTCGCCCGGATCCACGCCCGGACGCCACGCCTCCACCCAGCCCGCCGGCCCGGCGATCTGGTGCGCCAGGGCCAGCGCCGGACCATCGTCCAGCACCAGGGGACCCGGCAGCGCGGGCAGCACGGCGAGCGGCAGCAGGATCGCCCCCGCGGCCGCCCAGACCACCCGCGGCACGCCCGGACCGGCGGTTGGGCCGGGCGGCGGGGGCGGGCGCGGGTCGGAGGGCATTGGGCAGGCGAGGCAAGGGGGCAGGGGGGCGCGAGGGAAACCTTTTCGCGGCGGGTTGGCGTCAAGTTACGGTCAGGTCAAACGCCGCCACCCCCGGAATTGTGCTGCCCGGCGCCTTGACTCCCTCGGGCTCGGAGGCTGACCTACCGGTTTGGGCTTACACCGAACCAAACCAAGCGCATGCAAACTCCGTTCCTCCGACCTCTGATCACGCTGCTGACCCTCTGGGTCAGCGTTCTCGTCCCGTCCGCGCGGGCGCAGCTCACCACCGCCGGCATCTCCGGCCTAGTCCGCGACACGACGGGCAAGCCGGTCGCCAGCGCCACCGTCAGTGCGGTCTACGCCCCGACCAACGCGCGGTTCTCCGCCGTCACGTCCGAGGGCGGCCGTTACAATCTCCGGGGTCTCCCGGTCGGCGGGCCCTACTCCCTGACCGCCACCGCGGCCGGCTTCAGCGGCACCCCCTCTTCGGAGGTGTTCACGCAGCTGGGTACCGACATTGACGTGAACATCACGCTCAAGTCGGACGTGGTCGTCCTCGAGCGCTTCGTCGCCACCGCCTCGAAGTCCGACCTCGATGGCTCCGCGACCGGCGCCGGCGTCACCCTCTCCTCCGAGCGCCTCGAGTCCCGCCCCACCTCCGAGCGTTCCCTCGCGGATATGATCAGCGCCTCCCCGCTGGTCACCCTGCGCGAGACTTTCGGTGACCGCGAGGAGTCCCAGATCACCGCGCTGGGCCAGAACAACCGCTTCAACTCGATCCAAATCGACGGCTCGCGGATCAACGACCTCTTCGGCCTGAACGGCACCGGCCTCGCCTCCTTCTTCAACCCGCTGTCGCTCGACACCATCGAGCAGCTGGCGGTGCAGGTCTCGCCCTACGACGTCCGCCAGGCCGGCTTCACCGGCGCTTCGATCAACGCCGTCACCAAGTCCGGCACCAACCAGTTCCGCGGCTCCGTCTACACCTACTTCCGCGGCGATGAGCTGCTCGGCTTCAAGCTCCAGGGCTACAACCCCCGCGAGAACGCCCTCAACGGCACCAAGTTCACGCCCCGGCTCGAGCGCCAGACCCTTGGCGCCACCCTCGGTGGCCCGATCCTGAAGGATCGCCTCTTCTTCTTCGTCTCGTACGAGGATTTCGAGAGCACCAGCGCCGGCCGCGACCCGCTCTTCCTCACCGGGCAGGAGTCCCAGATCCTCCAGCGCCTCGGCCAGATCTCGCAGGCCGCCGGCCGCACGATCAACTGGGGCAACGCCGTCACCGGCCAGACCGCGAACGTCGCCTCCGACAAGAAGTTCAGCGCCAAGGTCGACTGGAACATCAACGCCGACCACCGCCTGAGCCTCCGCTACACCACCACCGAGGGGGAGGTGCCCCAGTTCGGCAACTTCGCCAGCTCCTCGCTGACCCTCAACGGCGTCTCCGCCGGCATCACCACCGCCGCCGACGGCCACTTCTACGCCCAGACCCGCGAGGAGAAGACCATTGCCGGCCAGCTGAACAGCCAGTGGACCCGCAACCTCTCCACCGAGCTGAAGTACTCCTCGACCAAGCAGAACCAGCAGACGCCCCTCAACACCGTGGCCCCGATGATCCTCATCGCCGGCGTCAGCGGCGTGAACCAGGTCAACGGCTCGACCATCACCAACGGCGGCTACGTCGCCGGGACCGAGCAGTTCCGCCACGGCAACGAGATCGCGGTGGACAGCCAGCAGATGAGCGCGATCGCGACCTACGCGTGGAAGAACTTCGTCTTCTCCGGCGGCTTCGAGCTCGAGCAGACCGACTTCTACAACCTCTTCCGCCAGGGCTCCTATGGGCGCGTCGCCTACCGGACCTTCGCGGACTTCCTCGCCGACACCAACGCCGTGATCGAGCGCAACGCCTACGATCCCGCGGCCCGCCCCGTCGCCGACATCTCGGACCTGACCACGACCGGGCTCTTCGCCCAGGCGAAGTGGGACGTGAACGCGCGCCTGTCCCTCACCGGCGGCGTGCGCCTCGAGCTGGTGGACACGAGCGTCCGCCCCGCGCTGAACCAGGCCTTCCTGGCGGCGACCGGCTTCCGCAACGACGCCACCCCGGATGGCACGATGAGCTTCTCGCCGCGCCTCGGCTTCAACCTCGCGCTCGACGAGGATCGCCGCCTGCAGGTCCGCGGCGGGGTCGGCCACTTCTTCGGCCGCGCCCCCTGGGTCATCTTCTCGAACTCCTTCGGCCAGACCGGCGTTGGCGGCTTTACCCTCGCCTCCGCGCAGGGTGAGCTCCCGAACACCCTCACCGGCTACCTCCGGACGGCCTTCGATCCCGCCAACCCGATCGGCACGGGCCGCGACGTCCCGACGCTCCGCCGCGAGGTCAACTGGATCGACGAGGGCACCGAGCTGCCCCAGACGTGGCGCGCGAATCTCGCGATCGAGCGCAAGGTCCCGCTCTTCGACTCCGTGCTCGGCTTCGAGGTCGTGCACAGCGTCATCGACCAGGCGCTGTTCGTGACCAACGAGAACATCCGCGCCACCACCGTCGGCGCCGATGGCCGCCAGCGCTTCGCGGGCAACCCGTCGACGGCGGCCAACGCCCGCTTCGCCGGCTACACCGCGCTGATCCGCGTCCGCAACGCCTCCGTCGGCGAGTCGACCTACTTCACGCTCAACTGGTCCCGCCCGGTGAAGCAGAAGTGGGGCTTCGACCTCGCCTACACGCACGGCTCCGCGACCGAGGCCCAGGCGATCGGCCAGACCACCGCCGGCGGCCAGTGGAACCGCAACGTCGTGTTCAACCAGAACACCGTCACCAAGGGCACGGCGGACTTCGAGATCCGCCACCGCGTGCTGGCGGCGGTCACCCGCGACTTCCAGGTCATCAAGGGCCAGCGCACCCGCGTCTCGGTCTCCTACGAGGGCCGCACCGGCAACCCCTACAGCTGGGTCTTCGGCGGCGACCTCAACGGCGACAGCGTCTCGTTCAACGACACCGTCGCGGTCCCGAGCGGCGCTAGTGACCCGCGCTTCGACTTCTCCGGGATGACCCCGGCGCAGCGCGATGCGTTGCTCTCCTTCGTGCAGGGCAGCGAGCTCTCGGCCTACGCCGGCGGCATCGCCCCGAAGAACGCGTTCACCGAGCCCTGGGTGAACCGCCTCGACCTGAAGGTCGCGCACAACATCCCGCTCGCGGGCCGCGTGCGCCTCGACCTGTTCTTCGACTTCATCAACCTGGGTGCCTTCCTCAGCAAGGACTTCTTCGGCTACAACGAGGTCTCGCCCTTCCTGAGCAACGGCGTGTTCCGCACCCGTACCCTCACCAACGCGACCGCCTACGGCACCGACGGCCGCATCCGTCCGACCTACACCTCCGCGCCGGTCGGCTTCAACATCGAGAACGGCATGTCCCGCTGGCGCATCCAGCTTGGGGCGCGGCTCAGCTTCTGAGCCTCGGCCAAGACCGGCCGTGCGAGGCGGGCCGCCCCCGGGCGGCCCGCCTTTTTTTGCGGGCCCCCGCAGGAGGGCGGCCCGCCCTTGTAGCCAGATTCTGGCGACAGCCGGAAGGCCAGCGCCGCACCCCGCCGGCCGGCGTCCGCCGGGGGACGCGTAAAGACGCGACGGATACACGCCGCGGGGCGCCGGGAACGCGGCAAAGCGGGCATTTTGTCGCAAGCAGATTTTTAGGGAAAATTTGCGGACTTTTTCGCCTCCACGATTGACGGGTCCGGGCGTGATTCCCATCCCTTGTGGTCGGCGCGAGGAATGACCACAGCCCATTGTGGTCAAGAGGGCGTCAATAACTTCCAACAACTTAGCGTCGCCCCCCGTTCCCGCGTCCCTGAAAAGCCCACCTTCCCGCCCGTTTCCGACCTTTCCCGCACCATGCAGAAGACCTTCCAGATCGGCGCCAAGTCCTTCGTCCTCGACCAGAACAAGGCCGAGGCCGCCTTCGCCGCCAAGCAGGTGATCAACGGCCGGGAATCGATGACCTTCAACCTGCTGCCGCTCAAGTACCAGTGGGCCTACGACCTCTACCGGACGATGAAGGCGAACCACTGGGAGCCGGAGGATATCCCGATGGGCAAGGACATCGAGCAGTGGCGGGATGAGAAGACGGTCTCGGAGGTCGAGCGCTGGATCATCCGGATGGGCATTGGCTACTTTTCGGCGGCCGAGGGCATCGTCGGGGACAATATCCAGCACGTGGTGCGGGAACTGGTGACGGCCCCAGAACTCAAGCTGGTCCTGGGCCGCCACGCCCACGAGGAGAACATCCACGCGGATTCCCTCCTGTATATGATCTCCTCGCTGCAGATCAACCCGCACGAGTGCGAGGCGATGTTTGAGGACATCCCGACGATCGTCCGCAAAAACGAGTTTGTCACCCGTACGTCCCGGGCCCTGCGGCGGGACCTCGACCTGACGCGGCCAGAGAACAAGCGCCTGCTCGCCCGCAACGTCTTCATCTTCGGTCAGTGCATGGAGGGTACCCAGTTCTACGGGCTTTTCGGGATGGTGCTTTCCCTCTACCGCCAGAACAAGTTCTCGGGCATCGGCCAGATGTTCCGCTACACCCTGCGCGACGAGTCCAACCACATCGAGGTCTTCCGAAACCTCTTCATGGACCTCGTCGACGAGAACCGCGAGATCTGGACGCCCGAGTTCAAGGACGAGCTCCGCGGCCTGATGCGCGAGGCGGTCGAGCTCGAGAAGGAATTCATCCGCGACTGCCTGCCGGTGAACTCGATCGGCCTGTCCGCCGACGATTTCATCACCTACATTGATTTCATCGCCGACCGCCGGCTCGAGAGCTGCGGGCTGGCGCCGCTTTCGCCCGGGGTGAAAAATCCCCTGCCCTGGCTCGCTGAGATGATGGACATCAAAAAGGAGCAGAATTTCTTCGAGGGTCGTGTCACAGAGTACCAGAAGGCGTCCGCCCTTAACCCCGCGCGCGACGACGACCTCTGAGCGTCCGTTCCCGCCTCGCCGTCCCGTCCAGCCCCCACCCCGCCTCCCCGTTTTCCGTCCCCTCCGCCTTGGAGGGGCTCCCGTTTTCCTTCCCCGCTTCCGCCGTCTCTCTCCGCCGCCATGAGTCACCCTTCGCTGGCCCACGATCTCGCCCTCAAACGTACCGTCCACGCCCCGGTCGAGCAGAAGCCCCATTACGCTTGGCGCGACGTGATCGCGGGCCAGGGCATCACGGTGCCCGAGATCGTTCTCTTGTGTCCGCACGGGGAGGAGCGCTTTGCCCTCGCGGAGGTGGCGGACACCCTCGGCAAGGCGCTGACCAACGTCCATCTCGCCCGCGGCGAGAAGGAGATCTTCACCGAGCAGAACCGCCTCTGGGTGGCCAAGATCTGTCGGGAGGTCGCCGGTCACCTCGCCGAACTCGCCCGCCGGCAAGCGCCGGTCCGGCTCTCCCTCGACGCCCTCTACGAGCTCATCGAGAAGACCTTGGTCGACAACAACGCCTATTTCGTCGCCAAGAGCCTTCTGCTCAATCGCGCCCGCAAGATCGCCGTGGACCGCGAGGCGGCCGCCGTCTCGACCCTGCGGGTGATCCGGCGTAACAACCAAGTCGTCCCCTGGAGCGAGCACAAGGTCGAGATCGCGGTGCGGAAAACCTTCCTCTCCCTGCAGCGGGACTCCGCCCCCGCCGTCGCCATTACGCGGGCGGTCTCGCAGCGGGTACATTCCTCGAAGCAGTCCTTCATCCACATTGAGGAGATCCAGGACATGGTCCAGGAGGAGCTGATGAAGGCGGGCCATTTCAAGGTGGCCGAGGCCTACATCCTGTTCCGCGCCCAGCGCGCTGCCGCCCGGGACCTCGGGCTGGACGCGCCCGCCGAGGCCGCGGTCCCCGCGGCCACCCCCGCCGCCGGCCAGGCCTCGATGATCGTGGTGAAGCAGGCTGACGGCAGCAACGTGTTCTGGGACGGAGCCGATCTCCGCCGCCGCATCGAGTTCGCCCGCATCGGCCTGGACCTCTGCCTCTCCAACGACGAGATCGAGGCCGAGCTGCGCCGCTCGGTCTACGACCAGATCAGCCAGAAGGACCTCGACGCCACGATCGTCCTCAATTCGAAGACCCTGATCGAGCGGGACGCCGACTTCGCCAAGTTCGCCGGCCGTATCCAGCTGACCTACATCTATGAGGAGGTGCTCGGCTGGGACATTATGCGCGATGGTATCGGCGCCCTGAAGGCGGCCCATCAGCGCGGCCTCCGCAAGTACCTCGAGCACGGGGTCGCTATCAAGCGGCTCAATCCCCGGCTCCTCGATTACGATCTAGCCCGTCTGGCCGCGGTCCTCGATCCCTCCTCGGACCTAGAGTTCGACTTCCTCGGCATCCAGACCCTCTACGACCGCTACCTCATCATCGACAAGACCCGTAAGCCGTCCCGCCGCCTCGAGACGCCCCAGTATTTCTGGCTGCGCGTGTCGATGGGGCTGATGCTGGACGAGCAGGGCGACCGCGAGGCCCGCGTCGCGGGGCTCTATGAGCTCTACAAGAGCCGCCGTTTCTGCAGCAGCACGCCGACGCTCTTCAACTCCGGCACGCTCCATTCCCAGCTCTCCTCCTGCTACCTCTACTACGTCGATGATTCCCTCGAGAGCATCATGCTCCGCGGCATCGCCGACAACGCGTTCCTCGCGAAGTGGGCGGGCGGCCTCGGTGGTTCCTGGACCGCGGTCCGCGGCACCGGGGCCCACATCTCCGGCACCAACGGCGAGTCGCAGGGCGTCATCCCCTTCCTGAAGCTCCACAACGACCAGCTGGTTGCAGTCAACCAGGGGGGCAAGCGCAAGGGCTCCGGCTGCGCCTACCTTGAGACCTGGCACAACGACATCTTTGAGTTCCTCGAGCTCCGCAAGAACACGGGCGACGATCGCCGGCGGACGCACGACATGAACACGGCCAACTGGATCCCGGACCTGTTCATGAAGCGGATGGAAGCCCGGCAGCACTGGACGCTGTTCCGTTCCAACCAAGTCAAGGACCTGCACGAGCTTTACGGGGCCGCTTTCGAGCGCCGCTACCTCGAGTACGAGCGCCTCGCGGAGGAGGGCCGCATCCACGGCCAGAGGATCGAGGCGCTGGAGCTCTGGAAGAAGATGCTCTCGATGCTCTTCGAGACCGGCCACCCGTGGATCACCTTCAAGGATGCCTGCAACCTGCGCTCGCCGCAGGACCAAGTCGGCGTGATCCATTCGTCCAACCTCTGCACGGAGATCACGCTCAACACCAGCAACGAGGAGACCGCCGTCTGCAACCTCGGCTCCGTGATCCTCGACAGCCACCTCAAGCCCGACGGCTCGCTCGACCACGAAAAGCTGCGCGAGACCGTCCGCACCGCGGTGCGCGCCCTCGATAACGTCATCGACATCAACTTCTACCCGACCGAGGCGGCCAAGGTTTCCAACCTGCGCCATCGGCCGATCGGGATGGGCGTGATGGGCCTCGCCCACGCCCTCTACCTCCGCGGCCACGCCTTCGCCTCCCCGGAGGCGGTGGAGTTCAACGACGAGGCGATGGAGGCGGTCGCGTTCTACGCCTATGAGGCCAGCTCCGACCTGGCCGCGGAACGTGGCACCTATTCCAGCTACAAGGGCTCGAAGTGGGACCGCGGGCTGTTGCCCCAGGATACCCTCGACCTGCTGGAAAAGGAACGCGGCCTGCCCGTGGAGGTGCCGCGCGGCGGCCGGTTGGACTGGACGCCCCTGCGCCAGAAGATCGCCCGGCAAGGGATGCGGAACTCCAACTGCCTCGCGATCGCGCCCACCGCGACGATCTCGAACATCACGGCCACCTCGCCCTGCATCGAGCCGACCTACAAGAATCTCTTCGTCAAATCGAACCTCTCGGGGGAGTTCATCGTCCTGAATCCCTTCCTCGTGAAGGACCTCAAGGCCCGCGGGCTGTGGGACCAGGATATGATCGACAACCTGAAGTATTTCGATGGCGAGCTGAAGGACATCGAGCGCATTCCCCCCGACCTCAAGGCCAAGTACCTCACCGCCTTCGACATCGATCACAAGTGGATCGTCGACGCTGCCGCCCGCCGCCAGAAGTGGATCGATCAGGCCCAGTCGGTGAACCTCTGGATCAAAACCCCCGACCTCAAGACGCTGAGCCATATGTACCGGCACGCGTGGCACGCGGGGCTCAAGACCACCTACTACCTCCGCAGCCTCGGGGCCTCCAACATCGAGAAGGCCACCGTCGCCGCCAAGAAGGAGGTCCGGGGCATCGCCGCCGAGACCGAGGCCAAGCCTGCCGCCAAGCGGGAATTCTCCGAGGAGGAGAAGAAGGCCTGCAGCATCGAGGCGATGCGCCGCGGGGAAACCTGCGAGGCCTGCCAATAAGGCTCCCTCAGAACAGCCCCGGGCGGCGTGGTCCATCCCGCCTTCCCGGGACTTGGCCTTGCGTAAAGTCGGGCGACACCGCCCGACTTTTTCTTTGGCTGGCTGAACTCCCTGCAAATCTGGAAGTTGCAGACTCGGCGTCGCCGCCTATCGCCAAACTGTGGCGGTAATTTTGACACCCAAGAATGGCCTCCAGCGCGGTCGGAGGCAGGAAGGCTTTTTATTTAAACCTAAATTCCTCGGTTGAGAACGGGGATTCGTCACGGAAACTGCTGCAGAACTGAGACATGAACGAGCTGAACACGACGGAGGGCATTCACCTCGCAGGTGAAGGAGAATTCACGTTTCCGACG
>Ga0194133_10009754_pt1 | contig 10946 bp, 3 predicted proteins | sample TA2KigOf40mmetaG_FD_155448 | JGI IMG/M metagenome (GOLD analysis project Ga0194133, IMG submission 155448) | Freshwater microbial communities from Lake Tanganyika, Tanzania - TA2015055 Kigoma Offshore 40m | ecosystem: Environmental > Aquatic > Freshwater > Lake | place: Tanzania: Lake Tanganyika...
GGGGTAGGTGGGTGGGTTGGTTGGAAAGAGACACCATAGATATCCGGTTGCGCCATTTTTGAAGAGAAAAAAAGGGGTTTCCAGTCTTGGCAAACCCCAGCAGATACCAACAACCAGAAATATCATATTTGTGATTGAGAAAAAAAAGCATTTTATGTGATTTTGAAGAGAATCAAATTAAAAAAGTTTGAGAGGTAAGTTACTGTTTTTTATCAATCTAAAAGTTATGCAAATTTTTTCAAAAAAAAGTATAAAGTTTTAGTCTTTAATCACCTTCCTTTTGGGGTCACCAATACTTTGATCATTAATCCTTATGACAGAGAATTGATAAAGCCAATTCATCATTTTTTACCCTGAAATTGCAACAGATGTCAACTAGGCACCCTCAGAAAGAAAAAAAGATTTTTAAATACTTTTCTTTTGCAAAAAATATGATTGATTGACAGCTTACAGCCATTGGAAAACTGATTCTTCTAATATGAAAGTATTATAATTTACAATGATTCCCTGCACTATTATTGTGTCTTACAATCACCTGAACTGTCCGTGGTGAAATTTTGGGAATGGTATTTTATGATGTATTTATTTTGTTTTTCTAACAATTAAATTAGATTTTTTTGCTCATATCAATCTTGACTGAGGTTAGATGATTATTTTAAGACAAATCCTGGGGTCAAAGATTTGCCCTGACCGTGGATTGAACTCCAGTCTCTCTGTCATCAGCCATTTATGAAAATTTTGTTAAAAAAAGATTTATGTACTCAACAACACATAAAGAAAAAAGAGTGAGGTTTGTTGTTCAGTTGTAAGTCATTCTTACATTCTTACCCCAACCAAAAATAAGGCTGTGCAAGCACGTTTGAATGGAGGACTATGATTTTAAGGTGCTTTCATGTGTTTTATGGCAGTTTACAACAAAATTTGCACCATTTGCACATGTATTCTGGCGTGCCACATGTAAACAGGGGCGATACACCTGAAAGTGGGTGGATACACTTGAAAGTTAGCATACAGTGTGTCATATTTTCAGTAGGGACATTTCAAGAATGTAAATCTGGTACATCAAATCAGTCAATTTATGTTGAATTGACTCTGAATCCATCTTGCACCAAGTCTTTAAGATTTTCCTCTATTGCTCTTATTTCTTAATTCATCTGTATTGGTTATGAGAAATTGAATTGCTTTTCAAGAGTAAAGAATGTGCTGAAAATAAAAAAAAAGAATTTTCCCCATTGGAAGAAAACACTAAAATTGGAAGGCTAATAACTTTTTTTTCTTAACTATGTCATAACATTTAAATTTCAAAAATTAGAAACAAGCAGGCTGATATGCCCAAGTGATAAGAGATCTTTCTTAATGTAAAAAATTAGTTAATTAGCACTCAAATTTCTGTCTTAAACTGCATGTTTTTACAATAAAAGGTCATTTGCTTTCACTTTTAACCTAATTAATTTTATATTAGCTAATCCTATAAGATGTTCAGTTTTTTGATGGAAAAAAATTGTCCAGGGTTTTCCTTCCCACATTTACAAAGAATTATCATGAAATTCATCTAAGACAAGATATAAAGATAATCCTTATTATTGGCATTGTGTGTTGTTTGCAATATTCCAATTTTGTTTCTTCCAAAAGTTTCCAAATTGTGGTTTTCAAACCACAAGTGCATCTTTAAATTTTAAGGAAATGGTTAATCTGAATTTTATTTTTTTGCTTTCCTGTTCAAAAACATTTTGTGAAGAATGTTAAACCATGTGGCAGCTTGAGAGTAAAAAGTTTTGTTTCAAAACAAGGTGCGGAAGGATAATTTTGACATGGGCTTAAAGAATTTATGTACAACTGAATGATTTTTGCTATCATTCTGACTTTGTTTGTATTTTTAAAAACTTACAAATCAGCTTTCATAAAAATGTTTTTTTTCCTTATAAAATATGGGGCTTTTTTTATCCAAAATGTGACATGAAATTCAAAACTTACTTGACTTTTTTTGTGTGCTCAGACTACTCCAGCACAAATAATCAAACATGAAAAAAAGCACCAATTGCATTTAAAAAAATATTCTTGAAATTTTCATCCTTAATTATGAATGCTGAAGGAATAACTGTGAGCAAAAAATCATTATTTTGTAAAAATTGTTATAAAAAATTGATTAAATAAAATTACTATGCCTTTCCACAGGGTTGTATGTAGATTCAAGAATATGAAAATAATAAAATTAATAATGAAAAAAAACTTTAAAACAAAATGTTGATCAATTTTTGAATGTAAAAAGTAATGATCAGTAACCAAGAAAAAGCTGCTAATAATCAATTTTTTGGAATTGTTATTATCAAGGCTATTCAAGCAATAATTGTGATTAGAAAAGTATCCTATGTGTTTACTGGGCTCCCTCCCAGCCAACTTCTTGTGAAAATCTGCCCAATTACAAAAAATAGAGTCCTTAGACCCCTGTAAAGACTTTTTTAAAAAGGTTATCAATGAAAAAGGGAGTCAGGGTGGCAAAGTGGTAAGAAGCTGGAATTCTATCCCAGCAGCCCGGGTTCAACTCCCGCCCAGGTAAAGTACCACAAAATAAAAATTAGAATAAAACCACCTAGTGTGCCTTTAACAATGACTACAGAAGTAGCAAGGCGTACTTAAAAAAATCAGTAGTTGACATATGATTCTAATATTTATATTTTTAAAAGCTGCTGATCAATATTACACTCTCGTTAATTTTAGGCTTAAAATCTATAGAGAGGTTAAGGGTTCCCAACAAAGTTCTAAGTTTATGAAATATAAATTGCTTAGAGTATATAATGCTTAAAATTAGTGCTCTAGCACCATTAAAAAAATGGTAATAATGAGAATACTGAGGTCCTACTTTCAAAACCATGCTCAAATTTCAATTCCAGAAAAGTAAAACCCTGTAAAGCTAGAAAAATTTGACCAATTAAGAAAGGAAGAATAATTTTTTTAACCCCAAAAAATCAGCTTTTTACCATGCATAGTTTTTATCAGAATGTATTTTAAAAATCAAATTTTGAAGATGTCATAATTAGCCTGAATCAGCATTGTACCATGCATAATTAGCTTGGATGTATTAAAAAGTAAAATAGAATAAATGTATACTATATGTTTTGACCCAATGGTTTTTTTTGTTGGAGATAACAATGTGTATAATGAGTTTCATGTAAAGTAGAAACAAGGTGCTTTATCTTTTTAACAAACCTCTGCAATCAAGGCGTGTCTTGCAAAAATTTTCTATTTTGCAATTCAAATCATGTTGCAGCCTGAGATGAGGCTATTTCTTAGTCAAGATCTCTCTTTGTCTAACAAAAAAATTCAAATTGCTTTGGAATTTTTCAATGTCTTGTTGCTCTGACAAAACCCATAATTTATATGAAATGTTTTGGAGACAAATACTCCATTTAACAATTAATGGGTGACCTTTTGCCAGATATTTCCAGTTTTATTTAGGGTATGAGAAATAGATTTTAACATGTTTCACCATCCAGCTCTAACTACCTGAATGACATCAACCAAATATTTGAAGAGATCTCAAACCTCATTCAGGAAAGGTTCTTGAGCTTGTTAAGACTCTTACCATCCTGCTCCTGCCCCTATAAGGCCCTAAAATTCTTATTACTTGACAGACTTTTTGAGAAAAGGCCTTGTGCAACTGAACTTGTACTTGTCTGAAGGTTTTCACAAGACCAACTACCCCTTGGGCCTGTGCGTTTAAACCTAAAATGCATCATAAATGGACAAAAGTTAGAAGTCAAAGTGAGAGCAGTAACGGGATGAGCAATATAAGCATAAATCTCAGAGATGACCTTCCCAATCGAGAAAAGAATCAATACTGAACTGTATATTGATTGGAACAATGGGCTTTATATACAGAAGGGAGGTAAAGAGACGGATCAAGAAAATATCTTGATAAATAAACGGATCAAGAAAATATCGGACCTCTGAGACTAGGGTAAAACTGAAACGGCGGGAAAAGTAAATGCGGGAATGAAAACACGGCAGCCTGGATGGAGTGACTTACATTCCGTGGAAGGAAAGACAAACTAATGGCAGCCTGTTTGAAAAGACTTTGAGCTTGAAAAGTGAAAAATATCGTAGAGGGTAAAAAGGGTGAATACTACGATAGTACCTTTGGCAGGACTGGGACTTGATCAGTTGGTGGATAAAAATGAAATATCTAAAGGATCCATTTCAAGCCAGTTTATTGTAATTAACATGATTAATTATATTGAAAGAAAAGTCAATAAGTCAAAGAGTGATTTTTTAAGTGTGTCTAAAGGTCAATTCTAATCATTGAATCCTCATGATATAAGGGTGGTGTCATTTTCAATCTTTAATTATATAAAGTCAAGTAATAATTATAGGTATGGAGTATTTTACACACCTAGAGAGAAATTGTTTGTCCATATATGTACTTTCAAATGAGCATGGCTTTGATTTATGGGACTTTGCCAATAGAGCTATCTTTTTTATTACAGTTTGAACCACTTTTCCAATGACATTATTTGGCAAATACTTTAATTTAGTTTTGGACTTTTGCTTTCACTCAGATGCATTGCAGTAATGGTCTAGATTTCAGTTTTCCTCTTTTTCAACCAGGGTCTCCCTTGCTTTTTTTACAACAGCCAAAACACATGATTAGTGCAGACAGACACCCTCATACATATGTCGCATTGAAGCAATATTTTTTTTCAACCAATTGAATAATTAAAATAGTCCAGAAGCTAGAGCTTTGACCACCAATTGAGAATAGAAATAAGACTTTTCTTTTACAATCAGAAAGCAAGACCAATTAGGCCTTGAAGTCTTGGCATTCCAACTTTTTTGGTATTCCAAAGCAGTTTTTTAAGATATTTTTTCTAAGTTTTACATGCAAATTTTGATAAATCATGAGTTTTCCTCATTTCATAACATTATTTGCTGTTCATGGCTTCATAGATGGGTCAGTTTTATGTGGGATAAAACTCAAGGTTTGAACACTGGGCATTCTGGGGTCAAAGGCACCTGACTAAGAACTTAAGGCTAAGGTTGTGGGTTCTAATCCCCAGCCATGCCAGCAGTTTTTCAACCTCGGATGGCAAAAAAAATCACCAGTCAGGGTAGTAGTAATCTGCAGTGTCCATAGGTATGTCTTGGCGGGACTCTGACAAAGGTGTTGTTCGCATATTAGCAATGCCTGAGTCTATATCGCACCAGATTATTATGCCAACAATAATTCAACCTTGATTCCCAATGACTTCTATATTTGTGCTGATTGTAATGAATGAATAAGTCTATAAATACTGTTTTGCAGGATTCTGCAATTTTTTTCTTCATTCAAAGATTTGTTTTAATACATAGAAATGGCAAAAAAAACTTTTGCAAAGAATTTAGGAATATAAAGGAGGTTGTTTCCAAGACAAACTAGAAAGAAGAAACAAAGTTTTAATCCCAGAAGACCTTTTTTGACAATCGCAAGGGGTCAATGTTGAAGAAACTTGGTTTGTCTTTTGAGGACAATCTTTTCCATCTGCACACTTTAACAACCTCCAAATTATGCCTCATTCTAAAATAATCATTTTCAAAATTTAAAAATGAAAGTAAAAAAAATTCAGAACAATTTTTGGATTTTCCCAGTTATGTTTTAACACTTTTTATTTTTTAATCAAAGGTTATTTCACCCCCTTCCCTCCTTCTATATTCTTATTATTAATCTAAGCTTTCCACTTCAATTTAAGCAAAGAGGGAATGTTCTGGCATTATCTTATTGTTACAATTTTTACATATTTTCTACAATAAAGTTTTTTTGCTTTTGAAACAACAGTTAAAGCTGTTTATTTGTTTGCCTTCCAAACAAAAGTCAAAAAGGTTATTGCATTTTCCACAAGAGGGAATTTTTGTTGACAATATACCTTTCTTAACATTTGAAAAAAAAAGTTCCAAACAGAAAAATCATTTGAAAAGCCAATTCAAATATAAAATGAAAGTGTCAGGTGTCAGAAAAGCAACTTGTTTGTGATCTTTTTTTTTAATCTTTCTAGTTTATGATAAGATCACCATTGCATGGGTGCAATAGACATTAGCCTTCAAAAAAAAGTTTTGGTGATAATATTTGCTGATAAAACAAATGGAAATGGTCATTTTCAGAGAGAGAATATCAAAACCATAAACCCAATTATCAACTCCATTCAACATGAAGTTGTGTTTTATTCTCACAAACAATTTGAGGTTAGGCTTTTTTTGGAATGAGATGTTGAACTGTTCATATAAGCCTAAACTGTTAAGCTTCAATGAATCCCATCCCTTTATCTTTATTTCATCGTTAAGGCCTAGCTAGCCCTATCCATTTATCTTGAAGCAAAATACAATATCTTTTTTAATAGCTAGAGGCAACATAAAAATAGTGTTAAGCTTCAAAAAATGATTGGGTTGGACACATGAGGTACCTTAATTATAACTTTGGCTCATCAAAAATATTTACATTTACAAATTGTTTTCTACATATCAATTTGGCAAGTATTTTGTCTATCATTTTAGAAAGCATAAGTTGATCCATTGTCTATCTATTGAAGCATTTCCATCAATTTCATTACCAGAGACTGGCCTGACAAAATTGTAAGAATGGAACAACAATCAACTTGTATTGATTTGAAAAGGAGAAAAAGTCTGTTGAAATAATCAAATACTGACAGTAATGTCACAAACTCTGACTAATCAGAATCAATTATGTTCTAGAGAAAAGTTTTGGAGGATTAACTTTTTGGGCCAGATTCTTTCCGGATGGCATGAGATATTACAGAAAAGTTTTCATTTTCTGTTTGTCATCCATCCCCCTTTTCTTGTATTTATTTGTCTCATGTCTTATTATTTGTTTTGCAAACCACTCCATGCATCTAACAGAGATTCACAAAAAGTTAGAAAAGATAACTTCTTGGATTCTCATAATCTCAGCCTGTCATAATCAAACTAAACTTTTGGCCATTAAGGGAGAACAAAGGCGAGTACTTTGCAAATAATGATTGTTTGTAAGAGATTGGAGCCAGAGTAAGAATTGGCCTTGAATCATGGCCTTCATAAAAATATTTTTGAGAAACAAACAAGCTGAATTGGATTGAAATATCAGGCATTTTAACCATTCAAATGAAAGGAAAAGAAAGATTACACAAGAAACACATTTGTTGTTATTACATGATCAAAAACAGGCAGTCCAATAAGATATTCTGAATAAGCTTTAAGATCTTTTTCAACCATAGCAACACTACAATTTTCAGTGGTAGAAGGAAAAAAATTTCAATGCTAATACCAGGTTTTTTCTTTGAGATGCTAAACTGTTGGTGCTCCCATCTCTGGTGATACTTTTTGTCTGGTTGAGCTCTGGTTATAACAAGCAAAGGCTCAGAATTAGATCAAGTCTAAGTCACACCAGATTAGGTTGAAGATTATGCTAGACAAGTCAAAGCAAAGGCAAGGTTTGAATTGTCCAGGCTATTTTGAACCATCTAAATCCTTTTCTGAGCAAAAAATACACAGACCAAACAATAATATATATTTATAAAGTACCAAAAAAAAGAAGAATTTCTTTCATGCAATATAATAACTTCAGTGTTGGTCTATATGAAAATGCCAAGGATCTCTTTTATACTTGATCCAAAAATGTCCAATAAAGTCTTGTTTAATCTTCAAATGAACATTTTTAAAATGTCAATTAGTAGAGAATGAAAACAATTTTTGGCAAAAAGAGCTGTATTTTGTTAGATTTCTTTTTTTCCTTGAGATGAAAATGATGTCTGGAAGTGCTCGTTTTGGAACCCATTTAAACTATTTTTTCAGCAATTTTCTTATCATGCTTCATCTAACTAAAAAGCAGTAACTTTATTAAGTGAAATTTGATTCATGGAAGGCTTTAAATAAAGGCTGGAGCTGAACCGAGCAAAATGGTTTTAGAGGCGGCAAAAGCAGTATGGGGAATCACCATAAAATCTTTCAGCTAGCTCCATGCATCATAAAAGAGACACATACTGTGTCAGTTTTGTTCATTAAAACATCACAAGTCTTGAAATAAAAATTAACATTCATTATTAATTCACCAAAGTAACTTTAACATTGTATGTAAGGGAGAAATTTATACAACAAAAACATTTCCAATTAGCTTAAACAACTTTATGTAAAAACTGGAAAAAGTTTTTCAATTGCCAAAGAAATGATTCAATAACATTGACATTTAAAGTTAATTATAAAAGTTTTATCCTATCCATTCACATTATTTTCTAAGCAATTTAGAATTTAACTTATATTATTATTCCACAAGTTCCACAGTTTACTTTTAAATAATGTTGAACAAGGGAGACTTTTGCAGTTTTGCAGCATTAAAAAAAACACTGCCTTGCCTTTGATACTGTTTTTAATGGAAAGCTTAACAAAACATCAAATAAGTTTATAAATTTCATTATTGCTGCAAAAGACACACATTTTTCATTTTCAACTCATTCCTAAAGGCAAAGCAAATGCAGATTTTTCCACACAATAATATACTAGAAAAATAGTTGAGGCAACCCTCCTTTGACTTGAAAAATGTTATGGGGTGCTTTCATATCTTCTTGATTGTCTCTTATGAATTGATGTCAACATGAAAAAGCAAGGGGAGTTTTTAGATTTAAAAAAAACATGTCAATGTGTCTGTTGAATTCTTAGGGAGAAACAATTCTAGCCTGTCAATTGAGTTTCTGACAATCATATCAGCAATTTTACACTTACTTTGCCCCAGTTTCACCTAAATGTTACCAAAAAGTGGTGAAGCTTAGTTAAATGGCAATGGATCAGAGATGATTGGTTTAAACATTAGCAATTTAAAATGGTCCACCTGTGTGCATTCATATGATTTTTTTGCAAAGCATTCTTTGGCCTAATGGTCATGACACTTGGCTAGGGATCTGTAGATCATGGGTTTGAATCCTGGCCAGAATTTATGGCAATCTTTAACCCCAGATTGGCAAGAAAATCCAACTACAATTCCCAGCCACATTAAAGTGTGCCTTTAATGATTGATTTTGCATGGCGTACTATAAAAATTAAAATAAATTATTTGCTGGAAAAATAAAGCTTTAACTGTTTCATTTTTAATGTTTTTCAAAATAATTTGAGCAAAGACAATTTTTGAATCTTTGTTAGGAATCATTTTTAAACATTTTTGTGGCAAGCCTAATCAAGTAGACCAGATAAAGGAGTTCTCTTGTAGATGAATCCAAAACCACATAAGGGTTTCTCAAAAATGTGGTCCTTGAAAACTTTTATTGGACATGTTTTACAATGTGTATAATGATCAATTAACAGGAAAAAATATTCCAAAAGTTCCATATAAAATAAAAAAACTAATAAGTTAAAAACTGCAGCATGTTATTTGTCAAGCAATTCAATATTTAGAAAGAAAAACTCAGGTTGTTATTACCACTGAACCAAATTGTTTTGATTGATTACAACTCATGATAAGAAACTGATAATTCTAATACCTTATGAATATCTTGTTGGCTAACTTAACACCAATTACTGTCACCAAAAGTTGTGTCTTAAAGTAAATCAGGTTTTTTTAAATAGTAATAATCGATTAATGTGAAATGTTGCATTATTATAGTACATTTCGTGCGGATCCGTGAATTTGGCGGTCTGGAAGTTTTGGTGATAAGAGTCGCCGGTAAAACTTAATACCTGAGATGAAAAGGGATATGGCTAGTATTGAAAGTGAATAAGAAGCAGTGTTATTAAAGGATAGTACTAGATTAAAGTTGTCGATCAATGAAAGGGTGTTGGTGATCATAAGATCATTAAGGAAGTCCTTGAGTGGATCATGAAAATATTTTAAGTAAAAATGTAGCTTTATTTGAAAGTATAGCTAAAGACAGTTAAGTGATTATATTTACTTTATTTTGGTAACAAAGTGTGTGATTTTGTAGTGATCCCTGGCTCTTTTACAGATATTCCCTACCAAAAATAAGACACACTGTATGCCAACTTTCGGGTGTATCCACCCGCTTTCAGGTGTATCGGCCCTGTTTACATGTGGCACACTGGAATACACATGTTAATGGTGCAAATTTTGTTGTAAACTGCCATAAAACACATGTTAACACCTTAAAATCATAGTACTCCTTTCAAACATGCTGACACAGCCTTATTTTCTGTCGGGTTATCAAGTATTTCTGCTCACCAACTTACATTAACTGCTTGAATGCCAATAGAATGTTGGCTTTTCCTAATTCCAGTTCCAAATTTGAATGATTAGAAATTTTCAACATGTGTGACAAACTTTCATCAGTTCTTTTTTAATCCTTCAAATTCTCATCACTCTGCAACTCTTAACATTTATTCTCTTGGTATTTTGACTCAGTGTGGAGGTGTATTTTTAGTTATTATTGATGCTATAAATAAATGGTAAAGACCATGAGGAAAAAATGAAAGTCCAATTTTAGGATGAAATGTTTTCTGTTTTTCTTTCTGCTCTGGTTGAAATTGGCATAAAGCAATTATTGAAGATCAATCCTAGAGAAGTTAGATAGAAATTTCTTTTTCTTTCTCCCACACTCATCTAGTCTAAGCCAAGAACTTAGTGTTTTTCCTTATTAAACCATTTTCCCTTTCTAACCAAATATATACTCAAAGTTTGAAAGGATGCAATGTGAGATTACTTAGCTAGGGGTCAGTCTACATAATAGTAATCTGCAATGAACTTAAACATAGTAAAATGTCAATGTTGGGGGTCTTATAAAGAGGTTGCAAACTATGGCAGAGACTGGTTTTGCATGGCCATAGTCATTATTCTATGTCATAGGCAGGACTCTTATACAGGTGTTGATTGTAAATGAACATTAGAAGAGTCTATGCTTCCCCAAATCAATATAATTGTATAATTTTAGCTTGAACTTATGTTTTGAATAATAATAATAATAATAATCTTGTGCAATATAGAC
>Ga0194133_10009755_pt1 | contig 10944 bp, 9 predicted proteins | sample TA2KigOf40mmetaG_FD_155448 | JGI IMG/M metagenome (GOLD analysis project Ga0194133, IMG submission 155448) | Freshwater microbial communities from Lake Tanganyika, Tanzania - TA2015055 Kigoma Offshore 40m | ecosystem: Environmental > Aquatic > Freshwater > Lake | place: Tanzania: Lake Tanganyika...
ATCATATTTATCTAAAATATATATTAAATAGCAATATAATAATATATTAGTATTATCTTCAATAATTAGATCATATAAAATATTATAATTAATATTATTAATATATGATAAAGTATCAGTTAATATTTTAGAATTATTATTTAAATTGTAAAAATGTATTGTTATTTTAATTATATTTTTAATATCATTAATATTTACAAAATATTTTAATAATTCATTATAAGATTGATTAGAATTATTATTAATTCCCATTAAATAATATTTTTTCATATTATCATAATCTTCAATATCTTTATAATAGGAAGCTAAATTACACATTGCATCAGAATCATTTTGATCAATTGCCATTAAATAATATTTTATCATATTATTATAATCTTCATTTTTTTGATAATAAATAGCTAAATTACACATTGCCTTAGTATTATTATAATTGATTGCCATTAAATAATATTTCATCATGTTATTATAATCTTCAATATTTTCATAATAGGAACCTAATTTTAACATTCCCTCCACATCATCATAATCAATTGCCATTAAATAATATTTCTTCATATTATTATAATCTTTTATTTCTTGATAATGATTAGCTAAAGTACACATTGCATTAGAATCTTCATGATCAATTGCCATTAAATAATATTTCTTCATATTCTCATAATCTTTCATTTCTTCATAATATAAACCTAAATAAAACATTGCCTTAACTTCATCATGATCAATTGCCATTAAATAATATTTTAACATATTATCATAATCATCAATGTCATCATAATAGGAACCTAAATTCACCATTGCATCAGAGACATTATAATTAATTGCCATTAAATAATATTTTTTCATATTTTCATAATCTTTTATTTCTTCATAGTAATTACCTAAATTATACATTGCCTCAGAATCATTATTATCAATTGCCATTAAATAATATTTAATCATATTATCATAATCTTGAATATCTTTATAATAGGAAGCTAAATTACACATTGCATTTGTATTATTTTTATTAATTGCTATTAAATAATATTTAATCATATTATTATTATCTTTAATTTTACGATAATAATCACCAATTTTAAACCATTGTGTTGCACTTATATAATTTAATTTAGGCATTATTGAATGTATAATAAAATATAACAATGAATAAAATAATTTTATTTCAATTTTTTTTAAATAAATTAATTACATCTATAATAACACTTTGTATTTTTACGATAACATTTAAAACATACATAATGACTGCAATTATAAAATTTAATGCTTTTTAATTCTGTATTTAAACATATAGGACAAGTATCAATTATATTATTAAATTGGAATTGTTCATCATAATATTTAGTATAACTATCTTGAATTAAAAAGTTATTTGTAATTTGACAGTTTAAAAATAATGAATAAATTTTAAAGTTATCATTGTATAAAATATTCAAGTTATTTATTAATTGTTTACTGTTTAAATTATTTGCTTTATTTAATTTTTCAATTAATAAATCATTATTAATATCATATTTATCTAAAATATATATTAAATAACAATATAATAATATATTAGTATTATCTTCAATAATTAGATCATATAAAATATTATAATTAGTATTATTTAAATATATTAATATATTAGTAATTAAATCATGATTATTATTTAAATTGTAAAAAATTATTGTTATTTTAATTATATTTTTAATATCATTAATACTTACAAAGTATTCTAATAATTTATTATATATAATATGAGAATTGTTGTTATTATTATTAATTGCCATTAAATAATATTTAATCATATTATCATAATCTTTAATTTCTTCATAATAAATGCCTAAATTGCACATTGCATCAAAATCATTATAATTAATTGCCATTAGATAATATTTTTTCATATTATCATAATCTTTAATACTATAATAATAGGAGCCTAAATTATATATTGCATTTAAATTATTATATTTTATAGCCATTAAATAATATTTAATCATATTATCATAATCTTTAATTTCTTGATAATAATTAGCTAAATTGTTCATTGCATTTGAATCATTTAGATTAATTCCCATTAAATAATACTTAAACATATTATCAAAATCTTTTATTTCTGCATAATAACAACCTAAATTACACATTGCATGAGAACAATTATAATCAATAGCCATTAAATAATATTTAATCATTTTATCATGATCTTTAATTCCTTCATAATAAAAACCTAAATTATACATTGCATCAGAATCATTATGATCAATTGCCATTAAATAATATTTTATCATATTTTTATAATCTTTAATATTATTATAATGCAATCCCAAATTATATAATGCATCAAAATTATTATTATTAATAGCCATTAAGTAATATTTAATCATATTATTATGATCTTTAATTTCATCATAATATAAACCTAAATTGTACATTGCATTAGAGTTATTATTATCAATTGCCATTAAATAATATTTTTTCATATTATTATAATCATATATTTCTGCATAATAAGTTGCCATATTATTCATTGCTTCAGAATTATTATATTTAATAGCCATTAAATAATATTTTTTCATATTACAATAATTTTTAATATATTTATAATAAACACCCAAATTATTCATTGCTTTAGCATGTTTTTTTTTAATAGCCATTAAATAATATTTTTTCATATTATTATAATTTTTAATATTATAATAATATATACCTAAATTATTCATTGCATTAGAGTTATTTTTATTAATTGCTATTAAATAATATTTTTTCATATTATTATCATCTTTAATTTTACGATAATATTCACCAATTTTAAACCACCGTGTTGCACTTATATAATTTAATTTAGGCATTATTAAATATATAATAATAATAATAAATAAAATAATTTTATTTCAATTTTTTGTAAATAAATTAATTACATCTATAATAACATTTAGAATTTTTACGATAGCATTTTAAGCATATATAATGACTACAATTATAATATTTAATACTTTGTAATTCTATATTAAAACATATAGAACAAGAATCTATTATATTATTAAGTTTTAATTGTTCATCATAATATTTAGTATAACTATCTTGAATTAAAAAGTTATTTGTAACTTGACAGTTTAAAAATAATGTATAAATTTTAAAATTGTCATAATATAAAATATTTAAGTAATTTATTAATTTTTCACTATTCATAGTATTTGCTTTATTTAAATTTTTAATTAATAAATCATTATTAATATCATATTTATTTAAAATATATATTAAATAACAATATAATAATATATTATTATCTTCATCAATTAAATCATATAAAATATTATAATTAATATTATTTAAATATGTTAATACATCAGTAATTATTTTTGGATTATCATTAAATTTTATTGTTATTTTAATTATATTTTTTATATCATTAATACTTTCAAAATATTTAAATAATCTAATACATATATTATAAGATTGACTACAATTATAATCAATAGCCATTAAATAATATTTTTTCATGTTATCATAATCTCCAATTTTAAAATAATAAATACCTAAATTATACATTTCTCTAGAATTATTATAAGTAATTGCCATTAAATAATACTTTTTCATATTATCATAATCTCCAATTTTAGAATAATAAATACCTAAATTATACATTGCTTTAGAATTATTATAAGTAATTGCCATTAAATAATACTTTTTCATATTATCATAATCTTTAACTTTTTTATAATAACAACCTAAATTACACATTGCATGAGAACAATTATGATAAATTGCCATTAAATAATATTTCATCATATTATCATAATCTTTAATTTTATCATAATACTCACCTAAATTATACATTGCATTAGAGTTATTATTATTAATTGCCATTAAATAATATTTTTTCATATTATTATAATCTTGAATTTGTTCATAATAAACAGCAATATTATTTATTGCATCAAAATTCTGAAAATTGATAGCTATTAAATAATATTTTTCCATATTATCATAATCTTTTATTTTTTCATAATAGTAACCTAAATTATTCATTGCCTCAACATTATTTTCATTTATAGCCATTAAATAATATTTAATTTCTTCATAATAATTACCCAAATTAAACATTGCATCAGAATTATTTTGATCAATTGCCATTAAATAATATTTAATCATATTCTCATGATCTTTATTATTTTTATAAATCAAACCCATATTATATAGTATATCTGAATCATTAAATTCTTCAGCCATTATTAAATATATAATAATCATCATAAATGAATTGAAATAATATTATTTCAATTTTTTATTTTTTAATAATAACGAGCTAAATTAATTTCCATTTAATAATATTTTTTCCTAAATTGCATTATTATTATATTATTTATTATACTGTAATTATTAAATAAATTAATTACATCTATAATAACATTTAGTATTTTTACGATAACATTTGAAACATACATAATGACTGCAATTATTATATTTAATACTTTGTAATTCTATATTTAAACATATAGGACAAGAATCTATTATATTATTAAGTTTTAATTGTTCATCATAATATTTAGTATCGTTATTTTCAATTAAAAATTCATTTGTAATTTTACAATTTAAAAATAATGAATAAATTTTAAAGTTATCATTATATAAAATATTTAAGTAATTTATTATTTTTTTGCTGTCAATAGTATTTGCTTTATTTAATTTAGTAATTAATAGTTCATCATTAATATCATATTTATCTAAAATATATATTAAATAGCAATATAATAATATATTAGAATTATCTTCAATAATTAGATCATATAAAATATTATAATTAATATTATTAATATATGATAAAGTATTAGTTAATATTTTATAATTATTATTTAAATTGTAAAATGTTACTGTTATTTTAATTATATTTTTAATATCATTAATATTTACAAAATATTTTAACAATTTATTATATATATAATAAGAATTGTCATTATTATTATAAATTGCCATTAAATAATATTTTTTCATATTATCATAATCTTTTATATAATAATAATAATTACCTAAATAACCCATTGCATCAGAGTTATTATTGTCAATTGCCATTAAATAATATTTTATCATGTTATCAAAATCTTTAATTTGTTTATAATACATACCAAAACAAACCATTGCATAAGAATGATTATTATTAATTGCTAATAAGTAATATTTTTTCATATTATCATAATCTTTAATTTCTTCATAATATAAACCTAAATTACACATTGCATAAGGATTATTATTATTAATTGCCAATAAATAATATTTTTTCATATTATCATAATCTTTAATTTGAAGATAATAATTACCTAAATTACACATTGCATAAGAGTTATTATTATTAATTGCCATTAAATAATATTTAATCATTTTATTATAATCTTTAATATTATTATAATAGTTACCTAAATTACACATTGCATATGAATTATTATTATTTACAGCCATTAAATAGTATTTTTTCATATTTTCATAATCTTCTATTTTATCATAATAAAAACCTAAATTATATATTGCCATAGTATGATTATTATCAATTGCCATTAAATAATATTTAATCATATTATCATAATCTTGAATATTATTATAATAGTTACCTAAATTACACATTGCATTAGAATTATTTTGATTAATTGCCATTAAATAATATTTTTTCATATTATCATATTCTTTATTATTTTCATAATAATAACCTAAATTATACATTGCATCACTATTATTTTGATTAATTGCCATAATAAAATATTTTATCATATTTTCATAATTTTCATTTTCTTCATAATAAACAGCTAAATTATTCATTGCATCTGTATTATTTTCATTAATAGCCATTAAATAATATTTAATCATATTATCATAATCTTTAATTTCTTGATAATAAAAACCTAAATTATTCATAGCACTAGAGTTATTATAATCAATAGCCATTAAATAATATTTAATCATTTTATCATAATTTTTAATATTATTATAATAAAAACCTAAATTATACATTGCATTAGAGTTATTATTATCACTTGACATTAAATAATATTTAATCATATTATCATAATCTTTAATTTCTTTATAATACAAACCTAAATTATACATTGCATTATTATTATTATAATTAATAGCCATTAAATAATATTTTTTCATATTTTCAAAATCATTAATTTTTTTATAATAATTTCCCATATTACACATTGCATCAGAATGATTTTGATCAACAGCCATTAAATAATATTTTTTCATATTATCATAATCTTTAATTTCTTGATAATAAAGACCTAAATAATACATTGCATCAGAATTATTATTATCAATTGCCATTAAATAATATTTTTTCATATTATCATAATCTTTAATTTCTTGATAATACAAACCTAAATAAAACATTATTAAATATATATATTAATTAAACTTATAATAATAATAAATATAATAATCAATTTTTTTTAAATAAATATTACATTATAATTTTGAAATTTATTGATATATTCTAATTTAATTTCTTCATTATCATATAATTTATCAATATTGATATCATTTAAAGATAATATTAAAATATTATGTTTTATTTTAATATTTTCATGTAGTTCTTCATTTTGATAAATTATATTATACATTTTATTTTTCATTAAATAATTATATAAATTTTCTTTATTATCTATTAAATGTAAAATATCTATATTTTCATTTATAAATTCATTATTAAATATGTTATTTTCTATATTATTAAATTTTTTAATAAAACTATTATATTTAATTATATCATTATTTAATTTATAACAATCTATTAAAAATAATTTGTTATTTTGTAATTCATTTGATGCATATTCTAAACTTTCACCATTATTTTTAACAGCTTCAAATACAATATCATAATTATTTTTTAATTTATCAGATGCAAATTTTAAAGTCCAAGGCAAGCAAGTATTTTTAATAGCTTCTAATACAATGTTAAAATTATTTTTCAATTCATTAGATGCATAATTTAAACTAGAACCTTCATTTTTAACAGCTTCTAATACAATGTTAAAATAAGCCTTACTTATTTTAATATTAGGATTTTTTTCATCAAAAAAAAATCCCAATTCATAATTATTTTGTAATTTTTCAGATGCAAAATATAAACTATTACCATTATTTTTAACAGCTTCAAATACAATATTGTAATTATTTTTAAATTCATACGATGCATATTCTAATACCAAACCATTATTTTTAACAGCTTCTAATACAATATTATAATTATTTTTTAATTCATCAGATGCATATTCTAAACTTTCACCATCATTTTTAACAGCTTCTAATACAATATTATAATTATTTTTTAATTTATTAGAAGCATATGTTAAACTTAACCCATCATTTTTAACAGCTTCTAATACAAAATCATAATTATTTTTTAATTTATTAGATGCATGTTTTAAACTATCGCTATCATTTTTAACAGCTTCTAATACAATGTTAAAATTATTTCGTAATTTTTTAGATGCAAAAAATAAACTATTACCATAATTTTTAACAGCTTCTAATACAATGTTAAAATAAGCCTTACTTATTTTAATATTAGGATTTTTTTCATCAAAAAAAAATCCCAATTCATAATTATTTTGTAATTTTTCAGATGCAAAAAATAAACTATTACCATTATTTTTAACAGCTTCAAATACAATATTGTAATTATTTTTTAATTCATACGATGCATATTGTAATACCAAACCATTATTTTTTACAGCTTCAAATACAATATTATAATTACTTTTTAATTTATCAGATGCATATTTTAAACTTTCACCATTTTTTTTAACAGCTTCAAATACAATATCATAATTATTTTTTAATTCATTAGATGCATATTTTAAACTATAACCATCATTTTTTACAGCTTCTAATACAATGTTAAAATAAGCTTTACTTATTTTAATATTAGGATTTTTTTCATCAAAAAAAAATCCCAATTCATAATTATTTTTAAATTCAACTGATGCAAATTCTAAACTATTACCATTTTTTTTAACAGCTTCAATTACAATATCATAATTATTTTTTAATTCATTAGATGCATATTCTAAACTATTACCATTTTCTTTAACAGCTTCAAATACAATGTTAAAATAAGCCGTACTTATTTTAATATTAGGATTTTCCAATTCATAATTATTTTTAATTCTTTTTGATACAAACTTTAAACTATAACCGTTATTTTTAACAGCTTCAATTACAATATTATAATTATTTTTCAATTCATCAGATGCATATTCTAAACTATATCCATTATTTTTAACAGCTTCCAATACAATATTATAATTATTTTTCAATTCATTAGATGCATGTTGTAAACTTGCACCATCTTTTTTAACTTGATATAATACAAAATCATAATTAGTATAATCCATTTTATTATAATTATGATACATAAAATAACAATAAATATAATAATCAATTTTTTTTAAATAAATATTACATTATAATTTTGAAATTTATTAATATATTCTAATTTAATTTCTTCATTATCATATAATTTATCAATATTGATATCATTTAAAGATAATATTAAAATATTATATTTTATTTTAATATTTTCATGTAATTCTTCATTTTGATAAATTATATTATACATTTTATTTTCTATTAAATAATTATATAAATTTTCTTTATTATCTATTAAATGTAAAATATCTATATTTTCATTTATAAATTCATTATCAAATATGTTATTTTCTATATAATTAAATTTTTTAATAAAACTATTATATTCTATATTATTATTTATTTTATAACAATCTATTAAAAATAATTTATTATTTTTCAATTCTTCAGATGCATATTTTAAAGATAAACAATTTTTATTAACTGCTTTTAATACAATATTATAATTATTTTTTAATTCTTTAGATGCATATTTTAAAGTTAAACTATTTTCCTCAATTACTTTTAATACAATATCGCAATTGTTTTTTAATTCTTTAGATGCATATTGTAAAGCCCATGGATTATTTTTAATAGCTTCTAATACAATATTATAATTATTTTTTAATTTATAAGATGCATATTCTAAACTATTACCATTATTTTTAACAGCTTCTAATACAATATTATAATTATTTTTAAATTTATTAAGTGTATAATCTAAATTAAAACCATTATTTTTAACAGCTTCTAATACAATATTATAATTATTTTGCAATGTTTCTGATAAGTTTCTGAAAATGTCACTATTATTTTTAATAGCTTCTAATACAATATTATAATTATTTTGCAATTTTTCAGATGCATAGTTTAAAGCCCATGCAGTCTGTTTTACAGCTTCCAATACAATATTATAATTATTTTTTAATTCTTTAGATGCATATTGTAAACAAAAACCATTATTTTTAACAGCTTCAAATACAATATTATAATTATTTTTTAATTCATTTGATGCATATTGTAAATTCTCACCATTTATTTTAACAGCTTCAAACACAATATTATAATTATTTTTTAATTCTTTAGATGCATATTGTAAATTCTCACCATTTATTTTAACAGCTTCAAATACAACATTATAATTATTTTTTAATTCTTTAGATAAATACTTTAAATATATATTATGTTTTATATTAGTTTCAGATTCTAACTGAGATTCATATTCAATATAATCACCATTTTTAATAGCTTCTAATACAATATTATAATAATTCATTTTATAGTAATTATTATTGTTATAAAAAATTATAATAAATATAATTTTCAATTTTTTTTTAAATAAATATTACATTATAATTTTGAAATTTATTAATATATTCTAATATAATTTCTTCATTATTATATAGTTTATCAATATTAATATCATTTAAAGATAATATTAAAATATTGTGTTTTATTTTAATATTTTCATGTAGTTCTTCATTTTGATAAATTACATTAAACATTTTATTTTCTATTAAATAATTATATAAATTTTCTTTATTATTAATTAAATGTAAAATATTTATATTTTCTTCAATAAATTTATCATTAAATATATTTTTTCTATATTATGAAATTTTTTAATAAAATCATAATTATATTCAAAACAATTATTTTCCAATTCATTAGTTGGATATTTTAAATTTATAATAGTATCAAATATAAAATTATAATTATATTTAACAATATTATTATTTATTTTATAACAACTTATTAAAAATAATTTATTATTTTTTAATTCATCAGATGCATATCTTAAACCCCAACAACTATTTTTTATAGCTTCAAATACAATATTATAATTATTTTTTAATTCATTAGATCCATATTTTATTATAATTAGTATAATAATCAATTTTTTTTTAAATAAAAAAACTATAATTTGTTATTCTTTTGTTTTCATCCAATTAGTAATTAGTGAATAATAATTAAATTATCAGAAAAATTAGATGATTTACAGAACTGAATCATAATTTTTATATGTATCTTCTCCAATCAATAGTAACAGGTGGACCAAAATTAAAATTTTAAGGGTTTAAATTATCAGAAGAATCAGGTGGCGCGCAAAACTGAAGCATTATTTTTTCATATGCAGTACATAATCTTCCACCATTTGTACCTTCTGTAAATGTTCTAGTTTTATTGGTACCATTACACGCACTCCAATCTGTAACTATACAATTATTGCATGTTTGTGTTATTATTTTTTCATCTGCAGTACATAATCTTCCACCATTTGTACTTTCTATAAATGTTCTAGTTCTATTTGTTCCATTACATGGACCCCCAATTACCAACAACACAATTTTTACATTTTTGTGATGTTATTTTTTCATCTGCAGTACATAATCTACCACCATTTGTAGCTTCAGTAAATGTTCTTGTTCCATTACATGGACACCATGCACTTACACTACAATTTCTACTAGGTGGTGGTGTTGTTAATGGTGGTGGTGTTGTTAATGGTGGTGGTGTTGTTAATGGTGGTGGTGTTGTTAATGGTGGTGGTGTTGTTAATGG
>Ga0194133_10009757_pt1 | contig 10943 bp, 12 predicted proteins | sample TA2KigOf40mmetaG_FD_155448 | JGI IMG/M metagenome (GOLD analysis project Ga0194133, IMG submission 155448) | Freshwater microbial communities from Lake Tanganyika, Tanzania - TA2015055 Kigoma Offshore 40m | ecosystem: Environmental > Aquatic > Freshwater > Lake | place: Tanzania: Lake...
AAACAATATCTGGTTTGGAGCTGGGTTTACCCCTTATTTGAAGTGGTTTAGGAGTATATGCCTGGATCAGGTCACAGTCCATCACTAGGTTGTGATGGCCAGGAGGTCTGAGGCCCCTGACATTAACAGTTTCTCCTGCCTATAATATCCTTAAACTTTCAGGTCTTTGGTGAAGTCAAAAGTAGAATAGCAAATGCAATTAACAAGTTCTTTATTGAAGTAATAATTATCTTTTTGCAACAAAATGTTAGGCATTTGAGATCAAACAAAGATATTCCTACTTGAACATTTTAGAATACATGGCCTTTTCTTTTTCCTTTTGCTTTTGCTGAGCCTGCTTCACCTTGGCAATTTCTTTTAAGACCCCTTTGTCATTGGGTGCAAGTTGTTGGGCTTGGACAAAGCTTTTCAGAGCCTGATCATAATCTTGTTGGCCTAAGTAAGCCTGCCCTCGTCTGAAAAAAGCTTTCACGTTGTTTTCATCCACACCCAAGACTTTGTTACACTCCAGCAAAGATCCCTCAAAGTTCTGCAATCAGAAATTCAAGACTATAGATTTATTCATCTGACATACTATGTAGTGATGGGTCCGGGTCAATTTTTGGTAGCTCGGGTCCTGTCAGCCATCAATGGTTTGGGTTTGGATTTGGAAAATTTCCCCTAAAACGTCAAATATTTCAGTTTTTTTCCCTTCAGGTCAAAAAGTACCCGGGTCAAAGGCAGGTCAGCCTCTTATTTACTGCGGGTCAAAAGTATGCTTGGGTTGGGTTTGGTCAGGGCCCATCTCTGATACAATGGCTTTACCAGAGGTTTTTTTTGACTACCTCAATTTAATGACCTTGGCTAGCAAATAGGGATGGGTTCGGGTCAAAAATATTTGACCCGGGTTGGGTCAGGTCAGTCATCTTTGGTTTGGGTTTGGAAACTAAATTTCCCATTAAATTTTTTCAGTTTTTTCCCCATCAGGTCAAAAAAATCTCTTCGGGTAGGGTCAAAAAGTACCCGGGTCAGCCTCTTATTTACTATGGAACAAGAGCATGCTCGGGTCGGATCAGGGCCCATCTCTACTAGCAAACACTACGGAAAATGTTTCACCTGTAATTCATTATAAGCAGCAGCAATGTTAAGTGTGGTTGGCAACTCGACTTCACGCAAGAGGGACTCTTCATCCTCATCAGAGGCTCCCACACGATCTCTAAGTTTTTGAATGTAGCTACAAAAAAAATTCACATCAACTGACATCTTATAGATGGTTGAGGAACTGATTCTTCTAATACCGATACTATTAGACTTTCACAACAAATCCCTACTTTATTATTGTGCCTTACATTCACCTGAACCATCCCTGGTTGAATTTTGGGAATGGTATTTTCTGATGTATTCATTTTGTGTTTTTATTAATTAAATCTTTATTTTTATTTATGTATTTCATCAAAAGTAATTGCAGTATTTCCTTTAAAATACTCCCCTCTTTTCATTATAATCACTTATCTAAGATGTATCTTTCTGATCACCCCTTCAATGATCAAGAATGCAGCCCAACTGCAAACTAGGAAGCCCCTTTTCTTAGAAATATCAAAATTGAGCATTTTCCCTCTCATTGTTTGTTGCTAGGAAAACTATCAATTGGTCCTTTCCCTCCGAAACTTACGACCCGACCCTTTAATGACCTGATCCGTCTCTTGGAAAATCCTGATCTGTCTCTTGAGTATTTAAACTGACATATTCACTAAATAGACAGTTAGTATCTCATTGGTCTTATTCCTAGAAGGTTCATTCCGTAAACAGGATTTACCATAGGATCTGCACAACCATCAATCCTGACTGAGGTAACTCTCATGTTAGATGATTATTTAAAGACAAATCCTGATTTCAAAGATTTGCCCTGACTGGGGATTGAACCCCAGTCTCCTAGTCCTCAGCCAGCTGTAATAGTCAGCGCTACAACAACCCCAAAATAATGACAACTGTAATGTAATTTACAAAATCAATACCTTAAAGCCTTCCTGTATTTTGTAACAGACTTTTGAAAATTTCTCTCCTTAAAAGCAGCATTGCCTGCATTCTTTATCTTTGTTGCAATGTCTAATACTGGCCGGAAGTTGTCCTGAGTAAAGATATGTTTTGAGATAAACGTGACACTCAAGTTGACTCTTTAATATTAATCACACCTTTGAAAACCAGTCCATTTCAAGATCGTCTGGATGATGGGGATAAATGTCTTCACCATCTTTGGAAGAAACTCCAAAGTCTGTTGTACCCTCAGGAAACTATTTTCATTCAGAAAAAGGTTGATATGAAAAATTTAGGACTGAAAGTAGATCCATTTGTTACCTGTCCACAATCTGCAATTTCAACATCTTTGACAGGTCTGTCATTTTCGGTTGGGGTAGCCTCAATTTCTCTGACAACCCCCATGCCCTTCAAAACCTTTCCAAAAACAACATGTTTCCCATCCAAGTGTGGTGTAGGGACGGTGGTGATGAAAAATTGTGATCCATTTGTATTGGGACCTGAGTTGGCCATGCTAAGGAGACCTGTGGAAATACAATGATTTACAAACTTGTTTGTATCAAAAACTTTAAGATCTTTTATTTCGCTTTTACAATATTTCAATGAAAAGGTTCAACTTCTTTCACATTCCTGTTAAACTCATTTCACGACAGGTTCACGCCTGGCTGATCATACAAAATACGTCAGAGCAATTAAGCTATTCTTGATCCCCAATCAACAAGTGCCACAGGCCTATCACTTTGATTGACCCCATTTCTAATCCAAGTATCTCCTAAATAAAGGGCTGCCATTTTATCATTAAGCAGCCAAGTATTGATTCTTTTCTCTATTTGGAAGGTCATCAACTGGGTTTACCACATCTCGTCAAGACTTCTAGCTCAGTATCTCCAGCCTATAGCGCCGTTCTCGTTAAAATGGGTGTCTGGGGTTCAGAGACCTTCTGGCTCGAATCCCATTCTCAAGCAAAAAACTTTGGGTTGCCTTTGAAAATAAAAAAAATGCTTTATACCAGTCCCATCATTTTCCTGAATATTAAACAATTGTTATTGAGACAGGAAAAAATGACAATTGTCAAATGTATGAATGGTTAAATGGTAAAATTTCACCAAAATTTGACAATCGTCAACCTGTTCCCCACCATTTGTGCCAATCGCTCATAAAACTTTGTCAATGATTCCCAAATTGTACGCTAACTTACCAATTTCATTATCCACAAGCGAGCGCAAAGCGAGTGAGGTTAGAAATATGGGTAAGGTTTTGGAAAAATATGATTTGACTTTCGTCTTTTGTCTTTAATAGCTCCCACAATTTTGAAGTTAGAGAAAGGTTTATAAAATAACATTTGTAGTTGAATGCATGTTTCATAAATTTTTCTCTATCTTTATAATTGTGAGAACAATTAAATATGTCAACAGTTGAATTCTTTATGTCCGTCTGTCTATCTGACCGTCACCTGAAAGGCTCCCTCAGTTTAAAAGTTAAAGAGCTAATTTTTGTACGAAGATAGCTTGAACGCTTGCCTAATAAGTTCCCAACCAGATTTTTGATATTTTGCCTTGAACCCAAGCTATTTGATGTCAAAGATGACAAAAAAATGAGTCACACGCTCATGGATTTGGCATGTTACCCTCAGCAAAAAATGCCCACATCTACTTAATTTTATGTATGTATTGCATGATGGAAATAAAGTTGATAGTAAAATTAAAACATGTCCTTCTATATATAACCTGCAGAATTGTGCTTCAAATCAGTTAGGTTTTCATCTTCAAACTTCTCTCCGTAGATGCTCTCTCCGCCAGTGCCATTAGCATTCTCAAAGTCACCACCCTGTAGCATGAAATCAGAAATCACCCGGTGAAATAAGCTACCCTTATAGTGCAGGGGCTTCCCACATCTAAAATTAATGTCAAATCATGATTAGAAGTAAAGCAATAGTGTGACACACTTACAATGGGTCAATCTTACCTTGGACCAATGCCTTTCTCACCAGTGACAAGACATCTAAAATTTTCACAAGTCTTGGGGACAATGTCGGAAAACAGTTCGATGACAATTCGCCCCAGGAAATCTCCAGCCAAGTTTATGTCCAAATAAACAATGGGCCTGAAAGGACTGGCGGGCAAACCTTTTTCTGACATCCTGGGCTCTAAAATTGTACCATCTGGTCTTGAATCAGTCACACTTTCCAAAAATATTCTTTAGAACTTACCAAATCAGTAACTTTCTGAAGCCTGAAGGTTCTAGAAAACACCAACGTTTTCCAAAACACACTTTTTTGTCAGCTGTCGAAAATCAGCTGAATGCCGGCAAAAGCGCGCACAGATGTCTACGTTAAGGCAAAACATCTCCTCAAAGCATAGAGCTCAACAAAAAAGATTTTGTCGGTCACGCAACCTTTATGAAATCTAATACAAATATTAAAGCCTTTTAGGCCTTTGCTTTGTTTCAAGTTACTAGACCACAAAAAACTAAGGTATATAGCCAAAGAAAAACAAGTTTATTTGTTCATAAAGAAAATGCATAAGCCCTTGAAAACATTAAACATAGTCAATTAATGATGAAGATTAGATTCCAACTGATTGCAACAATAAATTTTGCCATTTTTGAGCAATATCAAAGAGAAATTTTCATTGACAGAAATTTTCTTAAAGTGATCTTTTTCCCCAAGTGCACTGTCCAAGAATCTCATATAAGTCCAGAGTAATTGTATTCTTGGCAATAAGGCCTTCAACTTCATTCTTCAAGTTATCTGGAAGAATTCTCATCAAGGTCTTGGATGCAAAGCGGTACTTGGCACGCTTTTTGTGATCACCTAGAACATCACAAAAATGTTGAATGAGTGATAAACTTTCAATAAAGTATCACATACCTTGTGGCATGTCCATGAAGAGATTGTGGGCAGTCAAGTAGATGTCATGTATGATTTTGCCAAGGTTTTGTTGGAAATCTGTGTTGGCAAGATTTTGGAGATTGTCCAGAGAATCTTGTGGAATATCACGCTCCCAGTGAAGGTTACCTGTAAAATAAAGAATATAATATGTAGGCTTTTCCTGAGGGCTTAAACAAACACTCATATATGGTCACGAAGAAGGAATAGCGATGTCTCTGAGTAATCACACTTAATACCCCACCTTTTTTATGATCCCTCCCTTCTTAATGGAAAATAAAAGGCTGCAATGACAAAAGCTCATAATATTTTATTGTGGGTTAGTGATACTGGATGGTTTATTATTTCATTTAGAACTTGAATCTAAATCTAATTATCTGCTTATTTGACTTATGTCTAAGTACGTAGAAAAATAACTAGGTAACACGTAAAGGCGTTCAAGCCTTTTTATGGACATATGAGACAGGAGTGCAGTGATCAGGAGCACCCAAGAATCAAACGTGGGTTCAAAGAAAGGTTGCATTAATATCAAAAATAATAAAATACTGTAAGAAAACTTAAATATAAGTACTGGAATCCTTGTGTGCTACCTACATAAATTTCAGTATTGCAATCTTACCACAAATAATAAAGTACAGGTTGCATCCTTGCATAAGGGGTGCAATATCGAGTGGTCAAAAGCATCTGATTAAGAACATAGATCTAAGGTTGTTGGCTTGATTCCCAGCAATTTTTTTCACCCCGGATTGCAAATAAGTCAACAAGGCAACCTTAGTCAGGATAATAATGATCTGCAGTTACCATAAACGTACTTCTGCTTCAATCAAAAGAGTCTTTAGAAGCCTTTGATCGTCCATTAACATTGGATAAGCTTTACTGCACAAGATTATTTAAAATTCATACAAAGCACCCCCCAGTGAGTGTAATAGAAATCTGCAGAGACACCTTTAAAGGTGATCACCTTATTATAGTATTCATCACTTGAGCCTTTATGTCACCAGATTTTATTATAATTGCAAAAATGCAACCAAACTTACATTTATTAAATTTCCTTACCCTTTCCATCCTCACAAATTTGTCTGAAATTGGCATGGTCATCCATCCACTGCACAAAAGTTTTGCTCAGCTTAAGATTTTCAGCTGGGGTTGACACTAGTGTAAATAAAACTGAGATTTAGAATGTTTTTAAGATATTGTGATGATTTTCATTACATTTTCCTCCTGTGAGTGCAAAAGCTTTCTTGTCTTCATCAGATGCTATTCCCATTGAGGTTTTGCCCATCTCACGAAGGTATCCGGTGAAGCAAATCATGACAAAGTACTTTTGGATATTATCCATAATCTTAGCCTTCAAGAAAACCTTGAAACATAATCGTATTTTAACAAAACATAGTTTGTAAGGTGTATATTTTCAGCAATTACTTGAGCAGCATCGTCCATGATTTCGTAGCTCAGCTTGGATTCAGCAATGTTTTCACGGAGTTGTTTGATTCCAGTTCCCTTTGGTGGGGGACCATTTTTATCAATGACCTGTATAGTTGAACAGTCCTGTCTTTCAAAAAGCACATTTTCTATCTTTGTTAAGTAAATCTTGCCTTGTCACATTCCCTCTTGGAAGCTTCGCCATCTGGAAAAGCAGCCAAAAGATCTTTGACAACTTCAAATTCTCCTCTAAACAGTGCATCCTTGGTCATGTCAATCTGATACTTGTCCATTCTCAGAAGCTCCAGATTTACACCTGATGACAAATAACTGTGTATTACAAATGTAATGCTGGGTTATATGCAAATGGCAGTACCAGGAACTGTCTCAACAAGACCCTCATAGCTGGCAGTCAATTGGAACTCTCTGAAAAGGCAGGCAGCAACACAACCTGTGGTCGAACGGCTAAGGCCAACCTGAAAATTTGTTTTTAACCTGGATAAATATATGTAGATAGACCATATTATTTTATCAGACAGCCTATCTATCCACATTTGATTCCTGAGCACAATTTATCAATGAGCTGCTATTTCTCATGTCAATAAATAGGATTGCCCGCCTTATTCGTTAACTAGTTATCTTGCATTATTCTTACCGATAAGACTGTCCAGAATAATTAGGCCTAATTTAAAGCTAACTGTCTAAAGAGGCATGTGTGATTTTACAGGGTCAATGCATGAGGTTCATTCCTATACATTCTCAAGGATAGTCTACAAACATCAATGAAAACTATTCTGTTGATCTTTCTCATTCAAGGGCAAAAGATGAAGCAAGAGAAGTTGAGGTGAAATTTTTTGACCAGGTCAAACCTTAACTTAGTTGAAATTCCTAGAAACTAATCAACACCCTGTCTGTCAAATATCAATCACTACTTTTCAGCAACAATCAAAGGAATTTCACTTGGAACATTAGAATAGGTGGTCAACTTGAGAATAGCCTTTTGATTAGGTAAATTTAAGTAAAGTAATTTTCAGTAAAAGTGGGGAAAATAACCTATTAATATAGAGAAAAAATGATAAAAATGAATGGAGGAAATACCAAGCAAAATAGAAAACTGTTCTGCCTTTCTAAAACTTCTAGTCATTCAATATTCTACAGGCTAATCAGTCTTGTGTCAGGGGTCTCTGTTAGTGATGCTGGGTCCGGGTTTAAATTTTTGATCCGAGTTGGGTCAGGTCATTTTTTTTGTGCTCGGGTCAGGTCAGCCACCTCTGCATTTGGAAAATTTTCCCTTAGTAATCCAAATTTTTGGGTCCAAAAATTCTCTTTGGGTCGGGTCAAAGCCAGGTGGGCCTCTTATTTACTGCAGGTTAAAAGTAAGCCCTGGTCGAGCCCATCTCTAGCCTGTGTGGCCCAATGATTATGGCACTTGGTAGGGGACTAGATGATTCTGATTGATCTAAATCCCTTCAGTGAACCTTTGTCCCTGGTTTTGAACAAAAACTACAAAAACTGCAACCAAATATGGTAAATCATGTTGACAGGATGAGGCTTTGAGAAATGAGACCAATGAGATACTAACTGTATATTTGTAGAACACGCTGGGCTTTATACCCTAGAGACGGATCGGGATAATTTGACAGTCAGATAGGGATAATTTGAGAGTCGGATCAGGTCAAGGACCTGAATCGGGAATAATTTGAAGGAAACATCTCAGGGATTTACCTGTCACTGCTTCCTGGGAAGGTAACTTGTAAATATTAATATTTCCAAGAATGGGGGCAACCTGTTTGGCAGATGTCCAAACATTCTTGATAGAAAAGGGAAATCAATGAGAGGTGTATTTGATGGACAAATACTGTCAAGAAATGGGGATCATTAAGGGAAATACAAATTCTTTCGGGATAATTAACACAAAATGTATTAATAAAGTTCCGTGGCATGAACAAGTATTTTAAAGGAAATACTGAGATTACTTTTTACTTAAATGAAGAATAAGAAATCTAGAAAAATATAGCAAATGTTAAATTTACTAAACCAAAAGATAGTAACATGGTTCCCTATCAGGCAACAATAACCACATCTTGCCCTTGAAAAAAGTATCATAAAAATCTAAATTACCTGACAGTTTATTATCACTGGGGTGTTGACAGATGTTCCAAGAAGAGTTCCACACAAACTGTCAAAGTCAATCTCATTTGGTGCTGCAGAGTTGCAGATCTAAATAAAAAATTACATTGCTGATGCTTTCTTCTTTTATGTGAGGATGTCTTAATTATACTGGTATTCTTTGGTGAACAAATCCAGGATATGTCTCCTTGACCAATTCAACGACCTTGGAGAGTGTGATTATCTCTTTAACCTCAACTTCTGATTCTTTCTTGTTAATATCCACAACTTTGATTTTGCCATCAGAGGCCTTGGCACGGGACTCAAGTACACGAGCAAATTCCTCTTCCTCAGATTTTATTGAGGCACCTATCATCACATTCAATATCATATTTAAAGTGGAGAAGTGATGGGTCCGGGTCAAAAATTTTTGACTCAGGTTAGGGCAAATTTTTGTTGCTCGGGTCGGGTCGTAGCCACCTTTGGTTTGGGTTTAGAAAATTTCCCCTAAAAATCCAAAATTCAATTTTTGCACTTTGGGTCAAAAAATACCATCGAGTCAGGTCAAAAAGTACTAGGGTCAAAGCCGGGTCACCCTCTTTTTTACTGCTGGTCAAAAGTATGCTCAGGTCTGGTCTGGCCAGGCCCTATCTCTAAAGTGGAGTGACTTTTTGCCTAAGATGACTTTTAAAAAGTGGTTGGGTTCAGGCTCTGGTTAGAATCCCGGTGGGATAATCATTAACCCAATGGTTGAAAAAAATATATCTAGAGGGAAAAATTGAACCCTGTGCAAAAAGAGTTCCTCTTCTACATCCATAGGGGTTGAACTTGGTGAGGTCTCACATTCCAAAACTTTTTTTCAAAATAAGCAATAAATGTTTACGTGTAACATTGCCAAGCTCAGCATATTCCCCAATCTTGTTTGGTGGCCTTGCACACAACGGATTGCCATTGATGTAAACAACAGGCTCCTGTCTCATGTTGATCCAAATGATCTTTCCATCCTTGGGCCAATTCTCGCATACTTTTTCGCATGCTTTAAGAAATCCCTCCTGGGTAGGTTGCCCAGAACAGAATATTTTATATCCAGGGACCCTGCGAAAGTTTGGCACCCCATCAATCTTGTCCTTCAGCTTTTGGATCTTCTCAAAGTGGTCTGCCATAGCCACTTTGCCCCAAATTTCAGGATTCTTTTGCTCTCCAGCCATTGTTTGTAGTATTGTTCTATGCTTTCAGATTCTCAAGGAAGGCCCAACCCCGACGGTGTCACTGGGAACACTGAATCAGAATTTGAAGTGTGACTTACATGTAAACTTCTACCTGCTTTTAACACAGCAAGCCAAGAAAAAATTCCCCAATCCCATCCCCCTCAATAGGTTTAGATCTCCCACCCTAACTTATGAATAGAAAAAATTGCAGTTTTTTCACCAACATACAGTTTAAGGTAAAAAATCAAATGAATTTTGCAAACTTTGAAATTTAAATTCTTTTTATATTTATTCAAAAAAACATCAGATTTTGTGATTCATGCATTTTTCTATTACAAATTTGCGTAAAATATTTTTTCATGTTTTTTACAACTTTTTTTTTTAGTTTTAGAAAAAGTCCAAAATAGTCCTTGTGTGAATAAGGCAAAGTCAATTGACCTGATGTGTGTTGTGGGCCATTGCCAAAAATTTATCCCTGCTTTTTCATTCAACTTTCGCACCCCTAAATTATCCTCAAAACATGCAGCTAAAAGTGAAGTTGGGTCATGTCAGAATCTTAAAATAAAAATTTAAAAAAAAATTTAAAGCATTTCTTCATTCATGAACTATGGCTCTTTTTCAAATACCAATATCACTCTTCTTTAATCAAAAGCCATTTTATATTTCCTTTAACCAATATGTGTCATTCTCTCAAGTACCTACTTATTCATTCACAATATAGTCACCCTATTGAAAAAAAGTTAATTTTAGTTTTATATTATTGAGTCAAGCATGGTCCAGCAAATAATGTAATATGTGTAGACTTTTCCTGTGAGCGCATACGATAGGCTTGGACAAGATCACGTAAATAGAATAGCGAAGTCCCATTATAATGATACTACTTGATTTCGCCCAATCTAAGTTTGCCCAATCTAAGTTCACCCAACCAAGTTCGCCCAATCCAAGTTTGCCCAATGTAGTAGTTTGCCCAATCAATGGTTCGCCCAATACAAAAAAAAATATTGCTAACCTAACCTAACCTAACCAAACCTAACCCTAAGGGGCCACCTAACCCTGCGGGGCTACCCCTAACCCTGCAGGGCTACCCCTAACCCTGCGGGGCTACCTAAAGGGTCGACAAGCGCGCACGCGTGCGCGTCGACCCTTTTTTTTTTAATGACAAAAAAAATATTTTTTTTTGGGCGAACTTGGATTGGGCAAACTTGGTTGGGCGAACTTAGATTGGGCAAAACCAAGTAGACCCAAAAAATTTAGCTACTTTTAGTATGAAATTGATGAATCTTTAGTTAAAAATAAAAACAAAA
>Ga0194133_10009759_pt1 | contig 10940 bp, 7 predicted proteins | sample TA2KigOf40mmetaG_FD_155448 | JGI IMG/M metagenome (GOLD analysis project Ga0194133, IMG submission 155448) | Freshwater microbial communities from Lake Tanganyika, Tanzania - TA2015055 Kigoma Offshore 40m | ecosystem: Environmental > Aquatic > Freshwater > Lake | place: Tanzania: Lake Tanganyika...
ATATTTTTCACTTGACAAGCTCAAAGTCTTTTCAAACAGGCTGGCATTAGTTTGTCTTTCCTTCCAAGTAATGTAAGTCATTTCAAACAGGCTGTTCTCATTCCCGCTTTTACTTTCCCGCTTATTTCAGTTTACCCTCTTATATAAAGTCCCTGTTTCCTATCAATAGACAGTTCAGTATTGATTCTTTTCTTGATTGAGAAGGTCATCACTGGGATTTCCACGCTCATCGCTCGGACATTTCTGCCTTTAGCCTCACACCTCCGACGCACCTCACTTGCTATTTGGAATATGTAAGAGTTAAGAAAAGAAATTTAAAAATCTAAGAAAAGTCACTTATAATGGCCTCTTTGATTTCATATTATATATTAATCAGGTGATAAATAAGGATATATGTAATCTTCAGTTTTCATCTAATGGCTGAGTGGTCCCTGCATCAGACTGGGAATCTGAGAGCTGGGGCTTGAACCCCCGCACCTCCAGGCAACCTAAGATTCTTGGTTGCCTAAAACAACAAAATATTCCCAGGCTTATAGTGTGCCTTAAATCATTGATTTCTCAAGCCGTACTTTACAGGATTTTAAAAAATATATTAATTCAGAGCAAAGTTTAAGGTCATTGAAGAAACTTTTCTGTAATATTGAGCTTGACTAAATTATTTTTATATTTGCTTGAGCTCACTTACAATTTTTGTAGGTCATTGGTTTGATAATGATCTTCTGCAATGCTACTTAAAGTCCCAAAGTCGACATGAGTAAGTTTTTTATTGATCACATTATTTGTTTGGACTTTGCAGAGTGAAAAAAAGGAGTTTCATGGCTTTAGCTCTTGAGTATATGAGTCAAACTTTTTCCCTTTGGCGTTGCGCTCTTCGCTCACAAAATATCAGAGAGTCACTCCAGTCAATGAATTGATCCCACACTGAGAAGAACTTCATCTGTAAGGGTATGAAAATTTAGGAAATTTATTTCTCTCATTGATATTGATTCAAGGAAATAAGTGTGAGCAAATTTAAAATTCATTTTGAACTGACTTCTAAAGCACTGAATTAAATGAATGAGTCTTAAGCTCTATTGATTTTTTAGTAATCCAGAGTGAAAACCCTGGGTTGCAAAAAAAATTAAAAAGGCACCCTTAGTCAGGGTGATAAAAATCTGCCATGGCCACCAACAAAATTCTATGTCTGTGGCGGAACTTTCAGAAAGGTATTGATTGTGCAGTAGCATCAGATGAGTCTATACTGTAGAGATGGTCCTTGACCCGAGCATACTTCTGACCCGCAGTAAATAACGGGTCCATCCTGCTTTGGCCCAAGTTTTTTTCTGACCCGACCCAATGAGATTTTTTCAACCCGAAGCAAACAAAATTGAAAATTTGGAATTTTGGGGGGAAATTTCACAGGCTCAAAAATTTTTGACCCAGACCTATCGCTTCTAAACAGCACCAGTTTTTAATCAGATGACTTGTAGTGTACCTGTTCAATCAGGGAAGATCTTTTTCAGTATCAATACCTTTATTATAATAATGATCTTGTGCAGTATAGACTCAGGCAATGTATATGCGTGATCAACACCTCTATTAGAGTCCTTCCATATTCATATGTCTATGGTCACTGCAGACTACTGTTACCCTTATTTATTGTTGATTTTTTTGCAATCCAGGGTTGAAAAATTGCTGTCATGGCCGGGGATAGAACCCGCAACCTTTGATCTTACTTCTTAGCCAGGTACCTCTGACAACTTGGCCTTGGCAAACTATCATATATTTAATTTTAGTCCAAGAAATAAGAGCTTTTCACACAGATAAGGCCTAAAACTTGGATTTGTGACTTAATGAAAGGTCAAATGCTTGCTCAAAACTAGGAGGCCCAAAAGCTCCTTTTGTATATTTGGTGTAATTTGAAATATTTTTAAGCCCAACAATATTCATTTATCATTTTAATTGGATTTTTCGACTCAAAATATGTTTAGTATCAACCTCAAAAGTATATTTAAGAACCCTTTGAGCCTTAGAAGCATTCCAAAATCCCAAAAGGATCATTTATGGTTTTATCACATTTTGTGACTCGGTGCCCAAAAAGTTTTAGATTATGCACTATTTTCCATCAAGATTAAGCTTGGGAACAACATTTTGTTCCTCTTTGAAGTTTTCATAATCAAGCTAATGGAAAGATTTGAATTTTATAATGAATGAAAAAAAGATCAATCAACCCGAGCATAATAAGAGTAAATAAGAGGTCGACCAGTCTTTGACTCGGGTACTTTTTGACCCGACCTGAAGAGACATTTTTTTTCCGAAATGAAAAAAATTATAAATTTGGGATCTTTAGGGGAAATTTTCCAAACCCAAACCAAAAATGGACGACCCAACCCAAGCAACAAAAAATTGACCCACCACAACCTCCTTGCTGGCCATTTTAAGCAAATTTGTAAGCCTATATAAAAATGTTTGTTTGAAGAAATAGTTTGGCTTTTCATTGAAAAAAGATTCATTGATCCAGAGTGTTTCCTTAGAATTCAAATCTACAGTGTCATCATAGGGATTGATGTAGCCTAACGGGATGGCACTGGGCTGGGAATTCAATCTAAGGGATTGACCTGTGGGTGGTTCAATCCCAGGCACCGACCTTTAACTCTGAGTTGGTAAAAAACCATCAAAGTGCCCCAAATCCCAGCCAAAGAGGGGCTGTACCTAATGCACCTAAAAAAAGGTGTCCTGGTCTTTACTGGCAAATTAAAAAAAAATTAATTATTTCTTGCTTTTACAGAACACTAGACTTGTTTCCTTCAGTAAGAAGATTATACGAAAAAAAAGTAAAAAGAAGCTCTCTTACGTGATTGGAACCTTCATGTCAAAGAAGGTAGGATATTGCTAAAGACAAGAGGTTTAGCTCAAAGGCCAAATAGTAAAATTTCTGACATGCAAAGATATAATGAAAGAGTTTTATTCTTATAGAAATACACTAACTTTGAGATGTTACTTGGATCATTATTTTCATCAATTAAAAAATGATTCTCAAAAGAAGCCTGAACCTGAGGCTTTTCTACTCTGTCACTCTGCTAGCTTTTTTGTTTGCAATGATAATGACTCAGTACCTGACTTCAAATGCAGCATTTCAGGTAAAGAGTTTTGAAAAGTTGAACTAACACTATGGCATTAACTATTAACATATTTTTCTTGATTAGATGTATCCAAATGGAAGTTATAGCTTCCATGATCTTCCATTGTTAGACAACAACACGGAAGTTGTCTTAAATGAGCCTTCTGCTGATGAATGGCTGAAAGCTGTAAATTATACAATACCATTTGTACCACCAGACGAGTATCATGGAGCTACTTTGGAGGGTTGGCAACCCTCATCAGACAGAAATGTAGAAAGCTACATAAAAGAAAAAGTAAAAAACTTCATTGTCCTCCCAAAGCCTTTGGAAAATTGTGAAATACTAGTGAGTTTATTTTTAAAATAGTATTTAAGTTTGATCACAAAATATTAATTACCATAAAAAAAATCTTAGTGAAAAAGGGTGTGAACTCAGCTGGGGATATATAATACAGATCTTAGGGTTTAAACATTTATTCCCTGGCACCAACCTTTGACTGCAAAAAAAACATTAAAACCGAAAAAATGGTTGTTGATAGACATAATAAAAAAAGTGTCCAGACCCTTGCTAAAGATTTAAAACAACTGTCTTGTTGACTATTTAGTCTTCCAAAGAATATGGAACAAACTTAGAATGAATTAAAAAAGCTTTCAGTCAAAATTAATCTTTTAGAGTCGAGGATGAAGGAAAAAAACTTGCTTGTCTTGGTGCGTAAAACTGCATTTTTTCTTTCTTTGTTGGCAAAATAACATTTTTGCATATTAATAGACAAAAAATTTGAAATATGATTAGCAGTTATAAGCACTGCAAAATAAACTTTTTTCCATGAATTTCTCTAAAATTTACACATTAACAATACTTTTTATGCAAATATCATACAATGATTCAAGTTCTCTTCTTTACTTCTCTTGACATTTCTATGATAATGTTTGGGTTTTTTCACATTCTTGTTAAACTCATTTCGAGATAGGTTCACACCTGGTCTCTCATTCACACACCTTTTAGATAAAGATATAGCATTCCTTCCTCAGCAAGGCTCAGCAAGTACCAATTTGCTGACCACCCTCATTGATCCCAACACTGATCCGAATCTCTGCTATATAAGGGGTTGTCGTTCTATCAATAAACAGTTTAGGATTGATTCCAGTCTTGATTGGGAAGGTCATCACTGGGTGTCCAAATTTTCTCTGGTCCCAACAAACTTGCTACAAATGTTCAGTTTGAGCAAATCAAACTATTGTATTATGATATTGCACTCCACTGGTGAATTACTAATTGTAATCATAATTATAAAACAATCAATTCAGATTACTACAACCCTGACTGAGGGTGCTTGTGGATTTTTTTTTGCAATCTGGGGATGAAAAATTGCTGTCATATGGCCAGGGATTTTTACCCACAACCCTAGATCTTAATAGTTCTCAGTCGGTTGTCTCATTGACTTCTCCTGCAGTTACCTTTTATTCCCACACTTTTTCATTGTATCAAAGTAGCATTCAGTAAGCAAAAAAGGCTATTTTTAAGCATTTCTTCCAACACTTTCTTAGGTGTCTTGTATTGATAGCACTCTCAAATAGCTAAATCCCTGATGTGTCCCCTTTGTGTAAAATTCTTTTCTTGAATTGACAATTCCCTGGAATATCTCTTCAATTCTTTTCATAACACCTAACATTTTTCATGAAACATTAAAAAGAAGAAAACAAAGCAGATATTGCCTGTAGAATAACTAACATGATTGATTTTTAGAAATTGACACTGACTTTTTTTTGTCAAAATTTCTGTACATTAAATTTAAAAGCATGCCATGCTTTCTTTGATTTCTTCTCTTCGTATTTTTTTACATGCAATGGCATGAAAAAGTAACTGAGAAGAGTTTGAAGAAAGCATTGACAGGAAATCAATCGGTATACTTAGGCTTAAATTTTTGGGAAAAAAATCCTTTACAAACAAATCAAGTTTCTAACCAAAATACATTTTTGAGAGAGTCATTTTGATTTATTTTTCTGACCAAGCATTTTTAGATAAGGGCTGAAAAATTGTTGGTTTATTTATTCCCAGGAATCAAAACTTGAGCCCTGAACAGCAGATCTTACCTATTATTTGCCAACCAATAGTATTAAGCCACAACAACAAAATAAGAAGGCTCATTACACTTTAATGAAATTTTAACACTTTAATTGATTAGGTAATTGTGCACTCAACTGTCACCTCATTTGTTGCCCGAAATGAGATTCGCAAGTCCTGGTTGAGGTTCAATACATCTGAAACAAATGGAATCAAAGTTTTATTTCTTGTTGGAATGGCTCATCCATTTGTTCAAAATAGCATTATGGAAAAGTTGCAAAATGAAAGCAAAAAGTTTCAAGATGTGATACAAGTAATAATAGGAAATCATTTAGCACTAATTGAGATCTTAAAAAGATAAATTCATCCTTTTCTTCAGGCTCCAATGGTTGAACATTACCAAAATCTTTCTTTGAAATCAATGTTTACTTTAAAGTTTTACCTTGAGAAAGGCCATTTTAAAAGCAACCAAGTTCCTGAGTATTTGTTCAAAGTGGATGATGATACTTTCATCAATTTACCTGCACTCAAAAATACCATTTCTCACAACAAACCTTTAGGTAGGAAATTCAGAATTGAGGGATATTTCAGCAGAAAATTAATGATCTGGGTTTTTTTCAGACTCCAATCGCTTCATACTTGGTTTTGTTCTTGGAGCAAAGAAAAAACCATCCTTGCCAATAAGGATACCAGTGCAAAACAAACAAGGGAGGAAAGAAACTTCCAAATGGTGGTGCCCTCCCTACATGTAAGAATTTTATAGATGTAACAAATGAGTTAATCATCAACAGCTAAAAAAGAACTAGACTTAGTTCTTAGTATTGAAAACAAAGCTGATTTGATCTTAAGAACCTTCCCCATATTGTAAAACTCAATACTTAAAAATTTTGGTGACAATATTACAAAGAACTTATGTAGCAAGAGTGAGGTTCTGACTAACAAGTGAGCACCTATATGGATGATAACACTCTGTTCAGAACTAGATTGGCCTACAGACTTTGCTGGGGGGGTTTAAGATGACCCTGGGAGAGAGTTTTTGTGGTATGAGGCCATTAGGTGATCAGACTCATGCGTCATTGGAAATACAAGACCTACCAGGATGTTTTGAAAGTTTTGATCAAAAAATGAACCTGACAGAAACCTATATTTTAACAAACAATCAATCTTGACCAATTGCTTTTGACCACACTTGATTACTGTTTCCCTACTTGGTGAGTTAGAAAATATCAGTTTGGTTGAGCAAAGTTGAAAGAGTTTTTCTTTACTGATTTTGGATGAAAGTTAAGCTTAGTGTAGTGATTGCCCCATTTTTTACCAAGAATGTTAGTTTGCTTAAAGCACAATAATAAACTACTCCATTTGAGTCTCAAACTGTTGATCATGCCCTTATTTCTCAGGTTCAGTGGAAAGCATTACCCGCCATTTGTGAGTGGATCAGGCTATATCGTAGGAAGGAATGCAGCAGAATGTATTTATCAGGTATACAATCTTCATAAAAACTCTATTTGTTAGCACTAAAGTAAATTAATTTATGTTTAAAATTCATTTTTTAACCTCTATTCAAGTGAATAAGGTAACTTTCAAAGCACCCCATATCCATTCTAGAAAGCGCTATATCAATTTTGATCCTGTAATAACCAAATAAAGCATTTCATTAAAACACTTTAATGATTTTTGAATATTTAGGCAAAAGTGAATGCTTGATAAGCCCTCACCTTCTATATAATTACCTAGATAAAATTGACGAATTGATAAACTTTAAAGGCACTTCAGGTCTTGAATATGATTTATATTTTGATGTTCTTCCAAAGGCTGGTTTGAGGCTCCCATATTTCCACCTTGAAGATGTTTTTATTACTGGATTTTCTGCTGAATGGTGTAATGTCCCCAGGTATGACAACCAGAAAAAGACATAGAGAGGACTTGAAATGCTGTATCCTCAATTTTCCATTCCAGAATCAACAGTGATTTCTTTCATGCCCAGTACTTCAATCTTGAGAAAGTCAACTTAAAATCTGATCTTTTGTATCATTATATGCAGTCTAATTCAAAGGACTTGCTATTCAAACTATTTTCTTATGATATTTTAGAAAGAAAATTTAATCAATACCTTCACAGTTCAACACTCTCCCCAAGACAGATATTAATTAGCCGGTTGTTTCAAAGGTGAAAGCCTATAATTCATCAAGGCACTAAGAATTCTTCAAAGTTCAAGAAAATCATTTTTTAACCATTTATTTAGCAATACAATTCAAAAACCTGTGGATATAATTTAAACTACAAATTAAGTCATCTAATTTTTCTATGAAGTAATAAAGGCATTGAAAAACCTTAATAGTTACTTATTGGGAAATGGAGGCTTTTATTTAATTGGAAAAATATTGATATTTTTACACCACATTTAGGTGTTAACTTTGGGTTAAACTTTTTACATAGTAAGCTTATAATTACTTCACAGAGACAATTGCAACCCCATAAAACTTTTGTTTAGGCATTCAGAATTAGTTATTTGAAGAAGGTAAAACTCTTAGAGTTCATTAGAAGTTAGATTGGCTGTATTGCAGGGGGATTTATTTTGTGTATAAACTAGATCCCCTTCAAGGAAAATGTTTGTTCGTTTTTTCATCTTGGTTCTTAAATCGATCCCCCTCCAAGAATATTTCATTTCATGAAGTAACAATAAAGACTATATCTGTCTGTAAAAAATTTCCATTCTGTCATACACATACACACATTACTTTCAGTAAGCTAGCAATTTGGCTTGTCTTTCCTATAATGTCACAAAATTCATGGTTTTAATAGTCAATTTAAAGCTAAGTAAAATATTTTATGATGGCTTACTTTAGGTTTTGTTCAAACAGAGTCTAAAAGACCTGGCCAATAAATCTAAATTGGCTATGGATACAAAGTAAAGGTTTCTGTAATAACTTCAAATCATATGCATGTCACTCATAATACTAAAACTGCTGAATTGTTGATTGAGCTTAATGTTACAAAAAATCTTTTTTTCAGTCAATACTAGATTTTAAAGGTGAATTGTTAATTTTTCCAATTTAGGTTTAAAGATTGATTGATTATTGACAACTTATGCTAAGGAAATGGTTATTCAATCATGTTATCAATTTTAATGATGATAATGTAGACAACTCCTGTCATTGTCAGTCACTTGATATTTGATGATAAATGTGAATAAAATAGTTGGAGAGAAATCAAATTGAGTTTCTGCACAACAATCAATCCTGACTTAGATAATCATCTAGTGGATCTGACTAATAAATGCAAATCCATGGGTCAAAGAATTTGTCCAGACTTGGAGTTGAACCCAGGTATCCCAGTTATCAGTAAGATGAACTTACCATTAGGTTATTCTGCACTTCAAAGTCCTGGTTGATAGTGAATTGGTTAAAACTCCTCAATTTAGCCTTACTTAAATTTAAAGGTTAATAATGGCTTAAAATTAGAAAATACAAACATTCTAATGTGTAATTTTGTCTGTTCTTGTTTGACTTTCATTAAGTATTCAAAACTTGCTTTTGCAATGGCTAGTTTGCACTCTTTTGGCGGACTTATAAATTGCTTTGGAATATATCCACTTAGAAAAATACTACAGATTACATTTGTTTAGTGGGGGGAAGTCAGCAACTAAAAGGATTTCATCTAAGTGGAAAATAAACTAATGAAAAAGGGTGCATGTGTTGGACAATTTTGTCAAATTCTAAAAACTTTTTCCTACAACATAAAAATGTTTTGAAAGCTCCAACAAAACTCTATTGTAACTCTATAATTATTGGTTATGTGTGTTTTTGATTCATTTCTGCAAAATGAAATGAAAATAATAAGTGAAAACACAAAAAAACTCTTGAGAGACCTAAAAAGCTTGACCCAAGGGGATATTGGTATGTTAATAATGTATCTTTTAATGCAAGTGCTTCAAATGTTCAATTGATAATTTTTTTTAAACTTCTTCTGCAAAAGGATTTTTTCTACTTGGTGTTATAATCTTAAGCTTCAAGTTTTCCATGTAGAAAATGATCGAGGACTGAGTAAAACACTTTTTCTTCAAAAGAAAATTTTCCCACTAATGACTAGTTTCATGCCTTAATCGACTTTTCTGCTGTCCTTCTTGCATTATTAAAGATCTCACCTGAGTTTGTACTTGTACAAAAAGAGCTCCTTTGGGTCACAAAGTTTTTGTATACAGCCAATTTAATAAGTCAATGAAAGGAGTGAAAATAGAGTGCTACATTTTCAAGGTCTTCAGTCCATCACACAAAATGGACAATTATTCACAAATCAAATATCTAACAAGGTTTTTTAAGCAATGAAGCATTTTTAGGTCGATTTCTATTTTATTGGAAACCAAGTTTATTGATTTTAAAGCAATTATAGAGTCATAGGTTGCATGGACCCTGATTCTAGCAATGAAAATGCTAAAATTTGAACCTTTAAAGCTTAGGTCAGTTGCCCTACACCATTCCACATTTTAGATTTCTTCATAATTTAATAATTGCAAGCCACTTAGAAATAATTCCTTACAATCTCTTCTACTTTACAGAGCTTTTTGGCTTTTATCCTCAACTAAATCATAGCTTCATTTTAAAATGGAAATTGTTTTGGAGTGACTTTTGACTTTTCAAAATTTGGTTGATTTTTGAAAGAGTTTATTTGACAAATAGTTTACAGAGAACTTTATACAAAATCAATTTGTTCAAATTTGCCTTATATGCTTAAAATATGCTTGGAACTTAAGGATTTAAAATCTCAAAACCTCATCAGAAGTATCTCGTGCAAGAAAAACAAACAATTGATTAGCTACATTAACATATTGTAAGTTTTCTTCTGCCCTTGTTGCTAACAATAAAGAGGCTAAAAATAATAGCCAATAATCAGTCTTAAATTTAAAAATGCAAAATAGCATATCCAAGCAATTTGCCATAATATAAGGGATAAAAATTGGCATGGATAACATAGTTCAAAAATCTTATTGGTTATAGTCTAGGTCACTTTTACTTGGAGAGGGGGACTCTCAAGGGTCTCAAAGTGTAACAAAGGGTTTCCCCTCTGCAGTTTTACACCTAATGACTCATTTTCATGAAAACTTTATTGAACATAGTTATGGACCAGAGACTGTAAAATGAGACAAAGGAAGTTCAGGTTCCTATAAAAAATGAGTCTGGGGTCTATGGAGCCTAAAGTGGTCATTTCTGTTAAACCTTAATCAAACAAACGTTGCCCTTAGCAGCCCAAAATACCCAGGGTTAATCATCTCAACAAATGGCTGTAGGGTCACATATGTTTCCACAAATTAAGATTGGGGGCCATTTTTGACAGTACTCAATAGATTAAGAAGTATGAAAGACTGGAGTGGGAAGTGCAGGACAATGTGGATAAGTAAGGAGAGTGATATCTTAGTAGTGATGGGTCCGGGTCAAAAAATTTTGACCCAGGTCGGGTCAGCCATTTATGGTTTGGGTTAGAATTTGGAAAATTTCCCCTAAAAATGTCAAATTTTTCAATTTTTTTCCCTTCAGGTCAAAAAAAATCGCTTCGGGTCGGAAAGTACCCGGGTCAAAGCCGGATCGGCCTCTTATTTACTGCTGGTCAAAAGTAAGCTCGGGTCGGGTCAGGGCCCATCTCTATCTCTTAGGCATACAATGCGCTCAATTTTAGTTTTTCCTATTTCGCTCCCCAAGACATTTTGACATTAATTCTTTATTTTTACCTTATTCCAGCTAAACTCATTTCAAGACAGGTTGTGACCTGATCTTTCTGTCG
>Ga0194133_10009762_pt1 | contig 10938 bp, 7 predicted proteins | sample TA2KigOf40mmetaG_FD_155448 | JGI IMG/M metagenome (GOLD analysis project Ga0194133, IMG submission 155448) | Freshwater microbial communities from Lake Tanganyika, Tanzania - TA2015055 Kigoma Offshore 40m | ecosystem: Environmental > Aquatic > Freshwater > Lake | place: Tanzania: Lake Tanganyika...
GCGCTGGTTTAATGTCGACTTCGATGAGCGGAACTCGGAAGGTGCGACAAAATCCACGAGGAGGCGGATAAATTCAATGCATAGAACACTACGCAGGTGAGGCTCTGCAGAGAAAATATTTTACCCTCGTGTTTTTTCAAACCACAGACCTCGACGATTTTTATCCAGTGCAACTCAATAGACATTTACTTTAAACATAAATAAGAAATTATTGGAATTTTATGAAACAAATTAAACCCTTAATTTAAATTTAAAATTAATTTTCAGATAATTATGAATTTACGACGTTTATTTTTTTTGAAATCTTGTGATTTTTATTTTTATTTCATTTCTTTAGGAACTATGTCAAAGTAAGAAAAGGAAACGTGGGTTAAGAATTTGCAGGTGGGTAAAAAGCTCGATCGTTTTCATCAAAAAAATTTCTAAGATTTTTGTTGGAAACAGACTATTTTCACTTTTACCAATATTTTTGTGAAATAGCGACCGTAAAATCCCTCTTTAAGCTATATATATAGCTTAGTTTTGAACAGTACTGTCTTATTTAGTATAGGTTACACCTGGGAGGGGTATGGGGGCTCCAATCAGGCTTAAATCGTTACCTGAATTGTTTCATTTCATTTAAAGCTTTTATTAAGGACTTGTTATCATCTACGTGCAAAACAATGACAAAAATCCTGGCGCCTACCCATTCATATCCTCACAAAGTAATTAGCTGTTAATTTTTAAATATTCAGATCATTTAAAAATTAAAATAGGACGATTAGTTAATTAATTCCTTTTCTGTCCTTGACCGGGTAGCACGTGTTGAGGTCTTGTGAAAGAAAAAATTGGGATATATTCTTTTTTCTTGGTAAATGGTCCTCCTCTGAGCTGTGCTGAGTTTGATCGTATTCTTAAATCTTTGCAAAGTCTGGACACTTATCTCGTCGGAGCAAAGCCCTCTTGAGAGATTCATGCTTTGGTTTTCCAAGACAAATTAATTTGAACCTTGATTCTAAAGTTCCAAATTTCTAACTCTTATCTTTGAGCTTTGAATTTCTTTTTAATAACCAAAGAAAAATACCTTTGTAAATTCATCATTTTTATTAATTTTTGATATTTATCCAATAGGATGGCACATTTTAAATTTACAATCATATTTAAAATCATTTTTAGCTGACATATTTGATAAATTTATTTGAACTTGTCGTTAAACGAAAAGCTTTTCTAACTATTGAACTTTTATTCGATTTTCGAGACTTGTGATTTGAAATATTTCATTATGATGTATATTGAGCATGATTACGATTAAGATGTAGTAAAAAGGGCTTTTTGTCAAACATGATTCGTAAAATATAAGTCATCTTGGTTTAGGATTCACCTAATCTAGACAATTGGGACATATTAATCAGAAAGTTACAAAATATCACAGAAAAGTCGAAGTAACTTCTACTTCCTAAACGCTTGTAAAAAATGGATTAAAGATTCATTCATTATCTCAAGCTAAATTGATTATAATGTCTTTTGTTTCACACAGTCGTTTCATGTTTCGATGCAGGAGGGGGTAGTAGTTTGAAAGGTTGCATGGGGGGTTGCTGCTGCTGCTGTTGTTGGGGATAATTCGCCGACGGAGGTCTTCCCTGGGCTGAACCTATCGATGAAGCTGACTGGGGAGGGGATATGGTTTGTGTGGATTTGAGCGGCTGCATTTCTCTTTTGTACCTATCCAGGTCATTATAGTATTCGTGGTCGTCACTCTCCTCTCCGGAAGACTTCCTATAAACTCCTGTGTGACTGACAGCACCGTTCAAGGTTGCCCTCGCATTTATAGCACCATTGAGCCCTGAAAGAATGTCAAGTGTGATCAAATACAGAAAGACGTCTGACGTAAGAAAAGCTACAAACAAACCTGGCTGAACTGAAGATCCATTGCTTGATAGACTAATAAATTGGCCGCCTACAGTTGGCTGGCCCCCAGAATGAACAGAATGAATTGAAGAGGGTCCTTGGGACGAGGGTGAGCTACTATTGACTATAGGAATCCCAAGCGTGTGATAGTCGCCTTGCCGGCGCTGCTCGTTGAGAATATACTCGGGATTGTCCATAGAAAATCCACCCGTGTGTAGTCCTTGGTCTGGCATCCGGCCGTAGTTCGAGGGGCAGTCTGAAATACATGTTTTTCAAAATTGTAAACAAAATCCATCAAAGATATGAAATATCAACATTTAGGCGAAATGAGGAAGATTGTGCCTTCTACAGTGCAAAATGTGAAAAGTGCGTGTGAATTACCTGTGAGGAAATAGTTTTGCATGGGAGGGTATTGAAACATGGTCGAACCTTTTGGATCTGCAATGAGGTCCATGTAACCATTGCCAACGTGATTGTTATTCACATTAGACTGAGGTGACGGCATCAAATAGTCTTCGTCGTCAACAGGAAGATCGAGATTGAGACCTGCAACTGTGCCTGGAGGCCTGGGACCTGTTGTTCTGTGATACTTCAAGCTTTGAATGGTACCATTAGGGAGATGCGAAACACCATCGCACTGGTCGTCATCTAAATGATCAGATTTTAAGTTAAAAGTCTATTAAGCGTGGTGACTTGATAAGTGTCGACTTACCACTATATTTGAGAGGATCACAACTGGACGAGAAGTTTGAGGCACGAATAGTTTTTGATCCTAAAGTGCTGAACCCGTCGTTTATCCCAATTGTCGACGAGTACCTTGACTGACGGTGTGGTCCGCCATGCATCGTCGACGTCCTGATCGTGTCGTTATAAGATGGAGGGGGAACATTGGGTGGAAAGAATTTCTGGGTTGGTGTAGACGGCTGAGGCGTATCCACCGGGGTGTTCAGTGTATGCTGTGATGGTATTCTGGCAGGATTGAGATATTCCTCTGCTGTTATGGCAATCTCAGATCCACCCATTGTAGAGGAGAGGTTCTTAATGAGTACTTTTTCGTCCTGGGTTGTATAGGAAGGTAACCGCATCAGCTTGTCGCCAGTAATAAAAAGGTATCTGCCTGGATCGCGACACATGCGAGTAAATTCTTCTGTGAGGGCTTTAAACGAAGGCCGCGTCGCGGGCTCAACCATCCAGCACTTAATGAGAATCATGAAAACATCCAAAGTGCAAATGTCCGGCTTTGAAAGTCTCTCTCCTTTTTCCAGCAGATCCGGCAAGTCTCTCGGATGAACATTTTCATATGGCTTTCCACCAAATGTGAGCAGTTCCCACACGGTAACACCGAAAGCCCAGACGTCTGATTTGTGGGTGAAGATCCTGTGCTGTATACACTCTAAAGCCAACCATTTAATTGGCATTTTTCCACCCTGAGCCTTATACTCATCCTCGTTGATATCAAGCAACTTTGCAAGCCCAAAATCTGTGATCTTGATGCTGTGTGGGGTCTGGACCAACACGTTTCTTGCTGCTAAATCTCTGTGAACAAATCTTTTCTCTTCCAAATATGCCATCCCTGATGCGATTTGCCTGCACCAATTTAGCAATGGTTTAGATCCAATCTTGTCCTTATTATTTCTCACGTATTCCAAGAGGCAACCAAGTGGCATTAGTTGTGTGACCAACATTAACCTGCTTGTCATGCAAACTGCCAGGAGCTGCAAAAGGTGAGGATGTTCCACACTGGCCATGATGTAAGCCTCGTCTAAAATCTGTTGGTTAGCGTTCTTGTCTGTACCCTCTTTCAACTCTTTAACGGCAACGGGTATCTTCACGTTTTTCCCTTCGGGAACCCACACACCCTTGTAGACGGTGCCAAAGGCACCATAGCCTAGAATCCCTCCTCTGCGCAACTCATGCTCTTTGACAATGTTCAGTTTGGCTAAGTTGGGCTTGACGTTGGTGGGCTGCAGCGGTTCGTCGTCACCGTATCCGGTCATAACCAGAGTCATTTTTGCAGTGTTCTCCTTGGCTTTTGCGCGCTGCTTCCAGTAGTAGCAGGACACTAAAAGCATTATACTGATGACAATTACGGTTACAACAATTATCCCTACAAGAACTGGGTATGATAATCCAGAGGCGATCAAAGGTTGTCCCAAATGTGGAGGCTCCATCGAACAATACGGATCACCAACATCGTCTAGAAACATCTTGTGAGGGAAATCAGATGGGCAAGTTTTCGTGCAATTGAAGGCAGTTTGATTGTCTGCTGGATCTCCTCCAAATGCCAAGAGTTTGTAGTTCTTGCATTTGAGACATTGGGCTGCTGACGGTCCAACGCAACCGCGGCACTCTTCGGAGCAAGGCAAACATTCTTTGGTAGAGGGGTTTGCATAAAAGTCACTGGAACATTCATTGGTGCATTGTTGTTCTTGAATGAAACCGACACACTCTTGACAGACATCTTGGTGAAAACCGTAGCCGTTGCAACGGTTACAAAGAGGGTGGCAAGGCCGGCAAATGGCTTTCCCTGCCAAAGGCTTCAATTTCGCTTGAACTTGTGGTGCTACGTACTCGTAAAAATATCCTCCAGGGCAGACCTGAAAGCAAGATTGGTTTTTTATGACCTTTTTCAAAGAGAAGATATTACAAGATACACACCTGTTTTTCAGGCAAACAACTAAGGACTTCCAGGTCCGCGTTGATGACAGCCTTCTCGCACGAGTTACACCCATTCGGTCCAATATTATTTTCGGGTCCGTTACAACCTCCAACACAATTTTCGTGACAAGGCATGCATTCACCCAGAGTGCGGTTATCGTATTTTCCGTCGGGGCATTTTTCCACGCAGAAGGGCCCGTCTTTCGTATTCTTACATTTTGTGCAGTTCCCCGGGCCGATCCCATTGCAAGTTAATTCACATTCTTTGTCACACTTGCCACAGTCGTTTTCCTTGGAGAGGAAGAAACCCAATTCCCTGTCACAACTGCTAACGCACTCTTGTCCAACCTAAAATCAATGATAATTATTAACCAATAAAAGACATTTAAAGTTTAAGTTATTCGGTGACTCGCCTTGAAAGTTTTGCAAGAAACGCAAAGGCGGTTTCCGGGACCCCAGCATCCCTCATCGGAACATTGCTCATCACACACGTGACCCTCTTGGTGACACTTTTCGGGTGATCTGTTGTTTTGCAACAGCGTGTTGTGATTCGAAGACTTCATTATTTTTTGCCAGTTGATGTTTTGAGCAAAGCAAAGATCTGAATTCTCAAGAATAGCCACACCTCCTGATCTGATCTTTCTCAGAGATCTCAGGTCTAGGGACGTCAAAGACGTTTTCACAATATACAATGACGAAAAGTATTCTGTCAGAGTTCGACCTCCAATCACTTCAAGGTTTCTGAAACATTAATACATTAATTAGTAAAGGCAAAAAAACCTCTTTCAATTCTTATTTACCTGAAGGCATGCAGAGTTTTGAATTTTGGGTGCTGGGCTTGTATATTTAGGAAGCCTGTGACTTCCTGTATAGTTGATAAAATTTCGAGCTTTGAAGGATCCATTGCAGGGTAACGAGGACCAAATGTAAAGTTATCGTAAATCTGAAAAAGATTGAAAATTAAACTATGATAGATAAGCTTATTTATTTATATTTAGATGTTACCATTTGAAATCCAGTAAAACTTGTTTCGAGAATCGTTATGGAACCTTCAATCACAGTGCAATTTTGAAGACTGTCAATATTTCCAGCATGCAAAGTATCTGCAAAGTTGCATGTTTTGGGACAAGCACCATCGCAGGGAACACACTCTCCATTTTCGGGCTATTTTATTAAAGAAAAATATTAACATTTGAAGAAGTTTACCCTTAGTCTAACAGGACATACCTTCTTTTTTGGTGGACAAGATCTCACACACGCCCCATTGTCTTTCAGCAAATGTTTAGGACAATCTTTGACGCAAGTTGCTCCATAAGCATACTTGCCTTCCGGATTTTTCTCCCAGCGGTACTTGATCGGGTTATACCTCTGCATGGGCGGACACTCTTGCTTGCAAACACCATCATCATAAAAGTTACGACAAGCCTAAAATGACATGGCAAGTTATTCTCCATCAACAATGAAATAAAACTTGATTCTAACCAAACAGTCTGACTGCTTTGGGCCTGTACATCCTCCAGCACAAAATAAGTGGCAACATTCTCTTGGTTTCGGTCCAAAACATCTTCCCTGGTGACATTGCGGACTGCAATTCACCTTTGAGAATTTCTGACAATTCTGTATCCCTTCACCCCAACACCTCCCAGAACAGGATTCGTGACAGGCTGTACAATCTCTTTCAGGCTCTGAAAATCTGTAGACGTAAAAGTATTTGGCATCGGTGCCAGTGATGATCTCCTTCCAATCGATGGTTTTGATGTGACACAAATTGTAGTTGTTCAGGATTCCAACACTGCCTTCGAGAATATCTAAAAAAATAAAAATAAGATATATTAGTTTTGCTAATAATAGAGTAAAAGAAAATGAAGCTTATAATGCATAATGGTAGGGGGACAAAAGCAACCCACTCAATCATTCTTGAAAAAACCTGGCCGTTTTTTTACCTCATTCAATCAAATCAAATTGTACGATTGTATTTTGCTGTAATTTGGGTCTAAAAAGATGTTGAACAAGGAGATCTCATGTCTCCAAAGAGCAAGATGACGCGCTCAACATTTCTACTCAAAACTCATTCAACAATTTGATTGGAATTCCATTTCAAGTGTGGGAAAATGGGATGATTTGAGACACAAAACTTCCCTTCATTTTGGTTCCATTTCACTGGACTGACAAAACTTATAAATCTACGGAATTTTTGAAGAACATTGAACCTTTGTTTCTTTGTTGATAGTTTTGAAAAAACTTTTTCACACATTTAACATCAGACAAGATGAAGTCGACCGCAAAAATTCGCAGTTTATCTAGCCATAATTAGATTTAGAGGGAAAAAGTTAGTAGCTTGAGATGAGAAGATGGAGCAGAAAAAGGATTTTAATAATTTTCCCACGAGAAATATGATTGATCAAATCAAAGGTTTTTTCATTTTTAAAAATTTAAGATAAAAATATAAAAATCTAAACAATAAGGCAGCTTTGCAGGATAATAATTTTTCTTTTGGTTGCAGAATGAAGATGCTTTTTCCTTGCTTGGAATCCTTTTGTTATTATTTTTTTCAATTTTTGTGGGAATTAAAGGATGGGTGGAGGCGCCTGGCCCGGTAGGTATACATCCCCACAACCATCCCAATCCCCTGCCAGATGCTGCGGCAACCCCACATAGTAATTAAGTCGACAGGCATTTTTTGCTACGGGCAAAATGCCAAACCTTCTCGAGCGAGGTTTCCCGACCGACAGTCAGCTGAAAAACTTCTAAGTCAAAAAAAATATTTTTCATTTTTTTCAACTTGGGGTCTAGGAAAACCCCCATGCTGGCTTTGTGCTTCATTTTAGAGTAAAGTAATATTTAGGTATTGTATCGTAGTACACGCTCATTTACGCTATTTTTTGCGCTTCGATCTTTTTCACTTTACAAGTTCAAAGTTGTTTCAAACAGGCTGCCGCTGTTTTCACTCCCGCATATTCATTTCATGCTAATATTCAACCCTCTTCAAAGAGGTCCGATATTCTCTTGATCCGATCCCTCTTTTACTTTTGTATATAAAGCCCCTCTTTTCCATCAATGAACAGTTCAGTATTGATTCTTTTCTTGACTGGGAAGGTCTTCACTGCAATTTTAGCTCAACGTTCACATCTCCTCCCATTTGCGTTCCGTTCTCTGCCTTCATTAAGAATGCCGAAGCATCAGACATGCTAATTGATTTAAGCTGTGTCCATGCAAAATATCAGCTCTCTAGCTTTAATATTGTGGGAGCTATTAAAGAAAGAGGACGAAAGTTGGCTACCATTAATAAAATTTTGGAAGTTTTTTGACCCTATCTCAGCTCCTAGACAAAAATTAGAAAATCTGGTAAATAACTTTTTTTGGCATTAATATGAGAAGTCAGTATGCAAAATTTCAGCCCTCTAGCTTTAAAACTGAGGGAGGAGATAGAGGATGACGGAAGGGCGTACTTTAAAAATCGAAGATTTCAACCAACCTTTATGGAACAAAAATTTTATTACTGATTTTGCTCAAGAGGGATAATAATCTGTTGGGAGTTGAATATGAATAACTCAAGGTAAATCCCCTTCATAAGAGTCATTACCCTGACTAAACTGTGTGATAATAAAGTAAAGTACTTAGATACTCTATGGGTCTTTTACATAAGCAAATTTATAAGATACAAGACAAATTTTGGCGTGAAAAGTTGTTGGCATGGGCAGGTCAGAACCATAAATCTCAATCATCAAGTCAGTCAGTCACCTTGCCCACTCAGTATTCTATATTCATTTATTCATAATCTCTATCTGCATAAATGACAAAATATTTTTTCCCCATTTCATCACTAATATTCAGCTTCTCCATTTTCCATTTTTCAAATTGGCCCTGAATAATTTTCAACTTTCTTGGCAACCAAACTTTGCAATAATAAGAAACGATGGGGCTCAAAAATTATGCCATAATTACTGGCACAAAATTGCCATGAAACGTGCATTTACAAAAGAAGAGAGAGGAGGATTTGGATTTTCTATTCCAGACATTTAAGGCAGTTAATTGCACGAAACATTTTTCGCACTGAAGATGAAAAACACAACTGATGATGTTTAGGTTCTTCAACTTCTTCTTCTTCTTCTTTCTTTTTGAATGAGAAATTCACATGGCCTGATTTGAGGGTCTATTAAAAGGGTCTCAACCAGCTCCTGCCATACTTATTATACCTTCTTTATATTTTCATCGCAAAATTTTTGTAGAACGTTTTTTGAGACACGCGAGAAGGAAGGAAAAAGTCTTGAATTTTTTTACACTCTCCAATTTTGCTCCAGGGTTAATTTTTTTCTTTACCCCAAGAAAAAAAAACAGGTTCATCTCATTCCCTCCTTTGAAAATTGGAACAGTGAAAATTTTAAATGGATTTTCTACTTTGTTGCAGACAATTCAGAATCATATTCTAACAATTATCTTTGACAATATAATAATGAATGTAAAGAAGCTTTAAAGTTAGATCAAACCAAGGCAACTCCAAAAATTTATTTAGAGCTAAAAATGTGATAACTTCGATCTCTGTAAGCAACTTTTTTAAGTATGCCTTGCAAATTTTTTCATTTAAGCTGGGAATTATTTGTGTTTTTTTGGCAACCCGGGTTCAGAGGTTGCCTGGAGCTGTCAGGGTTTAAACCCCAGACCCTGAGATTCCCAGCCTGATGCCATGACCACAGGCCACAGTGACCCCTTTGCAATAGCTTGAACTGAAGAAACAAAAAATCATAGGCAGGTTGTTTAATCATAAATGTTCAATCTTTACTAAGATTTGATATTGTAAACAAAAAGCCTGAACTTTTAAAATTAAGGGAAAAATTCAAGTTCGAACTCTACCAATGTTTTCCAATTTGAACCCTTCAAAGCATCAACAAAGTCATGAATTGTACAGCAAATGCATTTGAATTTTCAAGATATAAGCCAAATATCCATATTTTGCTTTCAATTATAAGCAGACATGCTCAAATAACCAATAAACCAAGGGATGCCCAACATTTTAATTAGATCAAAGCTTAGAAGCTTCTAAATTCTTTGCAAAGTTTGAGCTCAAACTCAGGTGCCAATTCTTAACAATAAATAGGTTTTTGGAATTACAACCCAGCTTTTTTCCTGCCATAAATGTAAATGAATTCCCCTTTTTTTTGTCTCTCATCATGACCACAAGAAAATGTTCCGTTGATTTTGACAAGAAAGGTCTAAAAGTTACTCAAAACAAAAAATATTTCAAAGCAAAGAATTCAGCAGAGAGAAAAAAATTAAGGGGGCGGGTGTGTTTTTTTGGTTTTGGGTTTGGAATGATCATCAGCGTTACAATTTCAACGGTCAAATGAAGAATTTAAAACAAAAAAAAAGATTGAATTTCAGTTGTGTTTGAGGAGTAAAAAAAACTTTTACGACTGAGATGAATGGCCCAGAGTCTTATTTTCTAAAGCAAATTAATTTTCTCTTTCTTTCTTTGTTTTCCACTTGGAAAAAAGAATCAAATTATTATTACCTCTAAGAGCTGGCAATTCCAAATTGTTCATCTTTGATAGAGTGACAATCAAGGCAAATTCATCATCATGAACGTTGAGCTTAAACAATGTACGTCCACGAATGATCTGTAAAAATACAACAACATTCAGGTGTATACTGGATGTCATGTTTTTTTGTTTGTCCAAAACGAACCTGAAGAGATGGAAGAACAATTTTGGTGACATCCACGTGAGAGATCAGAACGTAGCCTGTCACTTCACGGATGTGCTGAAGGAAGCTCAAGTCTTGACTTTCATCCTAAAATTAACAAGAAAATAGTTTGAAAATGACGAAGCTAGGTTTTTTTTAGGTACTGTGACATTCTTTTACCTGTAACCAAGTGAGTTCAAGGTTCCCATCAACATAGGTACAATTGGTATATCTGTCTCTGAGGTTGCGGTAGTGGTGGTCCCGATTGTTAGGTACAGACATGCGTCCATTTGTGCCGATACAAACTGAAAAATAATTTTAAAACAATTATAATATGTAACAATAGCAAGTGAAAAGTGGAGATCAATTGGAGAAAATAGAGGATAAACAAGTGCAATATTGGCTCTATTATTTTCTACTAGCTGAGGTACCTGGCGCTGCCCAGGTTAATATTCATCCTGCTGAGCATCTTAAAAATGCGTCATTCAGCTTTTACAGTTTCAAGCCCCCGAGGCCCAGGGTGTGAGGGGGCGGGGGTCAAACCTGGACCGAAACCTTCCTTGGACAGGTGGGGATGTGTGTACAAAATTTCATCAAGATCAGTGCAGGGGTTTGGATTTCCATTAGCCCTCCACATACCAACATACAAACAAACATCTGTACGCCCATTTTTATATATATAGATCTCTTTGCTGCCTGTACAATAGGCCTCAC
>Ga0194133_10009764_pt1 | contig 10936 bp, 3 predicted proteins | sample TA2KigOf40mmetaG_FD_155448 | JGI IMG/M metagenome (GOLD analysis project Ga0194133, IMG submission 155448) | Freshwater microbial communities from Lake Tanganyika, Tanzania - TA2015055 Kigoma Offshore 40m | ecosystem: Environmental > Aquatic > Freshwater > Lake | place: Tanzania: Lake Tanganyika...
GGAGTTCAGGTAACCAAATATGGGCTACCCAGGCATCTGCATTTTTTGCTTAGAATTTTCTCTCACATCAAGCAAAAAAAACTTCCACTCACCGAGCTAAATATTTGAAAAAACTTTATCTTGACCGGAATTATTGCACCTGACGTAAAAAAAGTGGTCGAGTAGAGTCATCCACAAAAAATTTTCGTTAGATCTTTTGAAATTTTTAATAACCTATTAATTTTCCGCAGTTCCTGATTTGATCCTTTGAATATTTATGAATAAAAATGCCCGAGGATTTAAAGCATGGAACTTGTGTTTTTTTAAAAGGCGTCACCGTGGCCGAGTGGTCATGGCATCAGGCTGGGAATCTCAGGGGCCAGGGTTCGAACCCCGGCGGATCCAGGCAACCTTGGACTGACCCCGGGTTGACAAAAAATAACATTAAGTGATTCCCAGCCGAAAACAGTGTGCCCTTTAATGAATGAAATCGCAAGGCGTACTTTAAAAGTTTAACAAACCAAAAACATTTCAAGTCCCATGAATTGTCAACTCTCTTAAAAGATACTGGAAAAGTAAGGTGCTAAATCTTTATTTCAAGATTTTTTATTATAATTTTTTTTTCGAAATCAATCATGTTAATTGAATTTGTTTTTTGGCTTGGCATGTTTGCTATAACCATTTATTATGATTGATTAATTCATCTTTCAATAAGGCAACTGTAAAAAGAATTAAATTAAAGGTTTCAAGACTGGAAACGAATCAATGTGACTTCAAAACCTGGCAACTATCTTTTTAAATGCAAAGCTTTGGCTTTAAATAAAAATCTAATGATAGTTTAAGTGAAAAAAAATCGTATATGGCAAATTGCCTTACAGCCAGAATTCGTTTTTTTCTATTTATGTTTTAACCATATTTTCTGAGGTACATTTTTACTACAAAAATGTACGTCAGAAAATATTCAGAAAAAGATATCGAGTTGTTGACAAAACCAACATGGCATGGATGACATCCATTTAAGAGATGTACAAACGGAGACTTTAGTTCGGATCTTTTAATGATAAGTTTCAAATTTTTGAAGGATTCTTTTCGGTTGCTTTAAATGCGTTTAGAGATTTTGCTTGGCTCTGTGACCACAATAGTTGGAAGTCAGATTTTTACACGACGAAAATTGATTTGAAAAGCCCCTAGGGGTGGACACCTTCGACCACTGAATATTCATTTAAAATGGTAAGACAATTTTCAGTCTGGCTGAGAAACAATTAGAGGAGATTTGAATAACAAAAACATTTCGTTCTATAAACCGCAGACCATTTATGTCTATGAATTCAGCTCAGGCTACTTAATGATAGCTTTGACGGGTAGTCACAAATCAAATTGTTTTTCGATTAATTCGTCAAGGAAGAAGAAAGTTTTGGTCGTTTTTTAAAACTATAGAGATATATTAGTATTGCTATTTTCTGGCTAAGAATAACTTAAGAGGCTTAATCATTTTTATGTAAAATCTGGACATTATCCGACGCTGATTTTAGTATTGAAGAATTAAAGTAATAATTATGTGAGTTGCGTTGCCAAAGTCATTTTAGCATTAGGAGGTTTCTTATCAGTTTATGTAAACTTAAAGAAAAACACGAGTTTTAAGTAAATTTGAGCCTAAAAATGGAACGGATTTGCACTTTTTTGGTTGCATGTTCTGCTTTTGACCACTAGGTTGTGTTGGAGAAGTCATGATATTGGGTTAGCTTATTTGATTATGTATGTAAATTTCGTGATGAAATGTTGGCTGAGATGGTGCCCACGCATCACAATTATCTTTTATTGCCTTAGAGGGATCCTATCTTTTGCAACATTCCTTACATTAATGCAGCTAAATCAATCTTGTTGTTCAAAAATAAGCTTAATGCAGCCAGTTGATAGAAAATTTTGCACCACTTTTTTCATGCTCTAAAAAGGCTGATTATTACAAAGTATTGGTATTTATAAAGTAATGCTTTGCTAGACCTTAAAAGGCCAAACCCATTTCTGATCTTAGTTTTTTAATATTTAACATGAAAAGTTTGCAAATGCTTTTTTTCTTATTGTGGTTTATTAATGAGAGTAAGAAAGATTTTTGAGTGACATTCAGATGCACTACACCTAATTGAGAATATTTCCTTACTACCAATTTTCTTTGTTTAAAAATCAAATGTCAATAGCTTAATCATGTTTCAAATCAAAACACTAGGGATTACGAAGGCAAAAAAAGACTTCTCCATGTAAAAATTGTGGATTGAAATTAAGGCTGCGTGTTTGGATGCATTTATCAAATGTGTGGGTGTCGATATTATGAAGAATTCCACTTGTTATCGACCAGACAATTCACTCCATGACAAGGGTTTTGTACTTGTTATTTTAGCAAGGCTTTTTATTCTTTTCAATTATATCATTAAAGAAACATAAAAGATTGAGGTTTTTAAGAATTTGTTTCGGTAAGTATTTTTTGGGTCTGTTGGATTGGGTTAATGTCTGGTTGAGAAATAATTGGCTAAATACAAGAATCACAATTCCTCTAATCTAATAATCCTTTCCACGGAAAATTGGCTTCAGATTCGTGAAAGAAAGATAGAGAGATTAGAAAAAATCTTTTCTGTTTGCATTTTAACTTTTATGGCTTTATTACTCACCGACGATTTCTTCTGCTGCTTGCTCTACAATTATAATCTTTCATTGAAATGGTCCATGCAAAGTATAAAAAGTCAAGTTTAAGTCTATCAAAGTTTCCAACCATCACATTGGTCACTGGTTGAAAAAGCTGTGATTTTACTTTTAAATGTGTTTACTAAATGAAACTAGTCGCACAGTAAATAAAATAAAGAGTACTATCTCATGTAAGAGCTTAATTTATTACATTTAAGTCAATACAAATCCTATGATCTGATTGCAATGTTGAATTAACTAATTGATTTCGCCAGGGTCTAAAATTTTTCAACACTACTGCAAAAAGAAGTTAACTTGTCCGCGCATTATTGTGTCGCTTAAAAATGAACCATTTAGTTTTTTGTCTCATTGTTGAAAATTCCCAATGTCTGAGATTGTATTTTCTGATCAATAAATTTACAATCGTCTCTTATCTCGTTTCAAAGCACAATTTTCGGTCTGCATGATAATGCATGTTTCAGTCATAAGAAGCCATCAATTTGCATCGATTGTTCGATCGGCTACAAAAATAAAATCAAAGCACAAAAAATCGATTAGATTTAGTCAAACAAGAGCTGAATTTCATTACATCATGGTGTCCATTAGGTGCTCAATTCAAGATGGTTTTTCTAAACCGAAGCAAATTTTTTTCCATCGAATAAATTTGTAAATCTCGATTTTTTTTCTTGATGAAATCAGGAAAAATACTTAAGTACACAACAGATACGATTAACTAGTTTTAATGTTGCATTATTAGATTGTCAATTAATCTATCGATTCAAGCTGGTAAAAATTTGAAAAGTAAAAACATTTCATGTTTAAAATTTGCATATTGGCTAACCGAAAAAACGATGTTTCGGGGCATGACTTTGCACCATTTGTATTAACTCTTTCCAACCAAGTAAGCTGTTTTAGCTAATACCAAGACAAAAAAAACTTGATGGAATTAAATTCTTGTAAGCTAAACCAACCAGTTTTAAGCTTACATTTTCTAAACTCTGCCGATAATATAAAACTGAATAAGTTTAGAGTAACATTAAAGTATAACTCACTTCCAAGTTGGCCAAATGCAACTTAATGCTCTGATTACAAATGATATTTTATCTGTTGTACCCATACCAGAGAGATGATATACATGGAGTGAGTACGCAACAATTTTTTTGTTAATTTTTAGGTCCAATAAACACCCAGAATTATGAAATAAATCTTATCTTTTGCCAATAGCGAATACTCTCAATAGCTGAATTTGTGCCTTGAATAGTTTTGCATGAAAATGCATTTAATATTAGACTTCATTTCCTATTAGTGTTCCGTTTGAGAGGTCATAAAATTAAGTTCTAAAATTAACACTCTTTTACAAATCAAACACAAAAATTTAAATTTGATTGCTTTTTTCTTCATGCAAGGCCAGCTAAGCTGTGAAAATTGTTTTTTCTTTAACTTGACCGTATAATTTTCGTCCTTTCAAAGAGAATAAAAGCCTTAAGGCTCAGTCATATCTTTGATTGAACCCAACCTTAAAATTTTGCATTGCATTGGCGCCAATCATTTTATCATCCAAAGGTGCAACAAATCAAATTCAAATTAACTTTGGTCGGTACTGCCAAGCAATCTGACTCTTTAGCCATTTAAAATCTTGCTTGGAAGAGATTATTGTTCGAATTTTGCGAAATAAGATTAATGCTTGGTTTTTTTTAAAGTTCGAATTTGTCATCTTGCAAGAATCAGTTATTAAATGTTTTATTCTATTCTAAAATTTTATTCTTGCGACTATACCATCACAGCAATTTATGTGAAAGAATGTCAAGCAAACATTTTTCCTTCATATGTTTTTTTAGTGCTTCGAAGTTACAGTAATTACGGTAAAGGCAAAAAGGAAGGAAGGGTTGAAGCCTTTTTATTCATTTCATATGTCTAGACAAAAATATTTTATGCAATCCTCATTACATGCTGTGCGATTTGCAACAGGTAAATTCGATTGGTCAAGAAAAAATATGTTTCCTTTCTAAAAACTGGGTGAAAAGTTTGTTTTGTGAAGATTCAAACCTCCTAGAATCTAATCAAAGAATGTCGACATTCTTCGTTGAACCATATTGGAAAAAGTGGACAACGTTAGTTTTTGTATACAGTAGTGCAATAGTCACTGCCAGGCAACAAGTCTTATGCAAATGCAATTGAACTCAAATATTCGTTTCTCCTTTCTTCACGGAATTTTGGGCACGCGATGATCCACCAATTTTCCTGTCACTTTGTTGTTTGGCAAGAAATGGGACGGGTTCACTGCGGTCCTTTCAATCAACTGCTTAGTCCAGACAGGACCATGGTGTGAGGCATCGATTAAACCAGTAGATTAAGTTTCACTCTTGGGAAAAGAGCAAGTCAGTTTGGCATATGGCATCACTTCTTCATTTTAAACAGCAATTTGGTTGCAAATAAAGCCTTGGGGTTCTGCTTTTATGTTTTGTGGCTTCGAATTCCAGGACTGAGATTTATTCTTACCCCCCATTTATTTCAAATTAGAGATCGTTGTTTTACAATGTGATCTGGGTTGTTCGGTTTGTTGGTCCGACACTCAGGTTGTTTAATGAAATCTTCTCCGCATGGAAGCGCCAATAATGTTAGGCCACCTCATGGGCAACGTGACACCAAACGCATGCCACACACACACACAGAAGTTGACTTGCTGATGTCACATCGTTACTGTCAAAACATGTTTTTAGAATATAAATTACATTCTTTAAGTACCTAAACTGGTGCTTAAGAAAAAGCCAAAAAGTATAAGAACAAATTTCTTTCCCTTTTGAGATAATGAAAAACCAGCGAGAAGTTTAAGTAGGAAGAAGGTTGTGTTGTGTTGTCAGGACGGTTTCAAATTACTTCTAAGTGAATGAAGGGTCTGTCGACCTCCTAGTGGGATTGTTTTAACCGAACAGCATAATCAGGCTGCTAAATGAACCAAGACTTTACTTCAATCAATTTTTACATTTTTTGAGTTGACCTTGGATTTGTAGCAGCCTCAATTTTCTTAAGCCGTTATTTTTAATTGATTCGATAAATCTGGAAAAAGGAGGAGAAAGAAAAGTTGGTACGTATAGCTTATTGAAGTTTCTCAAACCAATGATAAAAGTTCAAAAGCTGCATTGCAAATTGTCTAAAGCCAGCCTCGAAAAGATGAGTCTAGAAGCTGATTTTTATTTTTATGTACATCACAGGTCAAATTTGCTAAAAATGAAAGATTCTTAATACTTAATACAGAGGTGATCAATACTTATATGTTCAACAGCGGTGCACGATTTGACCGTTTGATTTAGCCACTCTGCAGACAAAAAAGCGCTTTTTCCAAATCCATTCTTAGGGGATTTTAGCTAACGGGTGATCTATGACAAAACTTTTTTGTCCGTGCTGGCTACAACAACGACGAGATAATTAACTTACAACGTTTGACTTGAAAATTAGAGGGATGAAGAAAAATCTTGCTGACAAGTGAAATGTGTCATACAAGAATTCGCCATTGATTTTCAAGACACCCAAGATCTCATCAAGTGGTGACGAAATGCTTTAACAAATTCACAAAAAAATAATATGAAAATTTGCTCCCCCAGTGCATTGTCATTGTCTTCAAGCAAAATTTTTGACGCAAAGTTGAGTTTTGCCTTTCTAAGTTATTTTGCTTCATAAAATTTTTGAGTTTCTACGATTATTGCATTAAGAACACACTTAGAAGAAATTTCACTATAAAATTGAATTATCAAAACAGGAAAACCAAGACAGTAGGCATTCTCATAAACATTTCATGAAAGCACAGAGGGAGCTTACTATATTTTTTGTTGAAAATCATAGCAATACCTCCATCCACACAGATATCATCTTTTTTCTGTGAAGTTCAGGAAACTTTTTTGGTGCATCAAAGGCCTTTTTTTCGTATTGATAGGCTAACTTTTTCTTATAATGTTTTTGACAACATTTTTCTAGAACAGTTGATTGAACCAAACACAGCGTTACCATTTAGTATACTGCATGATCTCATATTAATAATATAGTACTACAGAAAGTTTCAAAAAACATGCATAAATCCTGATACTTTTCAAATATTTAATTCATGCAAACCATATTTGAAAGAATATCATCAAAAAAATCAAACTGTTTCATTTGTTTCGGCAACCATAGTTCTTCAATATTTACTACTTTATCTCTGACTGAAATCTGTCTGAACAATTGGTCACACAACTGCGATGATGAATTGGGTGAACACGGGACGTCACATTAGACGACAATTAAGTGGTTTTCTGTGAATAAGATCAGAGCAGTGAAAGAGGAGGTAGAGAGAGAAAACAATTATACTACAATTATGATTAGTTTCCATGAAAATGATATAACAGGGCTTCTAAAAAAGCTTCATTAACGTGGCGTATTTTTTCATCGTCACCTCATCCGGAACAAGTGTTCCGATGGCAGAGACACAGGAGTTTAACACTTCAATTATCTCACCATCTATAAACACCAACTTAATATGTCTAGTTGCTTCGAAATTTTTATTTCATGAAAAAAAACTAACAATCATTTGTCTCGACGTATCATTATCAATCCTTTTCATCTCATTGACATAGTAGCACATTTGAATGTTTATTGGTCGAGTCACCCTGTTTGGTTAAATGAATTGTCGCTGTTGTCCCAACTGTTTGTCTACTCAATTTTACAAACAAACTCATCATATTAATTACATTCATAGATTATACTTCGTCAGTTGATTATCTAATGTTTCTTTTACCTTTTTCTGACGAATCATTTTTGGTGCAAATTTCTTTGAAAAATTTTTAAACTGCTAATATTATTAGCAAATTATGGGATGATGAGTTTACACAGAAGAAAGGTTGATAAATTTTAAGAGAAACTCTTGTAACTCTTTTTATTTCTAGTAGATGTGACATCCTGTAGAGGCGTATCAACATTCTTTTTGACCTATTTTTGTTTTCTATTAAAATACTGGCCAGTTAAATTATTTGACATGTGATAAAGTTAACGTTTCTATTTGTTTTTATACTCAACTTTTGACCAAAATGGAAATTGGTTGTTACGATATCTTCAACTCACCACCACATTGATAAGTCTTAAAATGAAACTCGACCAAGGGTTATAATGTAATTAATCATGTTCACTTTTCAAGGTGAGGCTACAAGAAATTTGAATGATGACCCCAAAGGTTTCTAGAAGGATTTCATTTGCAAACCACCAATTAAGTACTGTAAGTTGACTAGTTTTCAAATTGATTTTGTCTGACTAGCCGGATATCTTTGTCTGTCTCCCACCCACCTTTCTTCTTTCAATGGCTAATTTCATCCCTGAATTCATGGGAATATTTAATCTGAACCACAATTGCACATTGAAGTAGACCACTATCATGAAGGGGGGAAGAAGACTGATACTGCAGATGTTTTGCAAGTGAAAACAAGGTTATTAAACTAAAGGTGATCAAATCATCTTACAGTGACCACCAACCTACGGATGAGTGAATAATATGTTTCACTATTTGAAAGGTGTCTGTCTAGTTTCTTTCGCATGGTTTTCGATCGCCTTTTTTGAATTTTTATTGATATTTAACCTTCAAATGAGTGCTTTGGTTTTTTGTGGTGGCTATGTCATTCCCACTCATTAGTATATCTATATCATACGTTTATGAAAATTGAAGTAAGTTTCAGTAATACCATTTTGGCGTAACGAAGTTCAATGAAACTTCTGCCGGCAAATCAAAAATGACGATGAATAAGTAATATTAAAAAAACAAGTTAAGAGTGTTTCTATTTATTGTTGTAGTGTTAGATGCGCATGTCTTCCAATATTGTGAAATGTTTTCGGTCTTGCAGCATGATTACACCTTCTGCTAGACTAAACTCCTTACAATGGAATGATTTTAGTGAAAAGAGAGAAAAACATTCAATGCATGGAAAATTGAGTTGTTACTATCAACAGCTCACTAATTTCTTTTTGAGGAGTTGTTTTTGTCTGTCCGTTAAGTGTTTTGAATTCAATCAATCCCATGAACAGAAAGAAAACTGTTATTTTTTCGACAGCCTCAAATCACACAAAGATTGTAGAGTAAAATCTATAGCAGATATTCAGTTTGAAGTAAACATTACTTTCAGATGACAGGATCACAGCTTTCAATTATTTTCTGAAATTAAAGTTTCTGGTAAACTTGGAGAAAGACTGTGAAGGAAACTCTCACCAAATTTTTTCTCATGAGAATGGATGATGAGAATGACACCAATAGTGGACTTATCTTTTTGCTAAATCAAATCATAAATCTTTGTTAAGCCATCCAGCTTTTTCTTCAACTTTATGGCTCATACGTTATAAATAGATATGGTTCTTGAGCCTTTACAATTGAAAGTTTTTTGGCGGAGAAAGTAAGAGCGAGAAATAATATTTTCGCCACTTACGTCTGGCGCTAGTCTCATCCGCACAAAGTCAAACCGTTCGTTACACTTCAAAAAGGCGTTTGCCAAGTTGGCCGAGTGTCGGCAGGAGCAAGTGACGCGCGCCTAACTTCCCCCTTGCCCTTACCTTTACCCTACCTGGGCGCTGATTCAGGTCTGAACCACCTTTGTATGAGAAACAATGTTGCTTTGCAGTCAGATTTGATATATACACACCGGTAGAGAGAGCTGTGTGTGATGAAAAATTGAAGTTATAATCTAGTGACATTCAAATTTGTGTCTTATTATCATATTTTTTAGCTGAAAAAATTATTGTTATATTATTTGGAAAAAAAGACTTTACAATTTTCATCTACCTTCTGCATCCCATATGTGGCGTTGCATGGTCGCTAATCAAGACTGGAAAGCCAAAAAGCCTGGCAAAACTGGACCTTTTAATCTTTTCTCAAACGGAAAGTAAGTAAGCTTAAATCCAAAGTATATGTAACTTAATCAAATTTAGAGCTGTTGATCATTCTCTTGAATACGACTATTTTTTATGAAAGGGTTGTTGTAGTTTATTTGGAGCGTCTGATAGGCAATAAAGAAATTCATTCTGAAAAATATTTCAATTTAGCTGCGTGACATAACGCCATAAAGCAACATGAGGGCTCAAAAACTTGACTGAATCTTTGAAGACAAAGTTGAACATTTTACCAAAACAAATGGAAAAATAACTTACCCTAAGAAGTGATTGTAGAGGATTATTGAATGATCCCTGCAGAGAATTACTAATTTAATTTTTCTTTTAAATTAGGTGGATTATTTTATCTCAAACCGTACCAGACCACCTTAATCCTTTTACAATTTTCAGTAACAAATACTTTGATTGGAATACAAAACTTTTTCAAAAGTTTTACTTATAAAACTTTCTTGAGCCTGAAATGCAAGCTTTTATTTTTACAATGTTTCCAGTTTCATTCGGAGACCCTTATTGTATTTCAACAATTTGTAATGACTAATTTTTCATGACAGCCCTCTCCTGTCTCCCCACCCCCCATTTCAACCCAAAGTTGAAAATCCTCAATTAGTAAGACAAATTGTCAATCCCTCAAAGACGATTTTGCCAAAGAAATTTGAATGAAGACTTTTGAATCAATTGCTGATGTTAAAATATAAAATACTTAAATCGAATTAGAAATAACATTAGAAAGTGGGTAAAGAAAAAATATTTTGGAGAAATATTTCCATCTAAAAAGTTGAAATAGTGAACAAATTGCAATCTGCTTTATTTTAAATTCATTTAAAATGTGCCAGATCAATCAGAGTTGCATCAAATTTTCTCCGTCTATCCGGTTCATTAAGATATTAAAATCACAAAAGAAACGGAAAAGATTTTAATCCTCTTTGAAAAAAAGTATTTGACAAAAGAAAGGAAAACAAATTGCTATTGGTTGTAGGAGAGAGAGAATGAAAAGACAAGGAGAGAAAGGTTTTATTTTCCAGGGAGTAGTTAACATATACATTTATATGTGTGTGTGTGGGTGAGAGAGAGGGTGTATTTGTATGATTTAATGCAATACCTACTTACTTAAGGAATAATAAAGCAAAAAGCAGTTTACTAAGATAAAATAGAACAAAGGAAGATCTGCAAATTAGTTTGTGATCGTAATAACAATCAGATCTAATTTTTTCTAGAAATAAGTAAGGAAAATACGTTTGCCATGGATCAAAAAGTTTGGTATTTTTGAGCCAAAATGATTGTGTTTCAAGATGAATTTCAATTCAAAAGCCTACATAGTTTGATCATTGCTCCCAAAAGAAGTTTTTTGACCTCCCTTTTTATTAGTCAGAAAGTTTTTTTGGGC
>Ga0194133_10009766_pt1 | contig 10935 bp, 8 predicted proteins | sample TA2KigOf40mmetaG_FD_155448 | JGI IMG/M metagenome (GOLD analysis project Ga0194133, IMG submission 155448) | Freshwater microbial communities from Lake Tanganyika, Tanzania - TA2015055 Kigoma Offshore 40m | ecosystem: Environmental > Aquatic > Freshwater > Lake | place: Tanzania: Lake Tanganyika...
TTGGTAGGGGGTGCCGACCTCGAGGGGAACTTGGACATCTTTAGACCGACGTTCGATCATGGGGAAACGGGAGTATTTGGTGGGCGTGGGACGGGGATCGAAATTGGGGGGCAAGGGTTGGTCGGAGAAATTACGGGAATAGACACGGTCGTTTAATTCGTCGGTACGGGCATGATGCCCCGAGAGAAGACCGAAATGGGAATCGGGCACCCCGCGGTGGTTGTAATCATTTGTGTTCATGGGGAAAATGGTGGTGGTTGTCATTGTTTTTTATTTTTGGATTGGTTTTCGATTGTTTTGTGTTTTTTATTTTTATTTTTATTTGATTTTTGTTTTGTTTTGTTTGTTGGGTTAGTGTGTTTGCACAAATTTATTTTCTTTGTATTAAACAAAACAAGTATTTTTGTAAAAAAAAACATAATTCTGATAAGCAAAAAAGAAGAGCAAAAAACGAAAAACAATCGTTAATAGACAAATCCAATGACATAGTTACAAATAAAAGCACAGATTACCAAAAAACAAAGGTGGCTGAAGAAGTAAAATCGCTTGTTAATCAACTGCAAGAGAACAAGACGTTGTTGGAGAAAGAATTAGAAAAGGCAAGAGATCAAATCGAAGAATTTCGCAATAAATTTATAAAATCAGAAATTGAATTACAAATTGACATTGGTGCGTTGCAATATGAAAAAAACCAACTTCAATTTGAAAATAGAGACCTACGTGCAGATTTAAATTACATTATGCAAGTGAATTCTGATTTACACAACAAATATTCACTGTATAAAGATTTATTATCTAACTTCCGATCTGAATTAGAAACTACCAAGAGCAATGCGAATGAGTTGAAAAATAAACTGACGAATTTACAAGTTGCATTGGAAGATAATGAAAGAAAAATAAAAGAAGATGAAGACAAAATGAATCAAATTAGAGAAAAGTTACATAAAGAAATAGAAGCCAACGATGATTTATCTTATGTTGCAGATAAATATGCGGAAAAGTATAAAAACGCATTAAAAATATTAGATGCCAATATTGACAAATTACAAAAGAGTGATAATGAAAAAGCCGATTTGAAAAACAATATTCGACATTTGAAACAAATGAATAAAGACCAAATATCAGACTTAAGTATTATGCTTCGAGGAGCAGAGAAGGCGGTTCAAGAATTATTGGGCTATTTATCGGATGAAGTTGTTCAAAAGAAATTAAATCCAAAAAATATTAAAGAAAATGTATTTGGCTTTCCGAAAAAAAACTCAGGCGGTTTTCACAAAACTCGTCGATACAAACGCCGTCGAAATCATCGCCGAAAAACACGTCGATCCCATCCTCGCAACTTACAAAAAAAATAAACATAAAACGAGTTTTTTTATATTTTTTCCAAAGAAAAACAAACAAAAGTATATTCAAAGAAAAAATATGAAAATCAAAAACACAAAAACACAACATATTATTTCCTCTGACAACACCAAAATAAAAAATTGGTGAAAAGTTTGTTCTTTTGAAAAAATATGTCATCAATATGTAAATTTTCAACATTGACGACCCCATCTTCCATTACATTCCTTGGATATAAGTGTTTGCGTTCTCTTAAAATTATTTCGCCCAATTTTTCCGCATTGTCTTTTAAAAACGTCTTGTACTGAAGCATATTGTACATTTCTGGCATTTGTGTTTTTACCAACATGTGTTTGATTCCCATGCCACGAAAATGTTGAATTTGTTTTTCAAAGGAAGAAAATGCCACATCCTGATAGATGATAACCAATCTGTATTGTTTGGTTTCTTTCATTTTCTTATTGTAAAATGCGCGATCGGCCAAATACTCGTGTGTATCAAAATAATATGCATTTTTGGAAATGGCGAACAACACATCTCCTATCCACCCCCCAAGCAATCCTTTGTATTTGTCGTCATAAAAAATCTTTTCTTCGTAACTTTCTTCCACCAAAACACTATACGCAAACTGTTGAAATTCATCAATTTTGTTTTGGTCGGGTATCAATGCCTGCAAAATGTTATCGACAATTGAAATGTTTGTGCTTATTTTTGATTTTTCATATATTACACTTCGAATACCATAAATATTTTCATCCGCTGGTAAAATAATTTTATTTTCTCCAATGGCATGATTGAATGTTTCTATGGGTGTAAATGATAGATGACGCGCATTAAAAATTAACCTACTATTACCAATAACACAAATTTCATACTCTTCGTATTCAAATTTATAAATGTCTGGTTTGTGTACATAACATTTTTGCACAATATCTTTACATACTTCTAAAATATTATATTTTATGTTATACTTTACATTTAAATTTAAAAGTCCGCCACCACCTTTCTTTACAGAATATTTAAAACATTCTAATAAGTTTTCTTCATTTTTCTTATCATTTATATTGTGAAGTTTTGTCCAAATATTATTACTTTGCTTCAAATATCCGGACATGGTTCGTTTGTTTTCAATGATGATTTTCAGGTTGGGATTATAATGTAATAAATCTTCGTATGTTTTAATGTGTATTGTTGCATTTTCTTCATCTTTTTGTTGTTCATAATCTTCTTGCATTTCATCATAATTTCTTTTTTTTAAATACGAGACGATTTCTTTGTTAATTGACTTTAATGACATGTTTTTTAGTTTGTGGTGCGGTGCCAAAAGAATAAAATTATGATTGGGAGTCCATGGCTTATGATTTTTTTTTTCAAAACTTCGACTCAATCGAAGGGTGGTTGGAGAGGCAGTGAATAAAATCAAAATAAAGAGAGACAGACATATTAAAAAATCATTTTAAAGAATTCAATATTCTCTCCACCTTTTTAAAAAATAACAAAGCACAATTAAAAAACAATGCCTATCAATACATACAATTTACCTTTTGAAAAAAAAGAAAAAGACGATGAAAACGAAACAACCGACGAAAATTTCGGGTTTGATTTTCCCCTCTCCGATTTTCAAAAACACGCCATCGATGGTCTGCTCCATGGTCATCATGTTCTTGTGTGTGCGCCGACGGGGTCGGGCAAAACGTTGCCCGCCGAGTTTGCCATCCGCCATTTCATTTTGCATCTACACAAAAAAGTTGTCTATACCAGTCCGATCAAAGCCTTGAGCAATCAAAAATTCCACGAATTTTCCCGGAAATTTCCCGACATTTCGGTGGGATTGTGTACCGGCGACATCAAAACCAATCCTTCCGCCCAATTGTTGTTGGTGACCGCGGAGATTCTCAACAATGCCATTTTTTTGTCACATAATCATGAAACCAATTCAACCCCTTCTTCTTCGGTTCTTCAACTCGATATTGACAACGATTTGGGGTGTGTCATCATGGATGAAGTCCATTACATCAATGACGCCGATCGTGGTCACGTTTGGGAACAAACCATCATGACGTTGCCCGCCCACATTCAGATGCTCATGTTGAGTGCCACCCTCGATGGTCCCCTTCGCTTTGCGTCGTGGATTGAAACGACGAAAGGAACCGCAGGAACCAAAACAGAAAAAACAGAAAACCAACAACAAAAACAAACACAAAAACAAGTGGTGTTGGCGGGAACCAATCATCGTATTGTGCCACTCACCCATTATGTCTTTTTGCCAACTACGGAAGCGGCACTGAAAACCATCGGCACCAAATCCACCGTCCAACAAATCCGGAGTGTCTCCAATCGTTTGTTGACCATCAAGTCCCCGAACATGGGGTTGGACGATGCCACTTTTAATAGCATGGATTTCGTCTTGCGTGTATACAAAGAAAATCGCGTCCGCATTAATCGCCAACATACCTTAAATTCTCTTGCCACCTTCATGAAAGGACAACAAGATCCCGACGTGGACGATTGTTTGTTGCCAGCGATTGTCTTTGTCTTTTCGCGCCGTCAAGTGGAGGAAGCCGCCGCCGAAATCACCCAGAGTATGTGGCCCTTCGACGCCAAAGAACCTTATACGATTGCCCACACGTGCGAACAATTCTTGCGGTCCAAACTCGCCAATTACCGCGAATATTTGGCCTTGCCCGAATACCAGCGACTCATTGCCTTGTTGGAGAAAGGCGTGGGCATCCATCACAGCGGAATGATTCCGGTGTTGCGAGAGGTGGTGGAATTGTTGATTGCCCAAAAATCGATTCGTTTGTTGTTTGCCACCGAATCGTTTGCCATTGGGTTGGATTGTCCCATTCGTACGGCGGTATTCACGGGATTGCAGAAACCTGATGGATCTTCTTCGTCTTCGTCTTCTTTTGGATCTTTTCGTACATTGTTCGCCCACGAATACACCCAAATGGCGGGACGGGCGGGTCGCCGCGGCATTGATGTTGTGGGCAATGCGATTCTATTGCCCACCTTGTTCAAAGACGGGAGTATAACCCGCGAACAATGGAAACAAGTCCTGTCGAATACGCCCCAACGTCTCGAATCCAAATTTCAAATGGATTATCGTATGGTGTTGTCGCTCTTGAAAAAGGGACAACGCAACCGCTTCCATGAATTCGCCCAACAGAGTATGATGATGGAGGTGTGGACATCGTATATAAAGAAACAACGTGCCACCGTGGAAGAATTGGAGACGGCTTTGGAACAAAAGGAGAGACACATTTCCACTTGTCTTCGAACGAGTGAAGCCGCGTGTTTGTCTTATTTGGATTGGATGGAAAAACGGGAGAAAACGGTCAATAAAAAACGGAAAGAGGCGGAGAGGGCGATGCAGACCTTGGAAAATGAACATCGTTTTATCAAAGAGGACGCGAAATCTTTCCAACAAGTGGCCCAATTGCGCGACAAAGTAGCCGCGGAAATAAAAATGCTGAGAGGCATGGAAATGCATATGGAGACCGAAGTCCAACAAATCGTGTCGGTGTTGGAAAAGGGAGGATTTATTTGTTTGTCAAAGGTTGCCTCTCCGCTTCGCTCCGAGTCTTCAGAAACAGAATATTATTTGACGGACAAGGGAGAGATGGCGAGCCGATTGGCCGAAAGTCATCCCCTCGTCATGACGGATTTTTTGTTTTCTTTGGTTCGTTTCGGCGACATCCGCTTCCAGGATGATGCGTTGGCCCGCCCCGAAGGGGCGGGCACCATGAATTTATCAAAAGAAATGTCCCCGAAAACATGGATTCAAATTTTATCCTCTTGTTGTAATATACGTGTGAATGAAAACAATAATGCTGGTGGCGATGGCGAACCATCGTCCCCGCTTTCACAATCACAACACGAACAACCATCATCAAAACAATGCATTCATGTATTGCAAACTTTGTTGGAAAAATACATGGATGAGGAGAGAGACAAACAATTGTACATAAGTAGCAAAGAATCGGATTTTCACGACGATTTGGTGGAATATGTGGGGCCATGGATCGATGCGACCGAGGAGACAGCCTGTCGATTGGTTTTACAAAGTCTGGAAAGAGAAAAGGGCGTATCGGCGGGAGATTTCGTCAAAGTGATTTTGAAAATTTGCGCCTTGGCACGAGAGATTGGATCGGCATGCACCGATTTGGGATTTGTACAAATCGCCCATGATTTGTCTCTCGTGGATTCGCTCATGTTGAAATATGTGGCCACGTCGCAGAGTTTATATTTGTAGCTTGGAATCATTATTTTATTTTGTGTTTGTTTTGAGTTTTATTTGTTTTGGGACGACAACAACAACAACACAAAACAAACACAAAATAAACAAATAAAAAGAAAAAATGTCTTCCTTTCGTCAAATCTTTCAATCCTTGAAGCCGAGGTTACAATTGGCCTATTACGATTATATACCCACGTTCGCGACGGCATTTGGTTTTGTGGGCGGGGTAAGTGGTCTGATTTTGTATTTGGATCATTCTGTTGACGGCACTTTGCAAAAGGCTTCTTCGACAAGTTGTCCTCGACGCAACGAGGAAGGGCCGAGTTGGGCGGGATTTCCTATTTTGGGTGGCATTTTCTGTGGAATATGTGTGGCGCCTATGTATCCTCTTATCATTCCTTTTTCAATGACACAATTTATAAAGTATGTTTTGAAAGATATTGAAACACAAAATAATAAATAGACTTTAATTTTTTTGAAAAAAAAATGTTTTTTATGTTACAATTTACCCAAAAAATGAAAAAATGAAAAAATAAAAAAAATAAAAAAAAAACACACACACACAAACACACACACACAAACACACACAATAAATGGTATTTACTCCTGTTTTTCATTATGTATTTCGGTGTCTGCCTCTTGACGTGTTATATATTTCTGTTTGGTTTCATCATACAAAACCAACCATAAATTTGACATACATTGTGACAAAGATATATGCACCACATTCTCAAAAAGTTTGCCATTTCCTACTTCATACACAGATTCATGATACTCTTGTGTGTGATATCCCGGAATTTTGGTATTCATATGATGAACATGATGATATTCAATACCCATCGTAAAATATTTGAATACCATCGGAATTTGAATAAAAGAAGATCCCAAAATACCACTTTCTTTCTGCGACCATTCTTCGTCTTTGACAACATAACACGGATTATACGTATGTTGATTGAAGAAAAAGATAAAATTAATGAGCCATCCTATATACGTAGCCAATAAATAGGGCACAACCATATTATAACGCATGGCGAAACGTATTAGCATGTATACTCCCACATTGTTGATTATATGGTGCGTCCAAATGGTACTCCAAGAACTATGAATTTTGTCGCCATATTTCCATTTTTTTACAAGATATATTCCTCTTTGAATGACCCCAAAATACAACAATGGAAATACAATGAAAAACACCAGGGGGGTATGGAAAAAAGAAAAAATCCATTTTTGCATTTTGGTAAAACGGCGGTATTGCTCTGTATTGTAATACAATAATTCATTGAATTTGAATCCATATTTGTTATGCAGACGTCCGTTGGTTTGGTGATGAATCCCGTGATCCAACATCCAATTCGGAGATGTCATGGTGAAAATACCCCACAACGTAGCAATGATTACATTCATTGGATTTTTTCTTTTTTTTTCGGCGTATGTTATCGACGGAAAATAGGATTCGTGGCAACAATCATGAAATACCACAAATCCACGATGCAATAGTAATCCTAATAATGGAACCAAGACAGTATACACATATATATCATATCCAAAATACATGGCAATCTGTATACAACGAAAGATTGAAAGAAAGAAGCAAAAATGCATGATAAAATCATACATGGCCTTGTAACCACATGGCTGATACCAAATATAGAGCAAGGATTCTAGTTGCATCTTTGTTTATAAAGATTTTTTTTTTATAAATTATTTATTTTCACTTATAAATGAAATTATCAAATGTATTAAAATGTATTAAAATGTATTAAAAAATGAAATTACAATACAATCTTATCGTTTTTCATATAATGAGAAAGACGTGTTTTATGTTGAAGACCTTTTTGACTCTTGTTGATAATATAATCATTCTCTCCGTCATTGGGTCCAAGAAACAAATCTTCCGTTTCTTGGGGAGGCAACAAAAACAAAAAATCGCCCAATACGTGGGGATGCGTCCCGAATTTTAAAGTTTGGTTGAAAGAAAAATACAAATCAAACAATGAATGACATGTACAAATCGGAACGTTGGGTTGGTTCCACATGAAAATCGTCATTTCGTTGCCCCCATGGAAATGACAAAATAAATTGGTATTGCTGTACACCACCATGTCGGGAACGCGCATGTCGGACCACGCAAGGAACGTTGTGTATGAGGACAATCCCACATAAAAACGGAATCCCGGCATAATAGATTGGAATCCTTCTTGCCATTCGTCGAATTTAAATATTGCGTTGATTTCATCGAAGGATTTCAATGTGAAGGACTTGAAAAGTGGATGATTTTGCACTCTTTTGTGCAATTCTTGGAAATCATAGATGATGGGTTGTTGATTTTCTAATCTTTGTTGAATGGATACATATTCTAGGATGATTCGATGTATCAATGATTTATGTTCTTCTTCTTCTTTTTCGGATGTCATTTTGGGATTTTGAGTTTGTATTTGTTTTTTTTTGTTTTTGGGGATTTTATTTTATAAATGAATCATCGATACCAATTTATAAAGTAAAATGAAAAAATATATATTCATGTTTGTGTAAACAAAAAAAAATGACTCGAAAAGGAGAGGCAGCCTTTTTTTTTTCAAGGAAGACGACGAGGACGCCGACGGTGAGTGCCTCTCCCCCGACGGGGGGCAGGACGACGATAACGCACCGTATACCTCGTGGGTTCATGGAATCGATAATCTCTCCCATAATTCACCAACAATTCGTCGCCATCATATATGTTTTTTTTGGCGATTAATGCAATGTAACGTTGCCCCCATGGACCTCGCACTTTGAATTCCACGTTGGTGCGGGCTCTCGGCACATGATTCAAGAGAGATCCCACACCACGTTGCATGGCCCCGTCTTCATATTCATCTCGTTGGACTTGAATCCCATAGGGCGCCGTGTATTCCCCATACCTCTCATCCAACGTGTTTTTGTTGATGTGTTCACCGTAATAACGGACCACTAGATCGTTTTTGCGGAATACGGGAGTACGGGGGGCTTGGTCGGGTTTCATGACAAACAATCCCTTTCCGGCATGGGGGATCCGACTCTCTTTGATGCGCAAATGGTGGGCCGACAACAAATGATTCCAACAAAACGGGGAACCAATCACCGTTTGACGCTGACATCGATGACCGTTTTTGGAAATGCCTTCGCATTGTATCGATTTCATGGGTTCCGCAAAACGCAACTCGTCATTCACGAAAAAGGCAAACTCGGATGGCATGTTTTGTTTTTTTTCTTTTGGTGTTTTCCGTTTCCAATTTTTTTTGTTTTCTGTGTTTTTCGGTTGTTTCTGTGTTATATATTATACATTTATGGTAATGAAAAAAAAATATCTTTTTATCCGATATCAGTTCGTCTACTGCCATCGGGCAGCAAGACAAAGCGCATCGATTGTACCATTCCGGTCCTTCGGACCGCGAAAGGTTATAAAAAGAACAGATTTACTTATAAGAAAAACAAAACAAAACAAAAACAGATTGTATATGTTATTTTATATACGACGCACGTTGGGACACCAATAATCCCCTTCGTTTAAACTGAAAGCAAATGTATCTTGGTTGCCATAATCCATCACTCGGGACGTCGCGTTTTCCTCATAATACAATTCCTTTAACTTATCCATTTCTTCTTCATCGCAAGGAGGCCGCAATTTTATCCAATTTTTTTGTGTGTCGTCGTCATCATTCGTTAAAAATGTTTGTCCGTCGGTTTGATTGTATTGCGCCATGGTTGTCGAGCAACGCACCACATAGCTCAATCGCGTGGGTAATTTTTCCACGGGCAAAACGGATGGCACAATCTCATGTGTATACAAACGATTGGTTTCCAAGGACATCATAAACACAGACCCCGGATACAAGACCACATCAAATTGTTCAACGTATTTCTTTGATTCATTGAGGACATCTTTTTTCAAACGGAAACGGAGTTTGGTGAGAACGGATGTATTCTTGTAATACGAATCAAAGATGGACGTATTGGGATAATCCGTGATTTGTTCGGTTTCTTCTTGTTCGGCGATTTCGAATCCTTTGCCCGAATAAAACGAACAAAAGGCAATGAGTGCTTCGGGGGGCATGTCCTTGGTTTTGCCACTATGCAGTTTGATGGTGGCTTTCTTTTGATTCTTATTTGTTGTTATTGTTTGTTTGGCGGAGCCTTCTTCGGACGTCCTTCGATCCGAGGACTTTGTGTCATTACAATACAATTGTGCCAACACATGATTCAAGTCAACCGGCTTATCAAAATATTGTTCGGCCAAATGATTGACCGCCGCCAAAATTATGGTATCCGTGTCACACACATCATCGGTGGGTCCCGCTAAATTGGTCGAACAACGCAACAAATGATATCCATACGTATGTTCATCCACTTTTGTAACGGGGGTGATGTATAATCCTTTGCGATACTCGTTGGTGGGTTTGTTTGATTCGCGAAAATCCACGAGGGTATGTTCGTTCAAAATGTTGTAATAAATGTCGTCGCGAGCGGGGAACATGCGCGGAACGAATATACCCCGGCCATGCATCTTTAAGGGAACTTGGGCCACACTAATGGATTTTCCCGGAAAGATTGGAGAAGGATGATCCACGGTTGACACCGGTTCCTTCCCGTCATTACAACTAAATTCGCGCACATGATAAAACTCGGCATGAATCAAATAATTTCCTGTCGTCAATGAGGACATGATTTTGTGAATGTCCCCCATGCAATAAATTGACAAAGGCATGCCATCTATTTGGTCCGCAGCAGCCGCGTCTTTTCCAAACAATTTGTTTTTCACATAATGGAATACAGGAAAGTTCCACCATTTGGATGACTTTGCTGAATTGGTTTGGAGGAAAGGAAAGGGATCGCATGAAGATGGTTCCCCGGACACCAAGATAACTCGCCCGGCAAAATGATCGCGCAAATATTGAGTTGTGTCATCCTCCGAGGTTATCAACAATACATTTCGTTCTGTGTTTAATGTTTGTTCGGGCATTTTTTGTTTGGTGTGGCGTTGTGTTTTTTTTTTTATTTTACAACAACAACAAGCTAATCAAAATGGATTGATTGATTGAAAAACAAAATAAATATAATTGTGATTCAACACAACATGTTTATATTTATTTTGCAAATGCTGCCTCTAAGGCCGCGAAGCGGCGACAATCCCCTTGCAGGGAGAGTCTTTGTCACGACTGCCTCTCATGCTCCGCATTTCCGCTTCGCTCATCGAAGGGGCGGAGTTCGGGGACTTGTCACGGACTGCCTCTCTGAGGACTCGCTGAACGTTGCCTCTCCCCTGTGGGTCGAGGACTTACCAAAGGCTGCCTCTCCCCTGTGGGTCGAGGACTTACCAAAGTATTCATCAATTG
>Ga0194133_10009767_pt1 | contig 10934 bp, 14 predicted proteins | sample TA2KigOf40mmetaG_FD_155448 | JGI IMG/M metagenome (GOLD analysis project Ga0194133, IMG submission 155448) | Freshwater microbial communities from Lake Tanganyika, Tanzania - TA2015055 Kigoma Offshore 40m | ecosystem: Environmental > Aquatic > Freshwater > Lake | place: Tanzania: Lake...
TGTTGCCACTCAACGAGGAGGCTAAAGCCATGCTCGCGCGCCTGGCTGAGCGCAGCAGCGCCTTCAACACCGAAGAGATCGACCGATCGCCGCTCCTCTTCACCAACGACGGCAAGCGGCCACTGCGCCTTGAGACGGTGTCGGTTACCGTGACCGAGATCGTGGACACGATGATGAAGGCCCGAGAACTGCGCGAGCGCTTTGAGCTGCGCGACCTGCGGCGCACTTGCGAGACGATGCTCGCGGCGATGGGGGTGTCAAGCGACGTGCGGGCCCAGTTGCAGTCGCACGGTCTTGGCGGCGTGCAATCGCGGCACTATGATCGTCATACCTACATGGATGAGAAGCGGGAGGCCTTGCAGCGGTGGGAGCAGCACCTGAGGGCGCTGGTGGATGCCGGATGATGCGTTTTGGACGATTTGCGGCGGCAGAGTCGCACCTGGTGAGACTGGGGTGGGAGAAAATTTGAGGGGTTGAGTGCCGATGCGTCCGCCATCCGAATGCTTTGCTTGGGCTTCATCAGGCCCCGGATGCGCCGACGGCCGACTCGCACCCCTTTGCGCTCAAGCATCACCCGCAAGCGCCGGCTTCCGAACATCGGGTTCTCGGTGAAGAGTTCATCGAGCCGCTTGAGCAGCTCGAGTTCTTCCTGCGACTCGGGTTGGGGTCGGTAATGAACGCTGCTGCGCGAAACCCCCAGTAACTGGGCCTGCCGGGTTATGGACAGCTCGCTTCCCGCAGTGATCATCGCACGCCTTTCAGCAGGCGAGCAATGGCGGGCTGTCCGGCTAAGAAATCCCGTTCGACCTGCAACTGTCCAATCTTGCGGTGCAGGTTGTCGATCACCGTCTGCGGATCGGCCGCCTTCTTGTTACTTCGCTCGAACAGATCCTTGGAGTTCCTGACCAACTCTTGTTTCCAGCTACTGATCATCGTCGGATGTACGCCGTACTCCGAGGCCAGTTCCGCCAGCGTCTTGTTCCCAGCCAATGCCACCATCGCCACTTGCGCCTTAAATTGCGCGCCGTGCTGCTTGCGCTTTGATCCCATGATTCACGCTCCTTTCAACCGGCCAACCCTAGCTTATCCGACTGTCCGAAAAAGCGTGACCGCCGCAGCTGCTCGACACCCGAGATCCCAGAGCCCCACACCAGCTGCTGTGTTCCTATCGGGTGAGAGAGCGTGAGCCAGGGGCCCTCTGTCCTCCCCGATATCCTGTAGCTACGCTAGGGCAGAAGTGTGTCCATGATGCTCCGTAATTGAGTGTTGACGCAGTGAGCATCAGATCACATATGATGACTTTTTCTGAACTGTTTACTGTTGACCAACCACTGGATTGCCGAATCAAAATGAGTCCACGCAAACCTCCGCCTTCCGAATCGCCCGCAACCAGTGAACCCCCTGCGCGTCGACGTCGACTCAGCGCACAGGAGCGGGAGCTGTCAATTGCTCGTGGTGCAGTGCAGTTTTTTGCCGAAGTGGGTTTCGATGGGGATACGAGGCAACTGGCACAACGTCTGGGGATCACTCAGTCCCTGATATTCCGGCACTTTCCAACCAAGAAGGCGCTCGTTGACCGTGTCTATCAAGAGGTCTATGTCGGGCGTTGGAACCCGTTTTGGGAAACGGTCATTGTTGATCGAACGATGACGTTATCCGAGAGGTTGAAACGTCTGTACAAGGACTACGCCCGCGCGGCTCTTACATGGGACTGGGTGCGCATCTACATGTTTTCCGGCTTGCGCGGAGAAGACATCAATCGCCGGTACCTTGGGTTGCTGCGCAGCCGAATTCTTGAACCCATCGCTGCGGAAGTGCGCAACGAACTCGGATTACCCCCACCAGGTGAAGTGTCTTTGAGTGAGCTTGAGATCGAACTCGTTTGGGGTATCAACGCCCGAATTTTCTACTTTGGACAGAGGCGCTGGATCTTCGGTGTGCCGCTTGAAGAGGACATCGACACCATGATTGACCTCACGATCGACCACTTCATGGGCGGGGTACGGCAGGCCGTTCCAGACATCGTCGATCACACGCTGCGCCGAAGGCGCCAACCGAGGAAATCGTCGTTGCGTCGCAACGTGACACGATCCTTGCAATAGATCAAATGCTCACTTAATATGCGCCGCATATCGGGGTCGTGATGCGGTCCCCCAGGAGGCGAGCGGGAGATGGATCAACAGTCCAGGATCGGCGAGGATCAGCACCGCGAACTGAGGCGTGTGCTCGGCAGCTTTGGCACCGGTGTCACGGTCGTCACCTCGTGCGGGCCAGACGGACGCCCCGTCGGCGTGACAGCCAACTCATTCACTTCTGTCTCACTTGATCCGCCAATCGTTGTCTGGAGCCTGCAGGCAACATCACCAAGCCTCGACGCATTTCTGTCCTGCGGCCGATTCGTGATCAACGTCCTTGCGCTGGAGCAGAGCGATCTCTCACGCAGTTTTGCAAGACCGTCGGCTGACAAGTTCGCCGGGGTGCTCTGGCACGCCAGTGAATTCGGACTCCCGGTTCTGGAGAGTTGTGTCGCAACCATCGAATGCAGACTCATCGAGTCACTCGCTGTCGGGGACCATGTAATGCTGCTGGGCGGCGTGGAGCGACACGCCCGCCGCGACAAGGAGCCCCTGATCTACTGCCGGGGCAACTATTCGCAGGCCGTCGAGTTGTCGACACCCGGTTTTGATCCCTCAGCGGTCAAGTCCGTTGAGCAAATGGCAAGGAGGGAGATTTGAAACTTGGAATGTTCATGATGCCGTTGCACCCGCCCGGCAAGAACTATGTACAGACCCTGAAGGAAGACCGCGAGGCGATCATTCTTGCGGATCGTCTTGGTTACACCGAGGCACTGGTGGGCGAGCATGTGACGGATCTCGCAGAGACAGTAACCGACTGCGCCGTGTTCCTGGCGAGTCTGATCAGTGATACCCGACAGATCAAGCTGGGTACGGGCACGCTGAACCTGCCAAATCGCCATCCCGCGCAGTTGGCTGCCACGGTGTCGATGCTCGACAGCATGCTCGAGGGCCGCTTCATCTGTGGGATAAGCCCTGGCGGGTTGCCCTCGGACATGGAGGTCTTTGGCAATCTCAATGGCGACCGCAATGCCATGTTTGTCGAGTGTATTGATCAAATGATCGCCATTTGGACTGGAGAGGCACCGTACCGACTGCAGGGCCGTTTCTGGAACATCAGCACCGAGCGCACCCTGCTTCCGGAGATCGGCCAGGGGATCATCCTCAAGCCTTATCAGCGACCCTTCCCACCGATTGTGGTGACTGCGGTCGCACCGCATTCAGCTGGCATAACCGAGGCGGCTGCCCGATGCTGGGATCCCATCTCGGCAAACTTTCTGCTGCCACAGTGGGTCAAGACGCACTGGCCGAAATATGTCGAGGGTTGCGAGCGGGTTGGTCGTCCCGCTGATCCTGCCAACTGGCGGGTCGCCAAGACCATCTTCGTCAGTGATGACGAGGCAACCGCAAAGCGCTATGGCCGCGAGGCGGGTGGCCCGTACCACTTCTATTACAAGCAGCTCGGTTACAAGCTGGTGCGTGCCGGGCGGGCCAATTTGTTCAAGACCTCGCCGGACGTACCCGATAGTGCCATCACCCCCGAGTACCTTACGGAAAATCTAGTGATCGCTGGTACGGTCAATCAGGTAGTGGATGAAATTCTGGCGCTTCGCGAGTACGTGGGTGATTTCGGAACGCTGTATTACGCCTGCACGGATTGGGTCGATCCGGCGTTGGGGCGGCGCTCGATGGAACTCATGGCGGAACAGGTCATGCCGCGTGTCAATGCGGCACTGGGCCGATAGGAGTCGCGCACCACACAGGAAGGAAGGGGAGGAGCGATGGGTCAGTTTGATGGTAAGGTTCTGGTGGTAACTGGCGGAGGGCGCGGCATCGGTGCTGCGACTGCCATAGAGTTTGTCAGGCGTGGGGGTCGTGTTGCGCTTGGCGATGTCGTGCCAGAGATCGGTCACGAAACGGTCGAAGCGATTGGCAAGGACAACGCCGTGTTCGTCGAGACCGATGTGCGTGATCCAGCGGCATGTCAGGCATTGGTCGATGCGGCCGTGGAGCGCTTCGGTGGCGTCGATTACCTGGTCAACAGCGCAATCAAGATGGCACCGGGCCCGCTCGCCGACTTGAAACTCGAGGACTGGAAAACGGTGATGGACACGGGTCTCACCGGCACCTTTCTGATGACTCAGGCGGTTGGCCGCTGGCTGATCGCGAACAAGCGCCCCGGTGCGGTTGTCAACCTGTCGTCCATGGCGGGCTTCCAGCCCTACGGTGCCTCGGGTGCCTACAGCACGGTAAAGGCGGCGCTGCTGATGCTTGGCGAGCACTTTGCGATCGAGTGGGCGTCCAAGGGTATTCGCGTGAATTCGGTGGCGCCAGGACACATTGAGACACCCCTGACGGCTTACCTGAAAGATCCGGTCATCAAGCAGGCGCGGGCAGCTGTGACGCCTTTGGGGCGTGTCGGGCAAACCGGCGATGTGGTTGGCGGAATTCTGTTTCTGCTCTCGGACGAAGCCTCTTACGTCACGGCAACTCACCTCGTGATGGATGGGGGCGTGATCAAGAGCATCTTCAATCATTTTCCGGGACGCAAATGGGACTGACGATCGCTGTCGGAACTGGTAGAGGCGCATGGATGTAAAGTTTTTCCTCACGGTCGTACTGAACTCGCTGACGCTGGCGGCGTTGTATTTCATTGTTGCCGCTGGCTTCACGCTGGTCTTCGGTCTCATGCGGGTGCTCAATCTTGCGCATGGGGCGGTGTACCTGCTTGGCGCATACGTGGGCTTTGAGGTCATGCAGGCCACCGAAAGCTGGCTCCTTGCCGCCGCAGGTGGTGCTGTCGCTGCTGCCCTGTTCGGGGTGTTCATGCATGTGGCGATTCTGAGCTGGATGCCGGGGCAGGAACTGCGGCAAACACTGGCCACGATTGCGGTCTCCCTGATTGCGGCGGATCTGATGATCGCGAACTGGGGCGGTCTGAGTTATCAGATCGAGGTTCCGGATCTGCTGTTCGGTTCCCTGCCACTTCCGGGCCTGGGGCGGTATCCGATTTTTCGCCTGACGCTTATCGGGATAGCGATCGCGATCGGTGTCCTGTTGTGGTTGCTCCTCAACCGCACCAAGCTGGGCATGATGATTCGCGCTGGCGTGGATGATCGCGACATGCTGGCGGCGATGGGCAAGAATGTGCCCCTGGTCTTCATTGCTGTTGCCGGCCTGGGCGGTTTGCTGGCTGGCTTGGGTGGCGTGGTTGGCGGATCGGCTCTTGCGATAGCGCCGGGCGAGGATGCACGTGTGCTGCTGTCGTCTCTCGTGGTGGTGATTGTGGGTGGCATGGGCAGTGTTGTCGGTGCTGCGATGGGCGCTCTGCTGGTCGGGTTTGCAGAGCAATTCGGGCTGGCATACACGCCGACATATGGTGTCGTGTACACCTTTCTGATCATGGTGGCGGTCCTTGCAGTTCGACCACGAGGGCTCTTCGGGGCGGCCACATGACGGATCCGACGCCGCAGTTTCGCCTGTGGTTGACTGCAGCAGCGCTGCTTGTGGTATTCCCGCTGCTCGCACCCGCATTCTGGGTGACCCAGATTGCCTCGCAATCCTTCATCCTGGGCACCATTGCGCTGAGTCTGGTGCTGCTCGCCGGCTACGGCGGAATGGTGTCGCTGGCGCAACTTGCGGTAGCCGGTGTTGCGGGTTACTTCGCCGCATACTTCGGCGTACACAGTGGTGCCTCGCTCGGAATTCCGCTGCCATGGGGCCTGACCATACTCGTGGGCTTGGCCGCAGGAATCATCTTTGGCACACTCGTGGGACTGATCGCAGTGCGCTGCCAGGGCATCTACATGATCATGATTACCCTGGCCATGGCGGTAGGCCTATTCTATCTGGCTCGGCAAAACCTTGGCTTTTTCAATGCGTACAACGGCTTTCATGGTATCAAGGCACCGGTGGTACTGGGCCTTGATATGCGTCAGCCCCTGCCGTTCTATTACCTCTGCCTGGTTTGCGCCGGGGGGCTTTACGCTTTCGTGGTTTACCTGGGCCGCACGCCCTTCGGCCTCGCCCTGCAGGGTGTTCGCGATGATGCGAGGCGAATGCGAACGCTCGGTTTCGATGTCGAGCGTATCCGCGTCATGGCATTTGCGCTCGCGGGATTCATCGCTGCTGTCGGCGGCTTGCTTCGACTCTGGTATGGCGGCAGCATCTCGCCCGGATCGATCAACGCGGGTGCCTCGATCACCATCCTGATCATTGCAATCCTCGGCGGCATGGCCAAACCCATCGGCGCTTTCGCCGGGGCGCTTCTGTTCGTACTGATTCAGAACTTCGCGATTGATTTCATCGACCGCGAGCGATTTAATACCATGATCGGACTCATCCTGCTGGCAATCATCCTGTTCCTGCCAAATGGAGCAGTGGGGCTAGCTGAGTCGATCAGAGAGCGTTTCCGGGTTGCGAGCGGCCCGGCAGACCGGCAACCGGAATCGGGAGCCACCCCAGAAGTGAGACCAAAACCTTGAAGGAGAATACATGAAAGCTCAGAGAGTTGTACTGTCTGCGATTTTGGCGACGACCGTCGGCCTTGGTGCGTTTGCGCCGTCGGTTCACGCCCAGGAGTTACGGGTGGGAGTTCTTGCCACGCTGGAGGGTAGCCTGACACCGCTCGGGCATGAGGCGTTGCGTGGTACTCGCCTCGCCCTCTCCGAGGTCAAGGAGACCGTGGCTGGACGCAAGATCACCCTGTTTACCGCACCGACGAATGCCACGCCCGACAGCGCGATTAATGGTGCACGCAGACTGATCGAGCAGGACAAGGTCGAAATCATCATCGGACCAGTCTCGGGCAGCGAGGGGCTTGCCCTCGTGCAGTTCGCCAAGGCAAACCCGGGTGTGTCTTTTGTCAATGGCACTGCGGCGGCGCCCGAGGCGACTTACCGTGATCCAGCCGCGAACTTCTTTCGTTTCAATGCCGATGGCGTGATGTGGCAGGCCGGTCTGGGTACCTATGCCCACAACGATCTGAAGTATCGTCGTGTCGCGTCGCTGGTCAATGACTACAGCTTTGGCTGGGCTCAGATGAAGGGCTTTTCCATGGAGTTCTGCCGCGCCGGCGGTCGTATCGTCGATCGGCTCTGGACACCGCTGGGCACGACCGACTTCAGTTCGCTGATTGCGCGCATCCCCAAGAACATCGATGCGCTCTATGTGATGCTCGTCGGTGCTGATGCCACCAACTTCATCACCCAGTATGTTCAGGCTGGCGCACCCGTACCTCTTATCGCTGGGACCAATACAGTCGACCAGACTGTGCTGGCCACGCTGACCCGCAAGCAACTGCGGGACTTCATCGTCGGCACGCCCTCGGCGAGCCCGGTCGTGGATGACTGGACTGACGCCCGGTATCAGCAGTTTGTTGCTGCCTATCGCAAGGCTTATCCCGACGGTCTGCCAGCACCCGCAAGTGCAGCCTTGGGTTACTACCTCAACACGAAGGCGGTGCTGAGCGCTCTTGCTGAAGTGAAAGGCGATCTCTCGGGGAATCAGCAGAAATTCCGGGCTGCACTGTCAAAGGTTCAGGTCGAGGGCCCTGCTGGCCCGGTCAAGCTTGATGAGAATCGTCAGGGCGATGCCACCATCTTCCTCACCACGGTGAAGTCTGGCGGTGATGGCAAGCTGTACAACTCATTCGTCAACGCCACCCGTGGAGTCACACAGACCATGGGTATGGATCGCAGTGCGTTCATGAAGCTGGGTGTTCCCGGACGCGAAACTGTCCAGTGCCCGTGATGTCTGCGGTGATCGATTCATCCTCGGCACCGATGCTCGCTTTGGCGGGTGTGGGTCGCCGATTTGGCGCGCTGACTGCTCTCGGAAAAGTGAGCATGTCGCTTCGCCAGGGCGAGAGGAGGGCGATCATCGGCACCAACGGTGCGGGCAAGACCACCCTGTTCAACACCATCAGTGGAGATTTTCCACCGACCTCCGGAACCATCATGCTGGGCGGTGTGGATGTGACCCGTCTGCCCCCGCCCGAGCGGATTCGCATGGGATTGAGGCGAACGTATCAGACACCGCTGCTTCTCAACGACCTGACGGTTGGTGAGAATCTCTATGTGGCTGTCCGTGGAATTCAACCCGGTCGGCTCAGACTGTGGCGGGATGCCCATCATGCACAGGATCTCGAAAAGGTACGCGAGTTGGCACGTCGGACCAGGGTGGACGATCTGCTCGATCAGCGTGCGCGGGAGCTGTCGCATGGGCAGCGTCGCCAGGTGGAAATCGCGATGGCGCTTGCGGGAACCCCTCGTGTGCTGATGCTGGATGAGCCAGCGGCAGGGCTGTCGCAGGGAGAGCGGGTGGAGCTTGCCGCACTGTTGCGTGACCTTCCCGCCGATCTCACCATCATGCTGATCGAGCACGATATGGAGTTGGCCCTGGGTTTTGCGCAGATGGTGACGGTGTTGCATTACGGCAAGGTGATCTGCGAGGGGCTGCCCGATGTCGTGGCTGCCGATCAGCAGGTTCACGATTTGTATATGGGAGCCGCCCGTGTCTGATGCGGTGCTTCAGATCTCCCAGCTTCGGGTCAGTTTCGGAGGGGTCCATGTGCTTCAGGGTGTGGATCTCGTGGTCGGTCAGGAGCCGCTCTCCCTGGTTGGGCGAAATGGCATGGGCAAGACCACCCTGTGCCAGGCGATTATGGGGCTTGCACCCATTTACGGGGGCAGCATCACCTTTCTCGGTGAAGACATCACCGGGGAGCGTGCCAATCGTATCGCCCGTCGGGGCATCGGGTATGTGCCGCAGGGAAGGCGGGTGTTTCCGTCTCTCAGCGTCGAGGAGCATCTTCGTCTGGCCTTTCACGGCGATTCCCGATCGAGATGGACAGTGGAGGCCGCCTACGAGTTGTTTTCTCGTTTGAAAGAGCGCCGGCGAAATGGCGGCGCACAGCTCTCGGGCGGTGAGCAGCAGATGCTCGCGATCGCACGCGCCCTGCTGCTCAATCCCCGTTTGCTGGTGATGGATGAACCAACCGAGGGGCTTGCACCACTGATCGTCGAGGAGTTGATTGTTGTCTTCAGGAGACTCGCTCAGGAAGGCATTGCCGTGTTGCTGGTCGAGCAGAATTTCAATGTGGCGACATCGGTGTCGGATCGTCTTGCGGTAATGGTCAACGGCGTGATTGCATTGACCAGTTCATCGGCCGAGATGCGTGACGACGAGGACTTGCAGAGACGTTACCTGGGCGTGGGTGCCCATTCAACGGTCGCATGACATTCATTTCAGGAGGGTTCCGTGCTACTTCAGGGTAAGAACATCATTGTTACCGGCGGCGCCAGCGGTATCGGCAGGGAATGCTGCCTTGTGGCTGCGAAAGAGGGCGCCAATGTCGTGGTGGCCGATATGAACGAGGCTGACGCGCAAGAGACTGCGGCCGAGGTTCGGGCACTCGGGCGCACTGCGCTCGTGGTGACCATGGACACAAGCAAGGCGGCTGACGCCGAGCGTCTTGCGCGTGAGGCGATTGCTGCGATGGGCAGTATCGAGGGGCTGGTGTGCGGTGCGATAAAGCTGGTCCCCAGCAAACTGGAAGAATTGTCCGAGGAAGCCTGGGACAAACTCATGGATGTTGGCCTCAAGGGATATTTCCTGTGTGCTCAGGCGGTCGGACGTCACATGCTCGAGCGCGGCAGTGGGTCGATCGTGTTTGTTTCCTCTGTCGGGGGCGTTCAGGCCTATCCGCTTGCCGGGGCATACTCTGTGGTCAAGGCGGGCGAGATCATGCTCGCCAAGCTGATTGGGGTCGAGTGGGGTAGCCGAGGGGTGCGTGGCAATGCGGTGGTGGCTGGCCAGTGCCGCACGCCGATGACCGAGGCCATGTTCCAGGATCCCGAGATCGCAAAAGGGCGTGCTGGTGTGGTGCCCATGAACAGGGTCGCGCTGGCGAGCGAGATCGCCGACGCCTGTGTGTTCCTCATGTCGGATCGCGCATCCTATGTGAACGCCTCGACGCTGACTGTCGACGGCGGGCAGGTAGAGAGCAAGATGATGCATACTCCGGGACGTAACTGGGGCGGGAAGAAGCTCGACTACAAAGCCTGATCACAGCAGGACATAGGCTGCGCCTCGCGTTTGACAGGTGCCCTATGCAAACCATCTGTTGATGCCGAACGAAAATTGAGCAGTTTTTGATGGTTGTGCCGACAACAGCAAAACAGGCTTGATGGTCTGTTGTCCGATGTCCACCAAGGTCAAAGGGCATCCATCGGAAGTCCTAACCGAGGTCTGCGGTATCGAGTGCGCGGTTTTGTCGGACCAGGTAAAGTCTCTCGACTGGAAAATCCGCCGCGCGAAAAAGAAGGCCACAGTCAACGCTGACGTCATGCTGCATGTACGGGCCAAGATTAAGGCGCTCTTGCAGATTCCATGATGAAAAGCAGCCCACAAAGACTGACCCAACTGGCCCTGCACCATCTGCGCTCCGGCACACGCCAAACTCGACCCAGGCGAGTGGGTTGTTTTGTATCGCAATCGTTGGCGGGGTCTTGGCGTAATGGCACCGGAAGCGGGTCAGCGTTCTGGCCGTTTGCTTCTTCGGCGGTCATTTTCCGTCCGGCCTGAATCGCTTTGATGTCGGTACAATGGCTGAAATATTGAGATGGCCCAAAAATAGCCTGTGATCTTGTGTAATTCGACTCATGGAAAAAGTCGATACCAGAACGCTTCACCCCGAGGCCCGCAACGAACTTCGAAGGATGGCCGTCCGTCTTCGTCAGCAGTCTGGCATGACTTGCGAGAGTTTGGCAGAGATCGTTGGAGTTCATGTGGTCACTGTTCGTGCATGGATTGCCAAGGCAAAGCGGGATGGCCTTGGCTCCCTGACCGAAAAAAAGC
>Ga0194133_10009770_pt1 | contig 10932 bp, 11 predicted proteins | sample TA2KigOf40mmetaG_FD_155448 | JGI IMG/M metagenome (GOLD analysis project Ga0194133, IMG submission 155448) | Freshwater microbial communities from Lake Tanganyika, Tanzania - TA2015055 Kigoma Offshore 40m | ecosystem: Environmental > Aquatic > Freshwater > Lake | place: Tanzania: Lake...
ACCTAACCTAACCTAACCCAACCTAACCTAACCTAACCCAACCAACCCCCCAAAGCATGTTCCCCTTTCCTAACCATGCGGGGCATGTTTCCACCTCATTTATTACAACCAGCCCCCTTTTAACCAAAAGGATATTTTTTGCTAACCTAGCCTGACCCAACCAATCAATGCAGGTGGGCGATTTGGTCATTTTATTTACTGGTGGGGGATTTGGTTATTTTATGTACAGTTGGGCAATTTCTCATTGGGCAATTTTGCAACGGGCGATTTATCATGTTCCTGTTATTTCTGTGGTTTCCATAAAAGTGAGCTCAGCGAAGGCCAGCTAAATGTCTAGTGGCCTAATGAATACCTGGAATTCCAACTTTGAGACTTCAATCATAAGTCCTACCAGTGATGTAACTGTCACTCTACGAAACACTTCATCTGGACGGAACCGATAAAACTGCCGCAGTTCCTCCATTCTAAACATATTTAAAATTTTATTAGATAATCTTATTTTGCAAAAATCATTCCACATATTCGGCGCAAAATGAAGTTGAGCATTGTTATTAATATCATAATTTTATAATCTTTGATTATTTTTACCTTTCAAATTGCTTTCTGGTATTATTTCCAGTGTCTGTAACAGGTTGGACATTTTGATACCTTGGATTTGGCTTAATTTTCTTGTCTAAAGGCATAATTTTTGGCTTTTGCTTTGGCCTTAGTCTTCTCACGTCCATTTTGGGTCTCAAAATTAGCCTAAACAATTTTTTTGCTTCAATTATATATTATTTCAATCGATAGAAACTTTGTCTTTACTGGATATGAAACTTTGGTTTATGATTGCGACCAGAAATAGTAAGTAAAACCACATGATGATCATATCACATGTTTGGGAGCATCATTATCAAAAAAATAGTCTAAACCCCAAATGGTTCACAAAAGGAAAGCTTAAAAAGAAGTTTTGCTACGTACCCTCTTCTCTTATATATCTCCATATTTCTTAGCACAATGTTTGACCCTGCCAATCCTACCCTTTGTCCTGCGGTACCCCATGGTCTAAAACCTTAGCAGATCACTGGAGAATAAACTTTGCTTTATAAAAAAGTTCCAGATGGGTACCCTCATACTTTTTAGTCAAAATGAGCTGCTTAATTTTTCCTCCCCAGGTCTAGCGATGAGGGGCTAGGAATTCAAATGGATGGTCCAGTCATGTTGAAATTTCAGTTCTGGGCCTTTTAAATTAAAAAAGCAAATACAGGGAGGGTTAGAAATTATTCAGGACCTCTCCCCGGGCTCAGGAGTCATAAGAGCAAGGATCAATTTTTAAAAATTGTTAACATAAAAAAAGTTGCTTAGGTAAGATATCTAAACAGTTTGTCGCGCCACTTTTAAAACCAATAGTTCACCAATCCCTGGGCCTGGGGGGCCTTGGTGTTGCAAGAACTAAATCTTTATTGGGCATACATTAAAATTTTCCCTGGCAGCATTGGGCCCTCGTATACTTTGTTACAAGGAAGTGTCTTACCTCTGAATTTTTATGTCTTGATTTGCTAACAAGTTGAAGATCAGTGAATCTTTACTCTTCCAAAAAAACAATTCAATTAAGAAGAAAAGTTTAAATTACTGAATTTGCTCGTTCGGAACTAAAAGCTTAAATGGTAAATTTCAACACTGAGGTTTTGAAGGGAAAAAAGTTTTTAAACCATTCAACCAACTAAAGGGAAAGGTTTATTTATTTCTTATCCAGTTTGTTTAAATATCATTAATTTGTGTTATTTCCTTTCTGAAAAACTAAGAAGTTTGCTTGAAACAAAAACAACTTTCAAAATTTTTCTAACCATATAATCTTATCTTTTCTTCAATGATGATTGGCTTTATGTTTTTTTATTGCCAAATATTGTAATTTATTTATGCTTAGATGATTTCTGGACAAGGATTTCAAAACTGTGTGAGAAATGTTAATTGGACAATTAGGGGTGAAGCAAAGCAATTACTTTCACTTCAACCCTTGTTCATTCTTGAAGTCAAAGTGGAAAAAAGTTTACAAAAATTATCTTTATTTCTAGAAAATTTGATCAGATGTATAAAATGTACAGAAAATTTTACTTTTAGTTATAATTCAAAATTTGTTGGACACAAAATAAGAAAAGCATCTGCCTGAAAATAATCTAATCATTTATTTTAAGATGAACTGATTCTAAGTTGTCTCAAAAAATAGAAGAACCTAAAATAATCTAGAATTTGGAATCTGACATGCTTACTTTGAATTATTGTGATATTCCACAAGAGGGGTTGCCATAAAGTAACATATATGAAAGAGTTGGGCAGTCTTTGGCCCAAAAATATGTGTCATGTGATTCCAACCCCAGTTCAAATTGTGTTTCTTAACATAGATAAATCTTTCAACAAAAATCAATAAATTCATATACTGATATCAATTTTTAAGATTGAAGAGGTTGATCGATAAATTTCTATGATAAAAAAGAAATTACAGAACATAAGGAATGCCTGTCAAATAGAAAAAGTTTTTTCACTTCAATTAAAATCATGCGAGAGAATGAAAAAGAATCTAAATTCTTTTGTCATAAATCACTTACCTCAATATAATAATGTCTGAATGTTGAATTCTAAAATTCAAGGTTTCGACGAAGGTATATATATGAGAAGAAGTTCTTGATTTCACATTTTTATTTCAGAATAAAAACACACTGAGTTTGGTTTTTTAGGAGATCTTCAAGCTAAACTCCATGTTGTCATTCCTTGTGCTTTTACAAATGCACAAGCTGATTAATCAATAAAGTGGAGAGACCTGGTGACAAACTTAAATAATACATTAAACAAAAAGATAAAGTTCACAATTTGTTTTTCTTACTAATACTATTAAATGGAAAAAATAACTATCCAAATATTGGTACTTTTTAATTTATCTTATGTTGATTTGATAAAAGCCACAAACTGTAAAATTAATCAAAATCTTTTTTCTACCTGGAACAACTTTCCACTTTCGCACGATTTGGGATTGGAAGAGGGGCAGGGTCAAAATTTCTGGACTTTCTACATGGAAACAATTGGACCAAAATTTTAAAAAGGTCTTTTATTTGAAAAGAATAGAAATAATGTCGGATTTTTTATTCCTATTAGAAAATAGCAGCAGGGGTGGGGTTATAGTTGCAGTTGCTCCTGATTGAAGATCAAACACCTTGGCCTGAAATGTTATCAAATCAAATTAAGTAGATGTGCATTTTTTGCTGAAAAATGCAGAACTCATCAAAAGCAGCACTATCCTCTCAATAACACAAAGAAGGAATGCCCAAATGAAATCTTATATACAGCTAGCTGCCTGTGGGCCAGGTCATACAGTAACTTTGTTTGTCCGGACTGCAGCCAGCTAGACTCATACCACCCTTTTGGGGAGGGTGAAGTTTTTTTCAAACATTTAAATATTTATATATTGTATGAGTATTGGGATACATGACACAATCAGCACCACATTAAAAAAATTTAAGTACACTTTGGGAATTTTTGTCAGTAAAGGCACACTTCCCTACCGAAAATAAGATACACTGTGTGCGAACTTTAAGGTGTATCACCCCTGTTTACATGTGGCACACAGGAATACACCTGTTAATGGTGCAAATTTTGTCGTAAACTGCCAAGAAACACGTGTAAACATCTTAAAATCATGGTACTCCATTCAAACAAGTCATGTCGGTTATAAGAATTGGCCACCCAGGGTCAAAGGTTGTCTAGAGCCGCTGGGGGTCGAAACCCAGACCCTCATATCCCGTCCTGATGGCATGGCAATTTGCCATAGCAACCCCTCGTAGAGTCAACACTTTATGCTATCTCATTAACTTGATTTAATGTTAGAATAATCAGTTCTCTCTACAAATTATCTTTCTAATCAGCTTGAATCTTAACCTTTCAGTGAATCAGATAGTCTGTTATTTGTTGAATTTTACTCCTACTGATATGATTTTTTGCAAATTCCTAAGTTTGTCTTTCTTTCAAGATTTAGATATAACATTAATCTTTCATTGGTTACCCTTTTGGGCGAGGATAATAAATCTAACTTTCATTAAAACCAATTCCAACATTCTTAAAGGATTCAGAATGCAAGAGTTTAGTTCTTGGATTCACTTCTAATTTGATTATTTTGACCCCCATTAAATATGAGGCCGACCCACCTTTGACGAGGGTACTTTTTGACCCCAAGATATTTTTTTTTGACCAGAAGGGAAAAAAATTGAAAAATTTGATGTTTTTAGGTGAAATTTTCCAAACCCAAACCCAAACCATAGATGGCTGACCCGAATCAACCTGACCTGAGCTACAAAAAATTGACCCGACCCAACCCAGGTCAAACAATTTTGACCCGAACCCATCACTTACAAAAAGTTAATTTTGATCTAAATTATTTTTACTTTATTAATAAAAAACAATTCTGCGAAAAAGATAAAATTCAATCAATTAACGAGATCAAAAAGAGCAAAAATATTGGAAGTGATCTAGACTTTAAAATTTAGCTTTAATTTGAAGAAGATAAATATAATTTTTTGAAATGAGCAATTTTCAGGAGTAAAAGATCTTTGAAAAAAGTATTCGGAATTCACAAACAGAAGTTAAAAATGGCATATCAGAATTATTTTATTGATAGGAGGAAGCACAATAAGAGAATTGATTTCACCAGCTTTGTCAATTTAAATATCTGTAACTTCAGTTTTTCTCAATTTGCCATCAGATTCCAAAGATAAACTTGACTGAATAGACATAATGTTTTGGGGTTTCCAATCTGAAACTGAGGTTGCATTTCCAGTGCTGTGTCTCTTGGTCTGATTGACTATAAAAATGAATCAGGTGGTTTTCATTTCTACTAATCTTTATCTTCATTTTAAAGATTTTCTTACTTGAAGGTGCCAAAGAATCTAAAAGGCTTGCCTCATTGATGCAAATCATTGGATTTTGATCATATTTCTGAAACACAGGATTCAATTTAGAAAATATTCAGGATTTTTTGAAGTGTCTTCTTACACATCGTGGTCCAGACTCTTGATTTGGAACTGAATTTTGATTCAGAGGTTCAAATTCTCTGTCTGTTGAAATTCGACTGGAAGAAGTTCGATGAACTCCCAAAAGTGTTAGAATTCTTCGACGATTTTTCACAACATATTCTTCCAGCATTGCAGCAGGAAAGTCTGTTTGTATTGCAACATCAGTTCGCGTTTTGGGACTCTTTTCAATCATTCCTTGAAGTACTTCTAGTGTTGATTTAAGCTTTGGAAAATATATGAATGTCTTGAACTTGTTGTGTGTGAAAATAATCATGACTATACCTCTTGTGTTAAGTAAGAAATTTCTTTGTTGTTGGGTTTAGTTTCATGATGATTTGGATTTCCATGAGATGAAGCTTCGCTTGAGGTTGTGTCCTCAGCAGTCTCACTTATAGATGGAAGAACAATTGATATTCCTGCTGTCACATCAGGCTCTGAGTTGTTCTGAAACATTCTCTGCTTGTAACACATAGCTTTGGATTTCCATTTCAGTTATCCTAGTTTATGCTTACTTCCCCTTTTTTCACTTTTCAAGCTCAAAGTCTTTTCAAACAGGCTTCGATTAGTTTGTCTTTCCTTACTGTAATGTAAGTCATTCCAATGTTCTTATTCCTGCTATTGTTCACCCTATTCCTGTTTACCCTCTTCAATGAGGTCAGAAAGTTTTCTTGATATCATTTTGAATATAAAGCCCCTCCTTTCCGTCAATAAACAGTTCAGTTTTGATTGTTTTTTTGATTGGGAAGGTCATCACTGGGATATTTTGCTTACCACTCACATCCCGCCTAACGCTCTTGCACTTCCATCTCCATGGTAAATTAAGGTTAAAACATCAATTATAGAAACAAATTGAATGATTTGCTTTTTTAGGCCAAGCAAGAGTGATACAAACATTAAAATGTTTTGGGAGCATGAACTCATTTAGGGATAAAGGTGATAAAGTAAAAAAATCCTTTAATGTGCCTTTGTGAGAAATGTATCTATTTGTGAGAAAAGATTTACTTCAAAATGTTGTAAATATGTAGACTATTCCTGAGAGTGCGTCCATGCAAGCCTTATGCGATCTCTTAATCAGAATAGCGCTTAACTGGTATAATCACACATGCCCCTTGTTGACGGTAAACTTAAACACTAACTAAAATCAAAGGCCTATAATTACTCTGCTTAATCTTACATATAGTGAAAAATAACAAGTTAACGATCTTTAGGTGCGCAAGCATATTTGTCAATATTGGAAGCAGAAGCACAGTGATCAAGTGCGCTTGGGAATCAAATATGGATAGATGGGTTGCAAGATCAAAAATAATCAATTATTGACAAATAATCAAAAGTAACGAGATCCTTATGGGCTGGTCTACATAAATGAAGTATATTTTACTGATACATGGAGAGTTTGCCTGCCAACTAGTTACTCAGGGTAGGCAAACTAGTTGGTGGGTGCACCCTCCTAGACCCTATTTTACTATGTTGAAATTATATGAAAGAGTTTAACGAACAACATCAATCACTACCAACTTTGTCATTGAGTATCCCTTTTACTTTCCCTTTTGGAGGGAGTATATCCCAAAGATTGTGAGAGTTAGTAAAGTATCTTTGAAAATATTACCTCTTCTGTTTCATACCCTTCTCTCAGGTTATAAGTGAGATCATGTTGAATGTCTTCTGCGAACTGATCTCGAAATTCCGGGTAAAGTCTAAGAACTTCAACCAGTCCTGCAAGTTCATGAATATATTCATTATAAAAGTTATAATAATTGATGAAAAATGCTGTATCCTGAAACCTTAGTTGAATGAATCAAATGCTCATACCTGGAATATTTAAGCACTTTAGATCACAGTATGTTAGAGCTCTGACGTCACAGCTGGATTTGACAATCACTTCTGGATTCATAACATTGGTGGAGGAAGCTGACAAATGCTTGGAAATGTCACAGCCAACTAGGTCTCCCTTCCCTGATGGATTTAAAAGACAAATTAAGGTAAATCAGGGGGGAGGAGATTTGAACGCCAATAAATAAAACCGATAATAAAGTAACTTTATATTTGAGGAAGAGGTGAGTTTATATACATTAAAACACGGATCAATGATTTTGGCATTCAAGATTGTATCAAAATTTTATTGTTAGAAAGGAAAGGAATGTGGTTAGTATCCTTAGGGATTAGTAGCCAGAATTATTAAAGGATAATAACAGCGAATAAAGTTGTTGATTAACTAAAGGGTGTGGCGATCAAAAGATCATTAGGAAAGTCATTGAGTTGATCATAAAAATATTTTAAAGGAAAATAAAACTCTAATTTCAAAATATAGTTTAGGATGATAAAGTCATTTTCCTATAAAATCTTGATGAACCTTTTTTATGTTTAAAATATACCTAAAATTGCCACCACCATATTATCTTGTAAGACTTCCATAGACCCATTTGACAGGTAATAAATATTGTGCAAAGCATCTCCACGATGTATCAAAAACTCATCTGGTGCACAGAAATTAGTCCTAAAAAAAGATTTCTCACAAATTTTATGTAAAAATAGAAAAAGTATAGTTATAGGAATTTACTTGATTTTGACAGATATCAGCTTTCTACAACCTTCAGATGCTGTCTCAAAAATGGGAAGGCTCAGCACTTCACGATGTAGATGTAATGAAATATCTCCTCGAAGTTCCTCTGGATAGTCTTGAAGTATCTGAATAGAAAAAACATGATTTTTTTATTTGGAACTAGCTGAGGTACCCGGTGCTGCACCGGTTAATTTGCAACCTGCTGAGCATCTTAAAAATGTGTCCTACAGCTTTTAGGGTTTCAATCCCCCCAGGCCCAGGGGGGAGGGGGTTGGGGCCAAACCTGCAACAAAACCTTCCTTGAACAATTGGGGATGTGCTTGGAAAATTTCATCAAGATCGGGGCAGGGGTTTGGATTTCCATTAGCCCTCCACATACCAACAGACAGACAGACAAACATCTGTACGCCCATTTTTATGTATATCGAAGATTATATATAGATAGATATTAATTTTCATAGACTTACTTCAGCAGGATCAATGCCATGATTGAGGGACCACATTGTTTGAAAGTAGTCTTGCATCCTTTGCTTTAATTGCTTAGGGACAGAATGTAAAATAGTGAAGTCTTTCAAATCTCTCCACTTTGTCTGATATTGTGACTTTCTAGCTCCATACATACGTTGAACAAGTGCAGTGACATTTCCAAATATTGTTGCATGCATCAGTGCTTCATAAAGCAGTTAAATATCTTCAATTCATTTAAAAGGTGATCTAGAGTCAGATTTTTACCTCCTATTAACATAATGACAACAGAGAAAATCTTCTCAGATGTTGTGTTTGCTGAGACGTTTCCAAATCCAACAGTTGTCAATGAAGTGCAGGAATAATAAAGGGCAGTGATATAGGCTTCAGAATGTGGAACACAACGTCCATTAAGCAGACCCATCCTTTTGGCTAATAAATTAAGCCAACCTGTTAGATCAAACATTTTTCATCATAAAATTTTTCTTTCCAAGACATTCTAAAATTTTCCTACCTGGCCACATTTCATCCACCTCAGATTTATATTCTAAAGAGTATAGAAACCAAGGCATAATGTATTAACTTCTCCATTGCATGATCATTAGATTATTACCTGGTTGTTCCACAGATCCTATTACAAACCAAACACAAGCCATCCAATGAGCCAATAAAGCAAAAGTCATCATTAAAAGTGTTAGGATGACAACACTATACTGAGAATATCTATATAGGAAGGCAACAAAATAATGAACCCATAAACACTGTAAAGAACTCTATCATATTACATATACAGTACAAAAGCAATTAAGTAGATGTGCATTTTTTGCACATTGAAAAATGCACAACCCCCCACGAGCAACAATGCAAGGCTAGCGAGTGGAGAGTTTTTTATTATGGAGGATTTTCACCACACACATGAACATAAAGGGGAGCATTATGTTGTCTGTCCATCAGTCCATCTGTGCAATTCCCTCCCTCATCATCGCCCATGGACAGACAGACAGGCCTCAGTTTTGAAGCTAGAGGTGTTCCAAGGACATGCTTGTTTGCCTAGCCAAGCCTAGAAAAACATCCATATCTCAGCTCCAGAACAAAATTTCAAAAATCCCCTTCATAACTTTTTTGGCATTAACATGAAAAGCGTGGATGCAAAATTTCAGCACTCTAGCTTTAAAACTCAGAGAGGAGTTTGAGTTGACAAATGGGCGGGCAGACAACGTGATGCATCCCTATATGTGTGCGTGCGTGGCAAAATAAACCGTATTAACAATTCTAACACTCCACTTGATCGCTAAGCTTGCTCGTGGAGGATGATAAAATGTAAATAAGCTTAAACTATAGGGCACCTGTCCATTTTTTGTAGAAGCCTTGCTAACCTTAGAAGACGTGTTAATTTAAGAAGATGAATAGATGTAAAAGAATCTGGCCTCTTTGAATTCAAAGGGAATAAAGAATCATTTAAACAAACTTATAGACAACAAAAATTAAATGTTCAGGCCTACCATGGCAAAAACTTCACTTGCATATAACAAATCAAATGGCAAGGCAGCCAGGAGATCCTTAAAAGATTTTATATTTTATTGTCAAATAGGTACTTTTTGTAAGAGGTGTAAAACTTACAAGAAGAAACCATCCTCTAAAGTAGTGAAAGGCAATACTTTTGGAGTTGGACACAACCTCACCCTTTTTATTGACAAAAGTTGTTCGGAAATTCAATAAAATATCTAGACAATTAAGAAAGTGAAAAGTGTCATGTTCCATCTAAAATTGTAATAAAGCAAGAAGATATTTTCTTACCAACAATAAAAATTGTCTCCACTATCACATCGACCACAACAAATCTCTTTTCTTCTTTGTTTGGATCATAACCTGAGTTATTGTAGGTAAAGTTTATCTCTGACCCATTGTCTGTCATATTTCTTTCCTGTAGGTCATTGCAGATCACATCCTCGTGGAATGTAGCGTTGAATGGTACCACAATAGCAACATAAATTGTGGCACACTTGACAAAAAAATAAAATGATTGGATGAACTTTAAGACATTGTTCAAAGCCAGCCTTACCAGAACAATAATGTCCCAACATGTTTTGGCAACTCCATAGTGAGAAAGCACCCATCTGAAAGTAGTTAAATTAAGTAGACGGGTATATTTTGCGTAGGGAAAAATACTTAACCCTCCCTAGCGGCCTGCCTACTTAAAAAATTCATGGCTCTGTCAATTTTAAAGCTAAAGAAAAGTTTATAATACAACATTTTTAGCTAAATGTTTGAACAAAAATGTTATTTTATAAACTTTTATCTAGGTTTAAAATTATGGGGCTATTATAGATGTTAATATAAAACATTGAACTGAAATATCTCGGCTTCTTTACAACATCTCCCCAAGCTTTTATTGTGTCTTACAGTCATCTGAACTATCCCTGGTTAAATTTTAAGACTGAAATTATTTTGTGTTTTTAAAAATTAAATCACATTTTTGTTCATTTGAATCGATCATATCTGCACAACCATCAATCCTGACTGATGTAACCATAATATTAAATGTTTACTAAAGCAAATTCAGTAGTCAAAGATCTGCCCAGACTGGGGAGCAAACCCTGGTCTCCCGATCCTCAGCCAGTTGTCGCAACCATAAGTTTTGACAACCCCAAGGTACTTTTATAACTGTTGATTCACCTCACCCAACATCATACGAGCAAATAAAACTACTTTCCTACATTACCTTGATTTTTTTGCAGCTGAAGTTTTGTACTCAGGCAAAGGTTGAATGTTTGTAGATGGTGGGCTTAATAATGACTGTACATTTTAAAATACCAAAATTATTTAAGAAACAAAGTGGAAATAAGTTGCTGGAAACTCTTACATTTG
>Ga0194133_10009772_pt1 | contig 10931 bp, 10 predicted proteins | sample TA2KigOf40mmetaG_FD_155448 | JGI IMG/M metagenome (GOLD analysis project Ga0194133, IMG submission 155448) | Freshwater microbial communities from Lake Tanganyika, Tanzania - TA2015055 Kigoma Offshore 40m | ecosystem: Environmental > Aquatic > Freshwater > Lake | place: Tanzania: Lake...
GACACTGGAGGGCCATGTTGATCTAAGGAGATTATTATCTTATAAAGTTATCATTGTATTTCCTTTAAAATACTCATTCGCTTAATGAATATTTATTAAAATCTTTTTTGATATTATTACCATTAATCCCGCATTTACCGTTTCCTTAATGATCACCCTTTTATTGACAGTAATCAAAAATCAAAGTCGCCCCTCTTTGGTTCTTCCCTTTTCTGTCAGGAATGTTGTGACACCTGCAAACGTCTCTTTTCTTGGGAAATATCAAATATTGTTTGTTTGAGCATTTCCCTCCAATTATTCCCGATCAAATAATGCTGATCCGAATGTCAAATTATCCTGATCCGTCTCTTGGGTATAAAACTCCACACTTTCATCAAATATACAGTTAGTATCTCATTGGTCTCGTTTCTTGAAGCATTGCCCACTCGCCAGGATTTACTATACTCACTTACATATGGTTATTTGCTCTACTGAGGCGAAAACCTCTAACACTTGGTTTTCGCTGGAGCCAAGGCACATTATTAGATTATTAAAAAATATTCAATCACAGATGTTACAAAGTGACAATTCATATAATTTAGCTTTAAAACTTTCTAATTGTCAAAAGAAACCAGTCATATGGCAATCTCTTTGTTAGATTTGCATGTCTGTTAAGAGGATATAGGCATTATTTCCAATTCTATACCTTCTCAGACTTAAAATGTTATGACACACGGAATTCTTTCATAAAAATATCCTCTTACAATAAAGTTTCCCTGCTAGGTTAGTAGGAAAGAGATTTGTTGAATATAAACAACAATTATCATTTAAGATTAAGTATTCTATCAATACTTTCCATGCTTAATTTCAGACACAGCATGGACTCCATTATTAAAGACCTGAACCACAAGCCTCAGAACGCAGTCTAGCTCTTTGCATATAGCTTAGGTGGTGCCACCATACTGGTGACCCATAGTTCAACCCACTAACCAAATTTGCAATCCAGGATAGAAAAATTGCTTGCATGACTGGGGATTGAACCCTCAATCACTTAGATCTCATTTCTCAGTCTGGTGCGATGACCACTCTGACTTCATCATGTTCATTTATTCATTCAAAATTGACAAAAATTCATGGACACCTTGAAGACGGAATGGCTTGGGATAGAAATGGACGACGCAGCAAGGAGACGACTTCAGAAGAAAACCTCTTTCAGCTTCCATTCTTAGTAATGTTATTGAAGCTCTATGTTTATGTATGATGTTTTTATTGGAATTTAAAACTCTTGCAAAGTTGAGATTTAATTTTTAACGCATGAGAATAAAGCGACAAAAGAAAGAAAGAGGTTAAAGATGCTGAAGTTGCTTATATGTTAGAATACACGACCCTCAGATCTATTGCCAGTTACCCCAAATTCCAGTTCTGATTTTTCTTATGAATTTTTTTCTTTCAATCTTTAACACATTCATTTGACAAATTTTTGTTTGACCATTAACAGATCTGTTTTCAAGTCTTCTCTTTTCCTCACCCAATGTTACACTCATTCACAAATAATAAAGATTTTTGGCTTTAACCTTGACTCTGCATGGAACCACCTCATCATAACTTTCTGGGTGTCAAAGGCACACAATTTGTATTTGAATGAATACTCGAATCAATCATAATCAGGTTTCTGAGTGGGTAAATAAAAATAATCAAAAGTGGTTTTAAAAAGTAAAGCAGCAATTCGTTTTGTTTCTCGCAATCACCCATTCTTTAGAAAAGGTGGGGTAAATTTTTTCCACTTGTTTTCATTTATTAGACATAATAGGGCTTGAAAAGCAAGTCAAAAAACTTCCCTAAATGTGCTTAATGAACCCTAACCCTAAAAGTTTCATTTCATTTCCAGCTTTAAAATAATGCATGACGGTCCAGATGTTAAAACGCTCGCCGTCCAACATAAATCTATCCTTGACAATGAATAGAATGCTGAAGAGACAAAGATGAAAAATACTTGGCCAAGACAATTTTGAAAAAACTCTTTATGTTATATTTTAACAAACAAAATTATTGTTCAGAGAAAGATTTTCAAAGGCAAATGTACTTGATTAAGGAAGTTGGTTGGGCATAGTTTTGTAGATTTGAATTTTATTTTTGTTTTTTTAGACAGGGAAATAAGGTCACTAAAATGGCTTATGTGTTGGTTTGAACACAACGGTTCTGACTCACTGCCTTGTGCCTTGAAGGTAAACTTTATGGAAATAAGTATTGAAATTCTTATTTCAAAAAAAATTTGCTGGCGTTGAAATCTCCTTTTTATAAAGGGCTTTTTGTTTAGATTTACAAACTTAAAGAGAATAAAAATGGTGCTACCAAGTAAATCTTTCCCTTTATCAAGTTATTTCCTTGATTTTTAGTGCACGTGCACGTCCATCTACACATGCTCAAATGGTTTATCCTTAAAGCAGCAGGCCTCTCTCAATCGCCAGCCCTATAACTACAACCAAGCCTCCTGCAATTGCAGTCTGTAAAACGTGAAGGGAACTACAACCCTGAAGATTAGCCAAAACAATGTGTGGATTTAACCTGTGAAGAATTAGATAGAAACAAATGAATTAGCTTGAAAATTTGTGAAATGAAATATTCAGTCACTTTTTTGCACCTTTCATATAAACTCTATTTGCTGAAAAATTGATTTGAAAATGTTTGGTTTGAGATATGAAGTGATGCTTGAATAAGGAAGGATTGTGTTGTTCTGTGAAGGTGATTCGAAAAACAAGTTTCTGGTGTCTGTAAAATGGCAGACAATTTCACAGACAAATGTCTGTGACTTCAGTTTTGAACTCTTTGAATTGAATATAAATTTGTGTTTTTGTGAAAAATGGATCCTTCAATTATTGATGGTAAGAATAAATTTTAATAACTTATTATCATAGTACGCACTCAATTCATGTTTTTTAATCTTTCACTTTCATTTTACGATATCTTGAAGATAATGTGCAATTTGTTTTAACATATCCGTTTAAGTCATTTCAAAACAGGCTGCCACTTTGTTTCTCATTCCCGCATCTTTTGGTACTTTTAGCATACTCAACCAGTATCAATGGTTGACCACCCTCACCACATTCCTTATTCTAACATCCACTGTATAAAGGGCTGCTGTTTTACCAATAAACAGTTCAGTATAGATTCTTTTCTTGATTGGAGAGGTCATTACTGGGTTCACGCATCTCTATCCACTTGCTCTCTTCAGATCAATAGCTTTATGAAGGCTCGCAATTATTTTATCTTTTAAAAATATATAAAATTCAGAAAGTCTAGAATGATAAAAGTAGTGATGGGTGGGGCAAAAATTTTTGATCTGGGTCAGGTTGGGTCAGCTATTTATTTATTTGTATAAGACTGATACATTTTCAGTATGTTATAACATGAAACTTTTTACTTTGAAACATTTTTGATTTTGATTTGGGTTTGGGTTTGGGTTTAAAAAATTTCCCCTAAAAATACCAAATTTTCATTTTTTCCCTTCAAGTCAGGTCAAAAAATACCCAGATTAAAGGCGGGTTGGCCTCTTATTTACCGCAGGTCAAAAGTATGTTTGGGTCAGGGCCCATCTCTAGATAAAAGTAATAATAGAATAGTTAATCATCTTTACCAAGTCAATGCACAAGGATAATTTTTATTTAGATATGGGTAAAACAAAACAATACTTTTAAAGCTGACTGGTCAAAGGCACCTGACTGAGAACTAAGATCTTAGGTTGTCGGTTTAATCCCCAGCAATTTTTCAACCCTGTTATCGCAAAAAAATCAACAACTCAGTCAGGGTGATGGTGATTTGCAGTGATCATAGACTTCTATGATGGGACTCTTTTAAAAGTCTTCATTGCGCATTTACGTTGAATGAGTCTGTACTGGAATTATTATAATTATCCTAACCATCCATCAGGAGCTATTGGGAAAACTTCCAACAAATTTTGCTAAGGGCATGCCACATACTCTGGGAATACTTAAAGCTTAGTTTTGACCCCAATGTCCCTTGAAGTCAGGTTTTTACTGTGAGCACAATTACCCTATTATGTAGTCTTCTTTTTTTTAAAAAAAGACTACATGTACATTTGGATTATTGCTAAACTCTAACAAATTTTGACAGGATTTTGCCACATAAAAAAAAGATTTTAAAAGGCTTGTTTTGACCCCAATTGCTTCTGGGTCCATTTTATATCGCTGGACCTAGGTGGCAATAGTTTTGAGAAAAACAAAGGTCATCAGCTCTTAAGTGGTAGGCTAATGCAAAAAAACTGTTTCAAAAGAGTGGTGTTTTTTGCAAAATTTTTAACAAAAAAATTGACAGATGAAAAAATGGTTGTGTTTCTAGCAAATCAATTATTGATCAATGCAGGAAGCATTATATACACCATAATTGGTTTTTTTGTGAGGAGGGAGGGAGAAAAAGAAATTTTTAATAGGTTTTTTATTGTTCTCAATGTCTTGGTTTTGATGACCTTGTGATGAACAAAATTATTTTGCTTCACAAATAAAAAAAACCCCAATTTTTCAACTTCTTGTGCTCAAAAAGAAATAAATAAGTTTAGGGATATAAATATTTTCAGTGAATTTAAAAAGGTTCCCTTGGTATTGTGAAACCTGTAAGAAATAATTGATATTTCAACTATTGTTTTGAGTACCGAGGTTAATCAATAAATCCTGTTTGAGATGGGTCTTGAAAAACACACTTCAATTGGCATGAAATTCGAGGGCCGATCGATGTCAGGTTATTTTTCAAAGAAAACTTTTTCATTTTGATTGACTTCACAAAGCTTCAATGTCGAATTCTCTTTTGATCATTGCATTTGAATTATGTTTTGTTTGAGAATATGGCTTTTGATGATAAATATTTTTACAGGATTTTCTCCATTTGGATCTCCCCAATTCGACAGATCAGCAACCTTCTCTAAGCCTCTAGAAGTCAATATCGAAACTAACCCTCGGATTGAGGTTGTGATGAGACAGAGTCAAAGAGAAAGAAACTCATCAGAAACAGGTCGGGTTGGGTCGGGTCAATTTTTTGTAGCTCGGGTCGGGCCGGGTCAGCCATTTATGGTTTGGGTTTGGAAAATTTTCCCTAAAAATGTCAAATTTTTCAATTTTTTTCCCTTTGGATCAAAATATCTCTTCGGATTGGGTTAAAAAGTACCCGGGTCAAAGGCAGGTTGACCTCTAATTTACTGAGGGTCAAAAGTATGCTCGGGTCAGGGCCCATCTCTAGCCTAACCCCTGTGTGGGCTCTCTGCTTGGCCAAACACAACAACATGATTTTGCATTTGGGTAAGCAAATTTGTAAGTAAGCGAACTAGTACTTTTTATGCAGTGCCAGGCAAACTAGTCGGTAGAAATAGTCGGTATGTGAACTAGTGTCGTGAATATCTTCCCAAAATAAAACATAGATTGTTTTGCTTTAGAATTCTATTAGTAACTGACTTTCATAAATTACAGTGCGGTCATTCTCAAAGGCAAACGAACACAACAATAAAGCAAGGCATATTAACATACATTCTGAGCATGAAAGGGAAATCGTAACAGACACATATATGGGAAGACGCCAAAAGAAAACACAAAACCTAACAGAACTATCAAGAGATTTACGTTTCCATAGTCTAGTAGGCAAACCAGTGGTAGGTGAGCTAGTTTGGTAGGGAAACAAGAGGTAAGCAAACTTGTAAGGTGAAATCTCAATTACGGATTGGATATTTTTAGCCATTTTATTGCCAAAAATGAAATTGAGGGTGTAGGAGTTGCTGAACATGAATTCAGAAAAACCACAATCATCTTTATTAATTTAGACGGCACACACGGATCTTAGCCTTAAGATTTAAAGTACGGTAAAGTGTTATTTCGATCACGCAACTTTTACCCACATCTGATTCCCGAGCGCACCTGATCAGCGCGCTCCTGTCTCACATGTCAATAAAAGGCCTGCGTGTCTTAGAATGATTACCTAGTTATTCTCCGTGTGCTTAGAAGTAGGTTATATAGAGTAGATAGCTAAGTGTTATTTTAAGGATATTTCCTATGTGTATTGTATACTAACTCAATAAAGTATTATGAGCATATTTAAATACCTTGCATTTTTATTGTAAGAACTGGGGGCATTTGATTCTCATTGACATGGGTTAAGAGTACTGAAACTTGCACCTCTTACCTAAAACCTTGCGACATGTAACCGCCTGCCGCTTGGAATTAGTAAGTCAACATTAATCTAGATAAAATTTACAGAGGATGACAGAAACCTACGACGTTTATCCTATCTTCGAGCAACAAATGATTGGGATTCGCAAAATGAGGATGGAGCTTCTGGGGTGAAGAGGTAAGATTTTCCTAAAAATTGTTGTCTTTCAAGAATCTTTATCGTTTTGTTTGGTTTTACAAAATAGCCCTGAGTGTTCAAAGTCTCCTGCAATTCACAAGTTCTTTTCTGTGTTCACAAAAATTGTTGATCCTCCTCTTTCTCCTACAAATCCTGGAAGGAAATCGGTGGGGATGATAAATTTGAAAAATAACAAAACATTTGTTTAAGAGAAAACACTTTTAGATTGATTTTGCAAGACTAGAAGGGTTTGTGGAGCTCAAAACCATTGATGATAAAAAGGTTTGTATGCAAGTTAATTTTATCAGTTTACCAATTGTTTAATCATTTGAATTTAATTCAGAAGTTAGCTGATGATCATCATTGGAGGGCTGTCTTCATGGTGCTTAGAGGCTCAACTTTATTCATTTACAAAGATAAAATTGCCTCCACAGAGGTTGTTACTTATTTGTCCATTGAATTTAAACTAAAAAAGCTCTGAATACAATTAAAATACTACAATTAAGGATCCACTGACCTTTGAGGAGCAGCCTATTCAATTGAGCGAATGCAGATGTGAAACTATCTGTGATTTGATTAATAAGCGCACAGTTTTACAGCTAAAATCTGAGTCCGGACACGAATACCATGTGTTTGCAGAATCAGAACCATCTATCCATACATGGTGAGAGGGCAAACATTTTGATATATATTTTTAAAAGTTTAAATTGTGAATTGCTTGAATGTAGGATTCAAATGGTGGAGGAGTTGTGTGTCAGTGACTCCAAGCATTTGCGCTGGGCAAGAAGATCATTCAGCTCAAGAAACAGATCTCCATCCAGCCAATCTCCAGTCAATAAATTCAGGAAACCCTCAACAGGTGACAGCAAACCATTTTATCTTGCATACGGATAAAACTTAATTAATGTGACTTTTTGAGAGTAGATCAACAAAGTCCTGATAAGGAGCATAGAAGGTCATGGAGAGGAAAAATGCCCAGACCCTGGAAAAGAGCTCAAAATGCTTCGCCAACTCCTGTTCAATATCCAGAAGGGGGTTCCATTGGTAATAAACAAGATTTCTTCAAGAACACAAAAACTATAATTAAGGTCGATTTAGTTCAATGAGTACATTTATAAAAATCTCATTGTGGAACAAGTTGTCCTCTGTGGGTTTTTTTTATACCATAATCACCTTAAAATGTGGGGTTGCCATGACAGAGTGGTCAAAAGCACTTGACAGAGAACTAACATCTGAGGTCTTGGGTTTAATCCTCACCATGACAATGTTCTTTTATTTTTGGTATACACTGAAAAATCAATTGTCAAGATTAAATATAAGATGTTGATTGTGTACATTTTGTCAATCAAAATTAAGGCAATAATATTCTGGATTGACTCTCATAAAGTTGATTAGCTGAAGTCAATGGATTTCCCCATAAGAGCAAAAAAGCTTCAGTTTTATTTTTCAATTTGATCAAGGTGTACCACTTGAAGAGTGTCCATCTAGCTCAGAGCCAAACTTTGAACTCATACCTAAACTGGTGAGCAAAATTCATCAACACTTTGATAACTTTGAAACTCATTAAGCTTGTAAAATAGGTTCAAGTTTGTTGCTCTATAGTGGAGGAGCGTGGATTGAACACTGTTGGAATTTACAGAGTTCCAGGAAACAGTGCAGCTCTAATGACCTTAACTGGTAAAGATATACTTTTCCCTTACTATATGAAACTCTTGAAAAACTTCCATTAATTTAGACCAAGTCAACAAGGGAGCAGAAAACTTCATCCTTACAGATCCTCAGTGGTCAGATGTAAATGTGGTGTCATCTTTGCTCAAAGCCTTCCTCCGAAAACTACCTGATCCAATATTCACAAAAGAAATGTATTCAACATTCATTGAAACATCTCGCATGGAAGATGCAACAAAAAGACTTACAACTCTAAGAAATCTGGTCCATGAATTACCAGAGACAAACTTTCAAACACTGAAGTATATTTGCAACCACTTTTGCAAAGTAATTCAAAATTCTGATGTTAACAAGATGGATCTCAGAAATCTATCTATTGTCCTTGGTCCTGGTTTGGTCAGGACTTCAGATGACAATATAGTTGCCATGGTGACAGACATGACACACCAGTCAAAAATCATAGAATCTATTCTGGCTCACAACGACTGGTTTTTCAGTTCAGATTTATTTTCACAACCTCCAATAGTTATTCCAAATCAGCAAGAGGATTCCAGTTTTGGAGAGAAACACATTGAGGGTGATTATTCCCAATCTACTTATCAGTCTTTGCTTTTGAACAATCTACAAAAACTCGAAGACTATGAAAGGTCTGTGCGTGACACAACCAGTGCAAAGGATCTTATGACGGGAATCTTATCTGCAGCCAACCGTAAAATGCTTCGGGCCACATCAAGCAATAATAAGTTGAAAAAAGGATCAGTTGACAGCAGTGCAACAAGTGGTACCTCATCAAGTAGCCCTGTGCCAATAAACAAACCACAACTTTGGCTGGACTTGGCAGAAACAGGAACTTTGCAACCTTCAACCACAAGGAGGTGACTAAAAAAACTGTTGCTCATCTTCAGAATTTTCATTTTAATCTTGATTACTTTTAGGATTTCTCCACTTATCACATCTTCTCTTTTGGCAAATGTTCCTCAAGTATTTGGAACTTTAGTGAGTTGTTAAACTAATATGAAACACTTTTTTTGGGTCTTCAAAGCTTCCTATCCACATACAGGTTGGTGGCCATCCATCTCTTTCAACAATTTCCTCTGTGGGCCTTTGTAATGAAGATGATTCCAATTTAGAATCAACAACCACGACAAAGAATGTTTCAAGTAAGTCTACCTTTAAATGATTTAAAAAGAATGGGGTTTGGGCCAAATTTTTTGACCTTGCAGTCAGGTAATATTTTGGCTGCTCATGTCAGCTCAGCCTTCTCTGGAAATTTTTCCTCAAAAAAGCCAATTTCTTCAATTTTTATCCTTTTGGGTCAAAAAATACTTGGGTCAGACCCTTATTTTTTGCGGGTCAGAAGTATGCTCGGGTCAGATCATGGCCCATCTCTAGGTTAAATTTAACTTCAATGTTGTTTATCTAGCCTCTGACTTTCATCTAATGGATTCAAACCCCCTTCTCATATCAAACCACCATTCAGATTGTGAAAATCACCTAATGTGTTTAGCCCAAAATACAATTTTTCAATTGCCAACAAGAATTGCAATGAAATCCATTCAATCTGAACCTCTAAAAGAGGAACAAGGTAACCCATTTTATTTGATTATAATCCAAATTCAAAGAATAAAGCTTTATACTTCGAAAACTTTTTCCAGATGGAATATGGTCGTCGACAGCACTTGATGAAAAGTTTAGGAATAATATGGGTCCGTTTTACCATAATGCAAATAACTCAGGAGATCATCACGGAGTGGATCGTAGAAAATCTGCTTTAGCAGCTCCATTGTATGCATATCAAGCTCCAACTCAGGTATTGCATGAACCTAAATTTGAAAGACTGAAAAGTTCGAATTTTGTCAGTTCAAAAGAGACTAAAGATTTGGATTCCTAGATTAAATGGGTTGATTTCTAGCTATTCTAATTTATTGTATGGTAAATCCTGTTGACAGGATGAAGCTTCGAGAAATGAGACCAATGAGATACTAACAGCATATTTGTAAAGTATGCTGGGTTTCATAACCTAGAGACAGATCGGGATATTTTGACAGTTGGATCAGAATATTTGAATAGTCGGATCAGGTCAAGGACCCTGATTGGGAATTATTGGAGGTAAACATCTCAGGGATTTACCTGTGACCCCCTTATACGAAGGTAACTGTAAATATTAATATTTCCAAGAAAGGGGCAACATGTTTGGCAGGTGTCTGACATTCTTGAGAAAAGGGAAATCAAAGAGATGGCCGATTGCTGTTCAAGAGAGGGGATTAATTAACGGAAATAAATAATACTGAAGTTATTAGTAAAGTTCCGTGGAATGATTGAGTATTTTAAAGGAAATACTGAGATTACTTTTCAACTAATTAAAAGAAAAGGGAATAGATAAAAATATAGTAAATGTGAGATTTACTATAATTGCTTATTCTTTGATTGTTACAATTAATAATAGGTAATAATAATCTTGTACAGGATAGGCTCATCCAATGTCATTGCACAATCAACATTTTAACCAGAGCACTGACATACTTAGAATTATGCCTTTGGACACTGCTGATTACAATTGGCTAACTGAGGGTGCCCTCAGCCCTGTTGAATTTGTTTTGCAATATGTGGTTGTTTAATTACAGGCATGGCCGGAAATCGAGTTCACAATCTTAGATTTTAGTTCCCAATCAGGTGCTCTCAGGGGCTCTTAGCCATGTCGACCCCAATAATTTTGAGCACCTCAATTTCAGTTAAATCCAGAGGCCACTTGAATCCTTAGTGACTCTTATAGGCTCTGTCATTAACAACTTGTTAAGTACCCGTTCAACCCATTTTTGGCATTCTTAAATAAATACAAATACTAGAGATGGGCCTTGACCGGACCCGACCTGAGCTTACTTTTGACCCGCAGTAAATAAGAGGCCGACTCGCCTATGACACGGGTACTTTTTGACCCC
>Ga0194133_10009774_pt1 | contig 10930 bp, 10 predicted proteins | sample TA2KigOf40mmetaG_FD_155448 | JGI IMG/M metagenome (GOLD analysis project Ga0194133, IMG submission 155448) | Freshwater microbial communities from Lake Tanganyika, Tanzania - TA2015055 Kigoma Offshore 40m | ecosystem: Environmental > Aquatic > Freshwater > Lake | place: Tanzania: Lake...
TTTATCGAAATCCGCATTATAAGGTTTCGTACAACCCACATTCATACGAAACGTATCACCCTGATACATCACCCGCGCAATATGACACATCATGCTCATCCTATGTAGCGTGGGCTGACGATTGAACAAGATCGCATCACCATCCATCATATGACGATGAACGATGTCGCCGTTGTTCAGCATAATGTTTGCGCGGTCGGCATAACGAAGCGAAATGGATTCGCCCGTCTTCCGCTCCAGAATCTTCGCGCCGGGATACTCATCCGGACCTGCGCGAACCAGCCGAAGCAGGAACTTCTTATTCCGGTCATTTACGACAACCGGTTTCGTGATATTCTTCGCGATCTTCAACGGGACACCAAGTTCGCGAATCGACAAGTTCGGATCGGGTGTAATCACAGAACGCGCCGAAAAATCCACACGTTTTCCCATCAAATTTCCACGAACACGACCGGTCTTCCCGTTTAACCGTTCTTGAATCGACTTCAGGGGGCGACCGGATCGCTGCGCAACCGGAGCACAACCCGGTATATTATTATTCACTTGCGTGGCAACATAATACTGGAGCATCATGTGCCAACCGTCGATCACATTCGCAGGAGCATTCTCGTTGATCTTGTCTTGAAGTGTCGTATTCGCCTTGATAATATTCACGATGATGTGTGTAATATCATCCTCACTCCTTTGCGAACCATCCATCTTCACAGACGGACGAACCGCCGGCGGTGGAATCGCAAGCACCTGACACACCATCCAGTCCGGTCTAGAAAACACAGGACTAAATCCCATAAATTCAACGTCTTCATCGCTGATTCTGCGAAATATTTTAATCACAATCTCCGGCGTAAGTTTCATGGAAAGTGACCCGTCTTTGTCTGCTTCTGCGGCACTCCCTGCGATGCTCGTCTGCGTCGTCTCTTCTAAAATTCCTTTTACATTCTCCCATTCTGCGTATATTTTACCAAGTCCAGCTTTCATCGTAATACGAGTTGGCTGAAGACAACCGCATCCAGTCTCCGTATCCTCACCGCATCTCTTAATCTTGCTCGCAATACGAAATACTTGTGACCACCGTTCGTCTGCTGGCAACGACAGAAATTGTTTATTGGCACTTTTGCTGATTCGAAGTGCACTGCACTTAATACAAACGCATCGTAATATCTTAACAATCGTTCCTAGATATTGATAATAAAACACCGGACGCGCGAGTTTAATATGTCCAAAGTAGCCGGGACATTTCATATAGTCCAACCCATCTGTAGGGCAAATCACACCAGGGTCAATCGGTCCCATCCTTGGATCGAATAATCCGCCAATCACAGGTTTATTATTCACATATGTTTCACGATTGGTAATTTCGGCGACAGATCCCCTCAATATTTCCTCTGGTGACATAATACTAAATTGAATGCCGATGATTTTCGAAACAGGAATATTTGTTGTTGATGACGCCATTGTTATGAAACCGTTGGTGTTTGGTCTTCTTATATACCTACTATAATATTTAGATTGTTTTCAATTTTGTCAAACGTCGGTTTTTTTGAATGATAAATACCATACGATGAAATACAAAAAAATTGAAATGGTTTTCTGAATAACTCATGAATCTCAGCGATCAAACATCAAACGAACGAATGTCACCATTTACTATCAAGAATAATAAGAAGACTGCCCGCGGCTCTACAATTCTCAAGATTATTGGCGGCGGAAAGCCAACGTATAAAAAACATCGTGACGATGACGACAATCATAAAGGATTCCCTGAATCGGATACTGACACCGGTTCAACTACCGGATCGGAATCTGAAGAAGGATCATCATCTTCTTCTGTCTCTGTTCAAGAGAAACGCGTCACACGTAATAGCAAACAAATCACCAAAAAAACGAAAACCAACGCTGCGAATATAGTGGTTGGAAAAATCGCGGAGGCTCTTGCTTCATCGGTGATTGCTGCGGCGATTGTTGGTAAAAAAGACAAAAAGAATAGCAGCAGCAGCAGAAAATGTGTTACTAGCAAATCCAAGCGCAGCAGCAGCAGCCACCGACACCGAAGACGTGACGAAGAAGACGCAGAAGATGAATATGATAATGAGGTAAGCGAAGAAGAAGAAGAAGATCACGAGAAAAACGAAGATGACAACAGCGATGATACTGAAGAAGACAACAGCGATCATGATGACAGCGACGACGATGACAGCGGCGACGATGACAGCGGCGACGACGAAGACGATGACGACGAAGACGACGAAGACGAAGACGACGACGACGATGACGACCACGACGATGACGATGACGACGAAGACGATGACTATGACAGCGATGACTATGACAGCGATGACGATGATGACTACTTCAGCGACGATGACAGCGATGACAACAGCGAAGCCGAAATTGCGCGTCATAAGAAGCATCAAAAAGAGATGGAGCAGCGATGCGAGAAGAACAAAAAGAAACTTGCCGAGATCAAAGAGACGATTCAGTCGCTTACAACGACGATGTCTGGAAATGCATCTCTCGCAAACAACAAGTTCATGAAGAAGCAACTTGAAGAAATGAAGCAAAAGCAGCGCGACCTTGAGCAACAGCTTCGCAATGATGAAAAGAAACGCGATAAACTGAATGTCAAAGAGTTCAAAACACTTCTCCGAAAGAAGAACTCCACGAATGATCTTCGCTATTTTCGCCGCCATATGACAACTGAACAACAGCAGAAAGTGATCGCCGACTTGAAACAAATCCACGCGGTGAGTATCATTCAGAAACCTTACCGTCTTTCCCTTCTGGAAACAGACATTCCGATCGCATTCAAGGCCATCGCCATGAGAAAGATCAATTCACTTCGACACATGGAGCCGGGATGTGGCGAGTATTACAAGGTGAAGAATTGGGTAGATACCTTCATGAAGATTCCGTTTGGCCGCACCAAGAACCTGCCTCTTACGATCGAAGATGGTATCCAGCGTTGTAGTGAGTTCATGGAAGCGTCAAAGACTACACTCGACAGTGCTGTTTATGGACTCAACGACGCGAAGCTCCAGATTATGCAGATGGTCGGACAATGGATTTCAAATCCATCCGCGATGGGAAGTGCGATCGCGATCAAGGGTCCGATGGGAACCGGAAAGACGTCACTTGTGAAAGAGGGTATCAGCAAAATCCTCGGACGCGACTTCGCATTCATCGCGCTTGGTGGTGCGACTGATAGCAGTTTCTTGGAAGGTCACTCCTACACCTACGAAGGAAGCACATGGGGCAAGATCGTTGAAATCATCATTCAGTGCGGTTCCATGAACCCGGTCATTTACTTCGATGAACTCGACAAGATCAGCGAGACTGCGAAAGGCGAAGAAATCGTCGGTATCCTCACACACCTTACCGACACGAGTCAAAACTCACAATTCCATGATCGTTACTTTGCCGAGATCGACTTTGACTTGAGTAAGTGTCTCTTCATCTTCAGCTATAACGACGAGAGCAAAGTCAATCCTATTCTGCTGGATAGAATGTATAGAATTAACACAACTGGATACAATAAGAAAGACAAGACCCAAATCGCCCAGAAGTATCTGATCCCCAAGATTTGCGCACAGGTTGGTTTTCGTGAAGGTGATATCGTGATTCCCGATTCTGTAATCGAACATATTGTCGAAGAATACACCGAAGGAGAACAGGGTGTCCGAAATTTGAAGCGCTGCTTAGAAGTCGTTCATCGTAAATTGAACTTATATCGTCTGATCAAGCCAGATACGCCCCTATTTGAGAAGGAGATGTCGCTGAAAGTCACGTTCCCGTTTTCAGTTACAAACGAAGTGATAGACAAGCTAGTGAAGCAGGCAAACGACGACAAGCGTGTGAATTTGAATTTATATTTGTAATTGTTGTGCGTAAGTATAAGTATAAGTATAAGTATAAGTATAAGTATACTATTGTGTGTGATTGATAAAATAAATAGCATATAAAGGTAAATAAATATTTTTTTTATATATATGAACGATGTCAACAACGATATCCCCCCCGCCAGTCAAAGTATTCTTCAATAAGTTTTGGCCGGGGTTTAAAGAAAAAACGGATATCCTCGACTGCACCTTTTTCGTCGAATTATTAGAACGAACATATAACGCACCGATCCATGTGACTAATACTCCCGATAATGCGACGATATTGGTAGAATCGATTTTCGGTAATTTTTCATATCTCAATTATAAAAAGTGGCGTGCAACGATCTTATATACCGGTGAATCGGATTATGCTACTACACAGAATGTCGATAAATATGACTGTGTATTAGGGTTTGAAGATACACGTGCGAATTTTGTGAAATGCCCCCTGTTTGTTATTTTTTTAAAAACAAATCCACATATATTGAAAGAGCTCGAGGCTGCCGAAACATTAATACCCAAAGACATACCACCGAATCATGCTTCAATTATTTTATCAAACGCATACCATGGAAAAGAACGTTTAAATTTCTACAATAATGTAAAAAACGAAATGAACGTATTATCGGGAGGAAAATACGATAATAATGTTGGATTTGTTGTTCCGGGCAGTTATAACTCAAACGATATGGTTGATTTTTATAGAAAAGGTAAATTTGCGATTACGATGGAAAACAACGACAAGCCATATTATGTTACGGAGAAGCTAGTTAATGGAATACGAGCGGGGGTTGTTCCTATATACTGGGGAACGTCACGTGTTACGGAGTTTTTTAACCATCGGCGGTTTTTTCATTTGTGTCCAAATCCAACCGTTGATGATATACAGGATATGATAACTAGAATGAAAGAGATGACCGACCAACAATTTCTAGAAATAGTGAAACAACCGGTATTGATTCGCCCGATCGACGAGATTTATGATGAATTACTTTCGTCTATAAAAAAAATACTTACCGGATGAGTTTACCTTATCTCCTTCTCTTATGTTGCCCGATCGTTTCGTTTCGTTCTTTCGTTTCGTTCTTTCGTCTACCAGTGTTGTATGTTATTTCCAACCTCACAAAGTAATTCATCGCTGTAGATCTCCTGTGCGAGTTCTTCGTCAAACTCGTAAAGGTGAACAATCGCGTCGGTGTTGACGGTGAAACCTTCGTAAACGCAAATGCGAATGTCTCCTGATACATCGTTTGCTGTTGGTGGGGCGGTGTTGTTTGCGTTCGGGTTGAATGTTGCGTCATCAGGATTCACAGTTTCAACTTCGATGTGGTAGTAGTTATGATCCATCGGGTCTTTTTGTGTTTGATGCCACCACGCAGAAGCACAATAGTCAAGCACCGCGAAATTGAAGCACTTTGCGATGAACGCACGGCATTTTTCAGCGTGATGAATGATTTCGCCTACGTTGTCTTCTGCGCTTATTTTCACGTCGAGGATGTTGTGTTTGACTGATTTCACGATGGTATTGACCTGTTGAAGTAAGTTGCGTGAGATTGTGCGGTGATTTTGTTTCGTTGTTTCAATCTGTGCTTTGAGTGCTTTCACGGTCTCGCTGTCTGGTGCTTCAAGAGTGAATTCGTTGTGACGGTCGTAGTCGTAGTCGTAGTCGTAGTCGTAGTCGTCATCCATGGCGGTGGTGATCGACGACATGTCCACGAACTCGAACGTTGATGACAGTTGTCGCTGCCCTTGTCTTTCCGTCGTTTTGACGAGGTTGATGATTTCGTGAATTTTGCGAATTCCGGTCTTTTTTTGTTGTTTGTTTGTCACGAGCATCTTGCGCAGGTGTTCGAGTTGTTCGAGTGCTTCGTTAAGTTGGTCTTCTTTCTGGAGAAATGTGCTGTATTGTGGCAATCCGGTGCGTTTGTAGATGAAACTGTTGTGATCGCTGCGGCACATCTGCGCACGGTAATTCCACGAACTGTTGCTCGGAAAGGTCGGGACTTCGACGGTGGCTCGTTCTTGTTGAATGTCACAGAGGTATTCCTCGCGGATTTGTTGAATCAGTCTTGTTTGTTCGGCGATATATTTCTTAAGGTCGTTGGCTCCGTTAATGATCATGATGTTTCGGGTGTTGCTGCTGTTCATTTCTGTTGTATAACTATGCTACCTGATTGATATATGAAAAACATTTCAATTTTTTTCAGATTCTTCGAAAAATGAACAATCTGAAACTTAATCACAAAATTTTCAAACACCGGAGTCTGAAGTTCGGTTGCCTCCACGCGTATTCAAATAATTAATTTGTTCGGGTGTCATACATACGCAACCGGTGCTAGATGAGTATGGTGAAGGACAGCATTCCGGCTTAAACTTGTTCTTCGCAAAAAGCACTAACTCTCCGTTCTTAAGAGGCTCATCGGCGGTGTATGCGCTTCCGGTGTTATTGATAATACCGTATCCGAACTCAGACGCATAGGTATTCGCTTTCGTAACCCACATGCCTGCGACATCGCCATTTTGAACTTCATTCACATCCGACCCCATAAGTGCGAGTCCTTCTTTGCCGGCACCGGCACCCTTTACGGGAATAGCTTCTTCACGGGGTGCGGGTCCCGTCTTCACGCTTTCTGTCATTCTTGACACAACATCCATACCGGTCTTGAATAAATCTGGCAAGAATCCTTCTTTGACTTCGGTCATTCCGTTCTTTTTCGCTTGTTCAACAGTGGCGGCAGTCGCAGCAATAATATCAGGAACAGGCTGTTTCTTCTTAATCATGTCTTGGGCGTCCTTTGATGCTGCGTTAACAGAGGCATCAGAACCGGGAGTTCCCGCGTCACGATTCTGGACACCTTCAAGAATAGAACCTCCGCGTCCCATGAGATAATCAAAAACAGGATAACGGCAGCAACTACACATCAAATTTGCCCCAATAAAAAGAGCGACAATCACGAGTAATACCAGTTTGTAGTTCATTTTATGAATAATATACAATTATACTAAATCAATAGATTATATTCTTTTGCTAAAACATTTCAATCATCAGGCGAAGGCATCCGGCTAGTTCTCTGACGTGTGATTTGTCGAGAAACAATACCTAATAAAATAAGTGGAATCGCAATCGTCAAAAAAACCGCGATGGCGGCAATCGCAAGAACCCAACCAACAAATGGAATATACCAAAGAACAATAATGACAATAATCATAATAATTAAAATAATAATAACAAGCTCATAAATCGAACCGATCAACGAATAAAATGACCATAAAGCACCCACGAATGTTAATAAGAATGTTGCGAGAATACCTTTAATTTTCTCGAAAAAATCCACCATTTTGATGAGCATATTTTGAAGCGGAATGATTACATTTTGAATACGGTTAAAAACGGCTAAAAATATATTTTTGAGTGTGTCTCTCATGCGATTGAATAACAATCGAAATCTCTCGATCACCTGTAGAATATTCTTGAATATTCCCATAATGACGTTGAATATGACATACACCATACTCATCGGGCGATCAAATACACCTTTCGTGGTATTCGCACTACACTCCATAAAATTCTGTTTCGTATATTCCATCGGACTTACTCCTTCTGGCGCGTTAATCCATCCGGCAAATGGCATAACATCTGGACGACACCGGTATTCCGGCCAGTCACGTTTTACGTCCATTAGTTTGTTTTGTATTTGAAAATATGTGACTGCCGACATGAAAATAAAAATGACTACACATACCTTAATAATGTCAATACCATAACGACCAGAAAATGTTTTATCCCCGTATAAATAATTAAGACGGTCGATGATCGGTTGTTTCTTTAATCTTTCAAGCTTTTCGTCAAGTTCGGTGTTCCCCTGTTTCGCATAATCTTGTAAGGATGACAATATTGAATCGCGAAACGTGGTTTTTAATTTTCCGGTGGTCTTTTCACTTACAACTCGTGATATGATTCCTAAATCGATTAGATAACTATTTAATTTATTGAATATGGTAGTTACGACAGCTTCTGCCATCACTTTTATCGTATATACAGATATATTTTAGTTATATTTGTATATTACGGACTTTGTTCGTATATTACGGACTTTGTTCGTATATTACGGACTTATGACAAAAACGAGAGATTTCTGTTCAACTGAGTCGGCATTCCATGACCGAACATCACCATATAAATAAGCACAAATGCCGCGATCACAATCGAGCGATCTTCAGCTACTAGAGCCGATTGATTCAATACAAAACGCATCACCATATAAATAACCGCACCAATCATGGCGGCGTGAGCCAACATCATAGATCCTCGTTCGTAAGCCATTCTATTACTTATTATATTATTTTACAACATTATAATTTGATTATCGTCCGAGAGAACGCACCATCTGTCCAAAAATACCGCCCCACAAGCTTTTCATCACCATTAAAGCGCTCGACATCACAAACATCAACGTCGCAAAAATACCCGCCAACTTATTTACTAAATCTCTCATCGCTATAATAATACGTTGAAACCCGATTAGAATATTAGAGAATATGCCAAAAATATTTTTCACAACAAAAAGGATCTTGTCGCGCAGCTTCCCGATGAATCCGCGAATATTTTCCGTGTCTTTTACAATCTTAGTAGCGACACTTCCTACCAACGAAATCACATGGTTCAACGGCATCATAAGATAATCCATATAACTGCTTTGGGTTGTCTGAATACACTGCATGAAGTTATCACCGATATCATGGCCGAATAATTTGGCAAACGGCATCACCGCTGGACTACAACGATAAAGCGGCCAATTGTCCTTCACTTTTTTCATACCTATCGCTAAAATATTCGAAAGGTAGAGTCCTAAGAATACAACAATAATTATGATTGAAAATATGATATCTGTGGATTTCATTTAACTCGACTCCGAAATAACCGACGAGGTATGTCACGTCTTCAGTTATATTACACGCATATAATATATGTATTCGGCTTGCCGCCGCCACGCCGCCGCGCCCTCACGCCACCCCTGTCATCGTTGTTCTTACGAAAACACCCTTCGCATCATCTTCTTCATATTATATGCGAACGTATCAATCAAAGAATTGCGCTGGCTGTGACGATGGCGATGGCGATGACGATGACGATGACGACTGTTTCGTTTACTACTGCTCCTTCCGCCACTTTGCGTAACATAAGCATCATTAATGCTATTGGATTGTGCTTGGTTATGTAAGGCTGTAAATGTTGCGTTTTGTGCGCCGGCACATTGAGGACCACTTGCGCACGTGGAACCAACTTGCGGGATCGCGATTCTCTCGCCGGCGCCTCCTTTCTGCTGCTGCTGCTGCCACATACGCCCCTTATACGTGCGAATAAAAGACCGATGTTTATATTCGCCACTTTTCTTGCCGCCGCGTTTTGTCACGCGTCGCTTACGACGTCCTCCCGATAGTGTATTTACCGCGTTGAGCTCACTTTGTTGTGCCTTCACATTTTCCATTGTTGCTTGAGGTGTCGCAATATTCGCCGGAACTTGTATACTTGCCGCAGCATAACTCGGTGCTTGTGGTGCTTCTTGAACTTTAAGTGACATGACCATCCTATATCTAGTCTTGATATATATACACGCGAATAAAAATGGCGGTAAAATCGGTCGCATCGCGTTTGAAAGAAGTCTAAATACTATTCGCGTAATATATACATAGACTTACCGCAAACCTACCTCACCGCCATCATGGACGACGAACAGCGTATTCACCTTCAAAAACTCATCGACGCAAATGGAACCGAAGATCATACCGAAGTCATCCGTCGCGTCAAACATAGTTCGCAGATTTACACCGATGTAACAACCATGATTAAACTAAAGCATGAATACGGTCGTTTAGCCAAATCTAACCCCAAACAATTTGACGCGATTTGTGTGTCTCGGTGCGGATTTCTCTTTAAGTTCTATACCGATTTATTCAACAAATTGAAAACAGGAGAGATCGACCTAAAACTTCTATTCCGTATGATACAAATCTTGCGAGAGATCGAGGATGGTAAATTGGACCAACATGAAGGGTCATTCGAAGTTGGTAAAATTTTGAAGAGTATTTACGTGGATAGTGCGCTGAAGCGGTCTGAGAATTTAGACGCAGAGCAGGCAAAGAAGGATAAGAAAACGGCAGCGAAAGCGGCGAAGACCTCACGACCGGCGATTCCAGAGAAGAAGATGAGTTGGGCGGATTTCAAGGCTGCGACACAGGCTGCGGCCGCCGCGGCAACGGCACCGGATTCATAAATACGATATACCCGTTCAAATACGTCGCAAATGACACCCATGCGAGATATGGGACGAGTAAATACGCCGCGAGGCGGCTCACCGGATAAAATGCGCGGATATTAAGCACGATGAACGCCAGCATTCCTAAAATCACCACGAAACTCAGATCCGGACGCTGGAATCGAAAGAAGATTTGAGACCACGATAGATTAAGCACCCACGCTGCGCAATAGTAGAAAAAACCGATGGAACGGACACCAGCGCGAATGGTCGTAGTGGCAGGCGCCGAGAGAAACACTATACCGGATGCGATGATAAGCGCGTATAAAATCGTCCATGCGATCGGGAATACCCAATTGGGCGGAGTGAGAGGGGATTGGTTGAGAGATTTATACCATGCGGAGGAGGCAACCGTGTTCATTTACATACTCAATACATTATAATGTGTAATATCGATATGCTCCTCTGAAATCCCGAGTTCCTTGAAATATTCGACGCTTTCCTTTATACGCGCCATAAAATTATGTGTGCTACCTATCGTATTATAACTTGATTTCGCGTCACTATCGAATTGAGCGTCCAACGATGAACAGTGATCGAAAAATTCAAACCATAGTTCGCTAAGATCGAACGGATTGTATTCCACGGCGTCATCGTCCTCGTCATCGTCCATAATAAAACGTTGATATGCTGCGTATTCGTCATGCGCAACATATTCTTTCTTTCTACGCAGGCATGTTATATTCTCGTCCTTTCTCAACTCCGCAATCTCAGCAAGTTTTGCTTTGAATTCGT
>Ga0194133_10009775_pt1 | contig 10930 bp, 13 predicted proteins | sample TA2KigOf40mmetaG_FD_155448 | JGI IMG/M metagenome (GOLD analysis project Ga0194133, IMG submission 155448) | Freshwater microbial communities from Lake Tanganyika, Tanzania - TA2015055 Kigoma Offshore 40m | ecosystem: Environmental > Aquatic > Freshwater > Lake | place: Tanzania: Lake...
TTGCACAAAGGTTATGCATTGCTCCTTCTGGTAAGACGTTACCACTTTTTTGAGTTGACTTCTTTGAGAATCTGATTATCTAAAGAAAGATCTGCTACCAATCGCTTTAAGCGTGCGTTTTCTACTTCTAGCTCCTTGACACGTTGTAATTCTGACAAGGTCATACCCCCGTACTTACTTTTCCAATTGTAAAATGTGGGCTCAGAGATACCGAATTCACGGCAGATCTCACTTACCTTTTTACCCTCTTCTTGTGTCTTGAGAACCCTCAGGATCTGGACTTCTGTAAACTTTGACTTTTTCATACTCTTTGCGCTTGGTTAAAGTTAAAACTCTATTTTTAACCTGTCGCAAAAAACAGCCCTAAACCCTTCTTCCTTGTAAATGCGATGTATCCGCTTCTTGTTGTCCTTCCAGCCTTCGCGCTTCAAAAGAGCATGAATACGGTTTACCCCATATCGAATCCTGGTGTTGGCAATCTCTACGATGCGCCTTCGAACAGCCACGTCACTTCTTCGAACCGATTTGTAGTACCACACGGAGCGGGTCAACATCATCGCCTCGCAAGCCTGACGCGTTGAAACCTTATACTGATCCATAAGTCGCTTTACAAGCATCTTTAACTGCCTTAGGGTCAGAGATTTTTTTTTAAAACATCCTGCAGCATCTCTTTATCCAGACTCAGGTCGGCAACTATCTTTTTCAATCGGGCGTTTTCATCCTCTAACTGCTTTAGGCGACGAACCTCGGTTACACTCAAACCGCCATATTTTTTCTTCCAATTGTAAAACGTGGCCTCCGAAACACCCAACTTTCGTACCACCTCGGCAACGGAAGTGCCGGTCTCTGCCTGTTTTAAAGCAAAGGCAATCTGCTGTTCCGTGAATCTTGTCTTTTTCATGTGCAATTTTCTGGTTTTTAAGGTATTGAAAATTGCCCGATTTTCCTGTTTTAAACGGTCCGAATTAGTGGGAGAAGGTCATAAGAATTCAATGTCTTTTTTGAATAAAAAATATAGAATATGAAGAATACCCATTTGTTAAAAGGTTTATACTCTATGGGATGTATAAATCAGAATATGGGCTGTCAGAACGTATATCTAAATATCGTAATGCATCCTTAATAGCTAATTGATGCTCACCAAAAATCCCAACTACATGGTGAACATATGGGCCATATACAAATTTACGCTCCCATCTTGACCAATCATCTACTTTGAGGTATGTATAGTTTCCTCCAGTTTTAGGTCCATGAATTGATCGTCCAGCGCCAACAAAACAAGAATAATCTCCATTATCACCATCAAATCTCATAATCGTTAAATCACCGGTTTTGAGGCGATAATTGCCTTCACCTGACTTTACTACAAATGCATGTTCAGATTGATCTTTTAATTGCTTAGCAAACCCCATGTGCCACAACAACTCTGAATTTTTATCGTGGGGGTTTTTCATAGTTAAATCAGATAAAAATGCTGCTGATTCATTATTTAAAGCTCCAAGAGCCAACAGTGATGTTACTGCACCATGAATATCACATTCATTAGTACATGGTAAACCATGGTCATATAAATCACCAAAAACAAACCATGGACCGAATCCAAATTCTCTTCGTACTTCATGCCAACAGTCACTAGCAATAGCGTTGCATGAATAACGATTTGCAATTTTCATGTAACCAAGCTCTATAGCTGCCAATACCCTTTTATCCGGAACTCTTGAAAGATCAACTGTCAACTCAATTTCATATAACAAATTCTCTATATCGTCTACGTCTTTTTTCAATGTATTCTTGATTGTATCAATAAGCTCAATTCCCGTTATTGGCACAACCTCAATTCCAAATCTCTCTAATAATTCTCCTTCGTTCACCATTAAATTCACAAATTGCTGTGGTCTTACGCTAACTTGTGCAATTCGAGCAGAACGAAAATTTTTAACAATACGAGTTGTATTAATAAATTGCTTAAAACCTAATGAAAATTTGATATCGTCAATATGACAATTGTCAATATAACTATATTTAATACCATATCTACGCAATACTTTAGATGCAGCAAATACACCACATTGCGAATCTGTTTGACGATAAATATCATTTTCATTAACAATAAAATCAGATGGCGCCCATAATAAAACTGGAACATTAAGCTCTTTAGCCAATTTAGCTATAGCCTCTTCTTGACCATAGTTGCAAAAAATAACGATTAAAGCTTCAACTTTGCATTTTTTAAAATAATCAGCAACAGTGATTGCGTCCTGATAATCTGTCAAGTATTTATTATTAGATTGCAGGATTTCTCTACCATTTATGTACTTACTTTTACGAGACGAATCTAGATCATCAGTGCTAAAATATTCTACATTTTCTAATTCAACGAGTTCTTTTATTTTATTTGAAATAATATTTTTATTATTTTCTGTTGCCGCATTTACCCATGTATCTCTCCGAGTATATGCCACACCAAGTTTCAATTTTGAAATATTAAAGTTGTACATGTACTTAATTTGATTTTATAAAGCAGAATTCGCCACTATGATTGACTCAGCTATTTGCTCTGGTAATAGCCCTGCTTGCTCAAGCATAAAATTGTAATCACCTGGATGTAAAAAAACATCATTAACCCCTAAAGCAAGATGAGTGGTTGAATTTTTAACTTTAACTATGCACTCAGCAACACTTGACCCCAAACCTCCATAAACATTATGCTCTTCTATAGTTACTATTAGTCGATTTTTCTCTGCGCATTTTTTTACCGTTTCTTCATCAAGTGGCTTTATTGTATGAGCATCATATACACTAACAGAAATTCCTTTTTGCTTTAATAACTCTGCTGCTTTTAATGAATTATAAACCATAGTTCCGGTTGCTATAATCGATATGCCTTCACCTTCTACTAATTGATTAAACTTTCCTATAACATAATCTACATCGTTTTGATACACTATAGGATGATTCGAACCACCAGTCAATCTAATATACACTGGTTTATCAGTCTGTAACGATGCAACTACTGATTTAGCTATACCTAAACCATCAGCTGGAGAGAGTATTACGATATTTGGAATAGATCTTAAAACTCCAATATCCTCTATACAACAATGAGTGTTACCTAATGGACCTTGAATCAAACCGCTAGCTAAACCAACCATTGTTACTCCAATTTCCGAATATGCCAAGTCAACTTTAATTTGGTCAAGACATCGGAGTGTTTGGAAAGGGGCAAATGTTGTAGTAAATACCTTATACCCATTATCTGCCAAGCCTGCAGCTATACCAATCATGTTTTGTTCTGAAATTCCTGTGTCAACGAACTTCTCTGGAAATGTCTTTCTATATCGATCTAATCCTGCTGATGTAGATACATCCGCAGTAACCACCATCAAATTTTCTATTGATTTTGCGATTTCAAACAACACCAGTCCCAAAGTAGGTCTTGGACCAACAATGGACCAATTTTTTATACTTTTATTAGTTATTTCAACCATTATTTCTTATTTAATTCCTCTACTGCCAAATTATAAAGATCCTTTGTCATAACACCATGATGCCATGAATTATTTCCTTCAGTAAATGAGAACCCTTTACCTTTAATTGTTTTTCCTATGATAATCCTTGGTTTATCAGATTCATTAACTGAAAACACTTTATAAAGTTCTTCATGGTTATGACCATCTACTTCTATAGCTTCCCAACCAAAGCTTTCGAATCGTCTGACAAAATCTTCAACCTTTAATATTTCATTATTCGTTCCGGTTTGTTGAAGTCCGTTATTATCAATAATCGCAGTTAAATTATTTAATTTAAAATGTGGCGCAGCCATAGCTCCTTCCCATACTGAACCTTCATTACACTCACCATCACCCATAAGAACATAAGTATGATAATTTAAGTTTCGTCGCTTGGCAGCTATTGAATGGCCAATAGCAACAGCCAGCCCCATACCTAGACTACCATTTGTAAACTCAATTCCCATACTTTTATTACGAACTGGATGGCCAGGCAACTTGGTAAGATTTTTTCCATATGAATGTAATTCTTCATCTGAAAAATATCCAAGATCGCTTAAAATACTATAATATCCTAGAACACTATGGCCTTTACTAAGAAAAAATCTATCTCTCAATTCCCAATCTGGTTTGCTTACATTATATTTCATTATTTCATAATACAACATTACCAGTATATCAACACTGGATAGTGCGCCACCTAAATGAGTTGCATTAGGACTTTTAGCATTTGCAACTTCAATACATTTCTTTCTGATTTTTTTTGAAATTGAGTCTAAGAAAGATTTTTTCTCCGGATCTAACATATTATAAAAATTAAAATACTTTGATTTTATCTTGGTTTGTATTTATCTAAAATGTCTGGAATTGTGAAAATAAAATCAGCTTGATTAACTAATTTACCTTCTACATAACCTTGTGTGGAGCATTTTCCTATTCCCCTATTCCAAGAATGTAATTGGGCGTCCATATATAGCCTATTTCCAGGAACAACCCTTTGAATAAACTTAATATTATCGACTCTCAAGGAGTTGGTTATCAAACCCTTATTACCAGGCAAAGTCAAAAAAGTCAATATAGCTAGATGCGATAAGGCTTCAACCTGCAAAAGTCCAGGTACATTTGGCATTGTTGGGTAGTGAACAGGGAAAAACCATTCATTCATAGTAAAGTTTTTGAAACCCTTTGCATATTTTCCTGGGACAATTTCATCAACATGGTCTAAGAACAGGTATGGATATCTGTTTTGTTGATACTCTTGAATTTTCAGGATATCCATTGAGAACATCTCAAAAGATTCGTCACCTTTTAATGTATCAAATGTTTTCATATTTATTATTTTTTGTTATTGAATTGCTAAATTGCCTCATTGCATTTGGAATTATAATTGTCATTTCACACGTGCAAATTAACTCGCCTTCTGATTCACAAATAACATTACCTTTTATTACACCTCTTTTGAAGGAATCAATCTTGGCTGACATTATAAGATCAAAACCTGGTAGAGCTTCTTTTTTAAATTTGGCATTACTAATACTACTTAAAAGAAGTGTCCCACCCCACTCCTTATTAAATTCATCCATAGAAGTAACCACCATTGTCATAGTTTGAGACATAGCTTCGACTAGAAGACTCCCAGGCATAACCGGATAATCCGGGTAATGACAATTGAAAAACCACTTATCTTTACTAAGCTTCAAAAATGTGCTACATTCAATTCCTGGCTTAATGTCTAAAATTTTATCAACTAACAAAATTGGAGGTACATGCCTAAGGTATTGGCTTATTCTTTCGTCGGGATATATGGTTTCTTTGCACCGATCAATATCTAAACTTGGAAAGCTTGAAACCATACTATCAATTATCTGCTGTACGCTTTTGATATCTCGAATCATTCCAGAGATTTCACCTGCCATAATAGCCCCTGCGTCAACATCAGACTCCACAGCAAGCCTTAAACGCCCTTTGCTTAATTTTAGCAAGTCGTCATGACTAGTTCCATTTTTCTCTTTAGAAATATAATCAACCGAGAATTTATTTTTAATTACGCGAGCAGGAAAATTAATTTTATTAAAAATTACCATTGAATCCGTATCTCTAGCCTTTATAATTCTTTTTTTATATTCATCTGAAATACAACACTCTTCACTCGCTAAAAATCGCGTCCCCATTTGGATACCTTGAGCGCCGAGTGCAAATGCTGCATTCATGCCGCGACTGTCTCCAATTCCGCCTGCGGCAATAACAGGAATCCCTACAGCATCAACTATCTGAGGCAATAAAGGAAATAGAGATTGCCTACCTATACTTCCACCGGACTCCTGACCTTCGCAAATAACCGCTTTGGCGCCAGCCCGTTCAGCTAGCTTAGCCTCCATCACATTTCCTACTAATGGGATTATTATAACATCGTCGCCATATTTCTGAATCAATTGCAGGTAGACATTCGCCCCCCCCATTGTAAAAATCTTAATTCCATTGGCAATAGCGATTTCAACAATAGTAATGGCATTGGAATCGTTCATAGCAACATTTAGCCCTATATGATGAGATTTGATTTTTTGGGCTTTAACAATCTCATTTATAACCCAACCAGGATCTCGTCCACCACATCCAATAATTCCTAGACCTCCAGCAGCACTAACGGCACAGGCTAATTTGCTATCAGTTGACCATGCCATGCCTCCCTGTAAAATGGGATACTTAATATTCAGTAATGCACATATTTTATTGCTTTGAAACATATAAATTAAAAAGCAACATTGTATTTTTTCAAAATCTCTTTACCCTTATTAAACGAGCTAAATTCAATTACATCATTCATGTCTAATTGAATTTCAAAAGCCTCTTCGATTTCAGCAATTAACGCCATGTGGCCAACTGAATCCCAATCGGGGATACTATTGTATTCTAAATCATCCCTCAGACTGTTCTCATCAAGGGAAAAACTGGCAAAAAATGCTTTTCTGTACTTTTCCAAATTGGTCATAATAGTAAATTTTTTGTGTTTATTGAATTTTAGATTTAAAAATAAATATTGCGAATTCTAATGTAATCACGATATAAATATATTGATTCATTCGAACAAATGTTGAATTAAGATTTTTGGGGAGGGAGTCATAAAAATCTAAGTTAATTAGATATAAGCTTGTTTGTTTTTACTTTTTCAGGAATTAAGAATTTTTTTTGAAATATTTCAATAAATAAAAAACTATCTCTCTGAAAAAAAAATCTCTCTCTTTTGGCAAAATAATATATGAATTAATATGTAATATTCTTTTTAGTTAGATCTCCTAGAACAACGAAAAATGAATCAAAGGAAAAGAACTACTTAAATTTAAATGGATGCTTGCTTGTTGGTAATTTTAAAAAAGGATGGAAATCACCATTTAGACCAATTGGAGTTTGAGTTCTAATTTCATGCACTATCTCAATAGCTGCTTTGGCTTCAAGAAGTAGAAACCCTTTTCCTTCCAAGATATTTATGTAACTCTGTGTATGTAATTCCGTGAACCCGTCACTAAATTCAAATAACTCCCCCTCAACAGATAAAGAGCGAAACGTTCTTTTACCAGCATTTTGCACATCCTTGGGAATTGTTTCGAAATTAATACTTAAAAACCATCTTACTCTGGCCTTTTCAAATTCTAAATAGCCAGCAGCCCTATCATGGTCATGTACATGTACTATATTTTTCTTCAATGACCCAAAAATCCATGAAAGCATGTCATAAAAATGCACACCAATGTTCGTAGCGATTCCACCAGACTTATCTATATCTCCTTTCCAACTAGTATAATACCAATTACCTCTAGAAGTTATGTAGGTTAGATCAACATCATAAATTTTATCAACAGGCCCTTTCAATATTTTTTCTTTTAAGGCAATTATGGAAGGATGTAATCTTAATTGAAAAATATTATAAACTTTCTTTCCGAATTCTTTTTCAGCATAAACGAGTGAATCGATATTCCATGGGTTTAAAACTAATGGTTTTTCACAAATAACATCCGCATAATTTCTTAGCCCAAATCGTATGTGAGAATCATGTAAATAATTGGGAGAGCATACACTCACAAAATCAATAGGTATATCTTTTTGTTTTAATTTTTCTACATGTCGATCAAATCTTTCAAACTCAGTGAAAAAATCTGCCTCAGGGAAATAGCTATCTAATATTCCTACACTATCAAATTTATCTAAAGCTGCAGTAATAGTATTTCCAGTATCTTTAATTGCCTTCATGTGTCTTGGTGCAATAAATCCTGCAGCACCAATCAATGCAAATCTTTTCATAATTATGATATTTTTTTTACTTGATTATTTAAAAGCTCATATCTATCGTTTGACTCTACACAAACTGCAAAATTATCTTCAAAAGATAATCTATGCCCATGCTCACTCATCCAACCGATTTGCTTAGCTGGATTTCCAACTACTAAGGCATAAGGAGGTACTTTTTTTGTTACAACTGATCCAGCACCAACAAAAGCATACTCTCCAATATCATGTCCACAAACAATAGTGGCATTGGCCCCAATAGTAGCTCCGCGCCCCACATGGGTTTTTGCGTATTGCCCCCTTCGATTGATTGCGCTTCTAGGATTTGTTACATTTGTAAATACACAAGAAGGGCCTAAAAAAACATCGTCATCACATACTACTCCTGTGTAGAGGGATACATTATTTTGAATCTTCACATTATTTCCAATTATTACTTCTGGAGAAATAACAACATTTTGGCCAATATTACAATTGTTACCAATTTTACAATTGGTCATAATATGACTAAAGTGCCATATTTTGGTTCCACTTCCAATTATACAACCATCATCAATTATTGCAGAATTGTGAATAAAGTAATCCATAATTAATTGTTTAAAAAGGACTTAATTAAATCAGTAATATAAACTTGTTGATTAAGTGTTAGTTCAGTATGCATTGGCAAAGAAAGCACAGAAGCACACAAACGCTCTGTTTCGTTTAAGGAATCCACAACAGCTCCAATGGTACTGAATGCTTCCTGCTTATTCAGCGGAATAGGATAATACACCATCGCAGGAATACCGGCAGCCTCTAGGTGTAGCTTTAAGGCATCTCTTTTACCATTGGCAATCACCATTGTATATTGATGGAAAACATGGGTTGAGTTTTTAGCTCGAACAGGTGTCTGCAATCCATCAATACATGAGAGTAAATTGTCGTAACGATCTGCAGAAGCTCTGCGTGCAGCAATATATTGATCAAGGTATTTTAATTTGATATCTAGAATAGCAGCTTGAATGGTATCAAGCCTTGAATTCACTCCGATATACTTGTGTACATATTTTTTTACTTGCCCATGATTGGCCACTATTTTGATCCTTTCTGCCAAAACAGGATCATGCGTATAAATCGCACCGCCATCTCCATAACAACCCAAATTTTTGGATGGGAAGAAAGAAGTACATCCTACATGTCCCATTGTACCCGCTTGCTTTTGGGTGCCATCGCTAAAAGTATATACGGCGCCAATAGCTTGTGCAGTATCTTCAATCACATACAATCCTTTCTCATTAGCAAGCGCAAGTATCGGCTCCATATCAGCACATTGACCAAACAAATGAACGGGAACAATCGCTTTTGTTTTGGGGCCAATAGCTTGTTCAATATTGGTTTTGGTAATATTGAAATGAATCGGATCTACATCAACCAATATAGGTTTCAGCTGAAGCAATCCGATCACTTCAGCTGTGGCTACATAAGTAAAAGATGGTACGATTACTTCATCACCCGGCTCTAATCCAAGTGCCATCATAGCAACTTGTAATGCATCAGTTCCATTAGCGCATGGAATCACATATGCACCACCTAAATAGGCAGAAAGGTTTTTCGTAAATGTGGCCACCTCCGGGCCATTGATAAAACTCGCTTCGCGAATAGTCTTTAAAACAGCTGCATCAATTTCAGCTTGTATTTTGGTATACTGACTTTTCAGGTCAACCATTTCAATTTTCATAATCAAGAATATTTAAAGTCTGGCATCCACCAGAGAACGATCTAAGAAAGATTTAGTATCGAAAATAACAGAGTTATCATCTGCACACAACGCTTTTAAGTCGAGCGCCAAAAACTCTTTGTGAGAAACAGCCAAAACAATGACTTCATATTTTGAAGAAATTTTGTCGACTAGATGAATACTATATTCCTCTTCTACTTCATGTTTGTCTGCGTGAGGATCATATACATCTACTTGCATTCCAAACTGAATGAGTTCACGATATATATCGATCACTTTAGAGTTTCTTATATCTGGACAATCTTCTTTGAAGGTAATTCCTAGGATCAAAGCACGAGATATGTTGATTTTATATCCCTTTATTATCATCAGTTTTACCACTTTGTTCGCAACGAACATACCCATCATATCATTTACACGACGACCACTTAAGATTACCTGCGGATGATAACCCAGGCTCTCAGCTTTATGTGCGAGGTAATAAGGGTCAACACCAATACAATGACCACCCACTAACCCTGGACGATATTTCAAGAAATTCCATTTGGTGCCCGCAGCTTCAATAACGTCAGTGGTATCAATACCCATGCGATCAAAAATCAGGGCAAGTTCATTCACAAAAGAGATATTCACATCACGTTGTGCATTTTCTATCGCTTTAGAGGCTTCTGCGACTTTAAGACTTGGGGCTTTGTGAGTACCTGCAGTAATAATGCTTGCATATAATCTATCTACAACATCAGCAATCTTAGGAGTAGAACCTGAAGTTACTTTTTTTATTTTCGTAAGTGTATTCACTTTATCCCCCGGATTGATCCTTTCAGGAGAGTATCCACAGAAAAAGTCGACATTAAATTTAAGTCCAGAGAATCGTTCTAATACAGGAACACAATCTTCTTCGGTACAACCTGGGTAAACAGTCGATTCATAGATAACGATATCGTCTTTCTTCAACACTTTACCCAACATTTCAGATGCTTTGATCAACGGGGTTAGATCAGGTGCTCTAAACTGATCGATGGGAGTAGGTACCGTCACAATGAATATATTACAACTACTTAACTCAGATGTATCATAAGAAAAGCGAAGACCTTTCCCGTTACCACGCTTGTAATAATTCATAGCCTCTTGCATTCCACTTAAATCAGCTTCTTGAGTACGATCTTTACCGAAAGATAATTCTTCAATGCGGGCATTATTGATATCAAACCCAAGGACAGAATATTTTTTTCCGAATTCAATAGCAAGGGGTAACCCAACATACCCCAAGCCAATTACAGCAATTTTAGAATTTTCTACTTTCATGATTTACTATTTATTGCGTACCAAAATGCGCACCAACTATCTTTATTTTGATTGGTTTTTGACGATTTGATGGGAAATTACTACTTAAACATCTACTCATTATAAACGGTTTAAAGAT
>Ga0194133_10009776_pt1 | contig 10927 bp, 13 predicted proteins | sample TA2KigOf40mmetaG_FD_155448 | JGI IMG/M metagenome (GOLD analysis project Ga0194133, IMG submission 155448) | Freshwater microbial communities from Lake Tanganyika, Tanzania - TA2015055 Kigoma Offshore 40m | ecosystem: Environmental > Aquatic > Freshwater > Lake | place: Tanzania: Lake...
CGCTATCGGTTTATCAATAAAAAAACGCTTACCGGCTTTAATCACTTCCATGGCTTGCTCCAGATGTAATCTTCCATCATTCGTTTCCAGGAGAACAAAATCAACTTTGCTTAGAAGGCCGGCTATTGAATCGACAATTTCAACACCCATTTTTTTTATATCCTCTGTATATCCCGGTATACGTTCATAGCTACTTTTTATTTCCCTGCTGCCAAAAGGATGAGCAGCTACAACTTTAAATCCACTGTAATCCGGACTGGCGTTGGGATCGTTTAGAGCCTTAGTAAAAGCAATGGAATGGGAGGTATCCAAGCCGATGATTCCAATCCTGTTACCGACCACCCGGCTCAATTTTAATGATGGATATACGCTTTCTGCAAAACTATTTGCACCTATTCCTAAACCTGCCGCAGCAAGTGCAGTTGTTTTGATGAAGGTTCTACGATTTTGTTCTGTTTTCATATTATTGATGAGTATGATTATTAAGTATACCGGCTAAAAGTTAGAAAAAATAGCCATATGCACGTTGAAAAGTAAAATAAATAGCTCAATAATGCAAGTAAAATACATGGTGGTGGTATATTGTTACTCTATCTTTTTCATATGTGGTAAAATAGGAGTCATTTTTGGCACCAGAACCCTAAACATTAGAAACCAGGCAATCAGATAGGCGGTACCACAAAAAAGAAACAACATATAGTAGCCTGTTTGAATATGACCGGCAGCTTTATAATAATCAAGCAAATATCCTGCAATTTTAGCAACCGTAATATTTCCAAAACCTCCGAACATTCCTCCAATTCCTATGACTGCACCTATAGAGGTTTTGGGAAACATATCGGATACTGTAGTCATAATGTTAGCCGACCAGGCCTGGTGAGCAGACATTCCAATTCCAATTATAATCACAGCATACCACATATTAAATGAACCTGCCCATTGGGAAAACATTACCATTAAGGGAATAGTCGCATAAATAAGCATAGATGTTTTACGGGATCTGACCATAGACCAGCCTTTATTTTTGCTGAACCACATGGGTAACCATCCACCTGCGATACTTCCAATTCCGGCAATTAAATAGACAACTGCAACCGGAATACTCACTTCAAGGCCTACCAATTTATATTCTGAAATTAAGAATGCGGGCAGCCAAAATAGGAAGAACCACCAAACCCCATCCGAAAGAAACTTACCAAGGGCATAAGCCCAGGTTTGTTTGTAGGTCAATAATTTTTTCCAGGGAATTACTGCCTCAATTTCACCTTCAACAGGTTTTGTTACCTCTTCATCACTGTGAATATGCGTGAGTTCTGCTGCCGAAATACGCTTATGGCGCTCAGGAGTTTCATAGAGTAAAAACCAAAAAATCAGCCAAAGAAAACCAACTGCGCCGGTGATGATAAAGGCCATCTGCCAGCCGTAAGATACGGCTAACCAGGGAACCAGCAAAGGAGCGATAACAGCTCCAATGTTAGTTCCGCTATTAAAAATACCAGTGGCAAATGCTCGCTCACGCTTTGGAAACCACTCTGCTACCACTTTTATTGCAGCCGGAAAGTTTCCGGCTTCGGTAACCCCCAGAAATGCACGTACGAACCCAAACCCAAAGGTGGTTTTTACAAATGCATGCATTATCGCTGCTATACTCCATAAAATCAGCGATACGGCATAACCCATTTTACTGCCCACGCGGTCTATTATACTACCAACACCCAGCATACCTAGGGCATAGGCTAGCTGAAATACGGCAACCACATTAGAATAGTCGGTCTCAGACCAGTTAAATTCCGTCTCCAGGTAAGGTTTCAAGAGACTGATAACCTGTCGGTCAAGATAATTAATGGTTGTGGCGAAAAACACCAGTGAGCAAATCGTCCAGCGATAATTAGTCATTTTTTGCATGAAGATCAATTATTAGGCTCTTAGCAGTAAGTTATCGTTACCCATACTTTTAGGAGTTGAAGTAATTCTTTGCGTTAAAATAACAAATATTCTGAACCATTTGCCCAAGCCATTGAATATCATTCGGTAATTCACCATTTTCAACATCTTCACCAATCAGATTACATAAAATCCTTCTAAAATATTCATGCCTTGGATAAGACATAAAACTCCTCGAATCAGTTATCATACCAACAAAACGACTCAACAAACCCATACTTGAAAGCGAATTAATCTGATCAATCATGCCGAATTTTTGATCCAGAAACCACCAGGCGGATCCGAACTGAATTTTACCCGGAACAGAACCATCATTAAAATTACCCGCCATGGTTGCAAACATATCATTGTCGGCAGGATTCAGATTATAAATTATGGTTTTTGCAAGTCTGTTCGTAGAATCCAATTTATTAAAAAACCTGGACATCCCCCTTGCCTGTGAAAAATCACCCATCGAGTCAAAACCTGTATCAGGGCCAAGCTCTGTCAGTAATCTTGAATTATTATTACGGATTGCTCCAAGGTGAAATTGCTGAACCCAACCTTTTTCATGATCCCAATGAGCTAAATGGAGCAGCATGCAAGACTTAAATTTGAGTATTTCCAGGGTACTCAAAACTTCCTGATTTAGGATTTTATTAAATATTTGTTCGACTTCTGCGTCTGTATATTCTTCATAACCGAGTTGCTCCAGGCCATGGTCTGAAACCAGACATCCATTTTCAGCAAAATAATCATGTCTGCTCTTTAATGCCTGCAGATAGTGCCCAAAAGTATTGATCTCCTGCCCATAAACAGATGATAATTTTTTTATGTATGAATGCAGTTCCGGTATATTATCAGCGTTCATCGCCTTATCGGGTCTGAATGATGGCCTAACGATCACAGAAAATTCATCAGTTTTGATTTTCTGATGAAATAAAAGGTCATCAAGAGGATCATCAGTTGTACCAATACTTTCTACATTCATTTTCTCAATCAATCGCCGAATAGAGAACTCAGGACTTTGAAGTTTTTCGCTGCATTCATCATATATTTTCCTTGCGGTGCTTGGAGAAAGTATTTCATGAATGTTAAAATACCGTTGTAATTCCAAATGGGTCCAATGATAAAGGGGATTTCTGAAAGTAAATGGAACGGTTTCAGCCCATTTTTGAAATTTTTCCCAGTCACTGGCATCACCGGTAATATACTTTTCAGAAATTCCATTGGCTCTCATGGCGCGCCACTTGTAGTGATCACCGTATAACCAGATTTGAGTCAGATTTTCAAAATTAGAATCAGCGGCAATCTGGTCAGGAGGTAAATGACAATGGTAGTCTATAATGGGTAAACCAGCGGCGTATTTATGAAACAGTCTTTGTGACGTTTTTGTGTTAAGTAAAAAGTTTTGATCTAAAAAATCTTTCATTTATACTGATAAATAAATTATTTGCGTTAAGCAATATCAGAAATAAAATTCTTAAAGTATAGGCATAACCCATAGATTATCTTATTTTAACGATAATCATTATTTAAAAACCAATAGCAAATGAATCCAATTTTTCTGACAATCGGTGGCTTTATATCTTGCGCAATTCTTATTGTCTTTTCAGGTGTAAGACTTTCCAAATATGGCGATGTAATTTCAGAATTAAGTGGTCTGGGAAAAGCCTGGATCGGTTTAATTCTTATGGCTGCCGTCACATCACTGCCGGAATTATTTTCCGGGATCAGTTCTGTCCTGGTCTTAAACCAACCAGACATTGCTGTTGGTTCGGTATTTGGAAGCTGTGCCTTTAATATGGCCATCCTTGCTGTTCTGGACTATTTTGTACCCGGTAAACCCATTTCGTCAATAGTGACAAGAAGCCAGATACTTGCAGGATTCTTAGGTATGATTTTAATCATCCTTTCAGTTATTGAAATTAATTTCGGGAACTTATTTCCTGAAAAGGGATGGTTTAGTTTTTTCCCCGCCAGTATAATCCTCATTTACTTGATATCTGTTAGAATAATCTTTGAAAACGACAAAAAAATAAAGAAAGAAGAGGATGTTAGAACTGATCAGATCTCACATAATAAGGATTCAATAAGCTTAAAAAATGCCATAATCCAATTTCTTTTAAATGCTGTATTAATCGTTCTGGCAGCTTTGGCTTTACCTTACTTCGCTGAAAAATTAGCACTACAAACAGGAATCAATCAATCCTTCATCGGTACTTTATTGGTTGCAGGATCAACCTCTTTACCCGAATTGGTAGTATCTGTCGCAGCAGTAAGAATGGGGAGTATAGATTTGGCGATTGGAAACCTTTTGGGTAGTAATTTATTCAATATGTTCATTCTGGCAATTGATGACCTGATTTATACAGATGGTCCCATACTTCTTGCTACCAATCCGAACCATGCATTGAGTGCGTTGGTTACTTTAATAATGACTTGTGTCATCAGTATCAGTATCTTATTCGGATCACCGAAAAAACGATTCGCTTTAGGTATTGATGCGATTATTTTGATTTTTCTTTATGGTGCCTTACTCTTTGCACTCCAATATTTAGGATAAAGTATCAGGCGAATGAGGTTAAAAGCTTAATCTCATTCCTGTAAAGGATAATTTTTCTATCGTTTTCTACCTGTTTCAAAAGTCGCGAAATCACCACCCGACTTGTAGCCAATTCATCCGCAATCAGTCCGTGGGATGCCTTTATCACACTAGACCCACTTAAACGTTGTTTTTCTTTTAAGTATCCAATCAGACGTTCATCAAGCTTATGAAAAGCAATACTTTCAATCGATTTTAACAGTTCAATAAAGCGTTCGTTAAAGCTTCGCATGATATAGCTTTTCCAGCTCGGATAGTTACAAATCCAATCGTCCAGTTTGACATGAGGAATTGCAATCAGTTCCACATTATCTTCTGCAACAGCCTTTACCTCACTTTTTTTGGCTTCCAGGCAGCAACTGTAGGCCATAGAACAACTTTCGTTGCTCGATAAATAATAAAGCAAAATCTCATTTTCCTTTTCATCTAAGCGATAAACCTTCACAGTACCATTGAGAATAATAGGCATCATTCTTACATATTTACCGTAATCCATGATTAAATCACCTTCCTTAAAGGTTTGAAGAATCCCGAATTGTTGAATTTCCTGTATGAGTTGGGGTTCAAAAATACTTTTTAACTTATCCAGATTTGCTATCATTAAAAGTGAAAGTTTAAAACCAAATTAGACTGCAGCATATTAACTTTATTGATTATGATTCTCTTATTACCATAGGTTTCGCCCTCATTAATTTTGGCAACAAATAGCAACTGAGCTTCAAGACCTTTTAAAGCATTTGCAAAGATATCTCTAATATCGGTATTGATCTGTGTATTGGAAGGCATTCCACTTGTTCATGCATAATTTTCACATCAGGCAAATGATAATATCCGGCTGCAAAGGATGTTTTTAAGGCTGATTGTGGCATAGCAAAACTTACTTTAGCCATTATTGCGCCTAAATTTCCTAATCCCTCATTCGGCTCGCGCGGAAGAAAAGTAAAAAAAGGATCTCTAGCCCATTCGCGCGGAACCAGATACCTGCCCCTGGCTGTAATACGGTTATAATTTAAAGTAGTCTCCCAGCTTCTGTTCTTAAAGCCGAAATTTGCTCCAAACTCTAGTGTGGTAATTTATGCTTAATTAATCCGTAAAAATAGGTTCCAACTATTGCAAAGAAAAATACAATGGCCATGGCCCAATAACCATATCCAATATTCACCACCATAGGTCCGGGACAAGCACCGCTTAAAGCCCAGCCAAGTCCGAAGATTGAACCTCCAATAAGATAACGAGCAACAGATTTTTCCTTTGGACTAAATACAATCGGATTGCCCTGATAATCTCTGATTCGAAACTTTTTAATTAAGGCTACTCCCACCACACCAAGGGTAACTGCAGTACCAATGATTCCAAACATATGAAATGCCTGAAAGCGGAACATTTCCTGAATTCTGTACCAGGACACCGCTTCAGATTTAGTCATTACAATTCCGAAAACTATTCCCAGCAATAAAAATTTTATAAACTTCATATATTAAAATATTAAAGGTAAAACAAAATAGGTCATCAACAGCCCCCCTATAAAAAAGCCTGCTACAGCAATCAATGATTGAATTTGAAGATCTGATAGACCACTGATGGCATGACCTGAAGTACATCCACCGGCATAACGCGATCCGAATCCAACCATTAGTCCACCGAATGCAAGTACCAGAAATCCTTTTAAAGACAAAACAGCATCAAGTCCAAAAAGTTCGGCCGGCTGTAATGCATCAGGGGCGGCGATACCCATTTTAGACAAATCCTGTATTGTTGCCTCCGAGATTAGAACAGGGGCATCTGTTGACAAAAACTCCCTTGAAATAAAACCACCTAAAATAGCCCCTACCAGAAATACGAGGTTCCACATTTGAGATTTCCAGTTAAAATCAAAAATTTTAGCAGATTTTGCTAAACCTGCAGCAGCACAAATAGTCCTCAAGTTTGAAGAAAATCCAAAGGATTGCCCAAAAAACAGAAGGAAGAACATGATTGCTGCTATCATTATCCCTGAAAACCACCAGGACCATGGTTGTAGTATAAGTTCCATTTTATTTTTTTAGTTGTTTAAGTGAAAAGAAATAATCGGTTTAAATAGATCCTTAATTAATTTTTCAGTGGCACTTTGATGGAAAGGTCCGGCTTTACCACGTGTACCAATGCAGACGTTATCTATATTAATCATCTGATTAAAGTGTACCACACCTTTCTCCACATCTTTATCATTAATCAGATGATACTGGTAATTTGAAATCCCGTTCAATTCGGCAAAATGAAACATTTTGTCAAGGCCCCAGGTTTTCTATTATTGAGATGCCGGATTGTGAAAGAATACTCCTTGCCATACTGGCTCTGTTTCCACTTCCACAAACCAAAATAACTTTGTCAAACTGGTGCAGACTATCGATATAGTTTTCAATTCAATCAAGTGGATAATTTACACTTCCAACAGCATGCCCGTCGAAATTGAATTCCTTTGCTGAACGAACATTAAGCACTATTGTTTTCATGACTAAATTATTATTAATTTCTAGATTTTAACATTGATAATTAAAGAAATGAACAAAATATTGACTCATGAATTGATTGACAGATTCTACTGTCCCACCGTTCACAACATTTTCAAATCCATTTTGTTCAAGAAATGATTTTGCTTGTGAGCTTCTATTCCCACTAAGACAAAACACTATGATATGTTTTTTGTTATTAAATTTGGCCAACTGAGACGGTATGCTGTCGAGAGGAATATTTACAGAACCTTTGACATGATTTTGTGAGAATTCTCTGGGTGATCTTGCTTTTTGGAACTTCCGAACAGCCAACTAAATATACCCATAACTTTATTTTTAAACTGTAAATTTTTTAATTACACCAACTAAACCATTCTTTTGTACCACCCCACTTTGGCGCCATAGAACTTTGCCTTGTTTAAATAATATAAGAGTTGGAACTCCTTGAACCTGATAAGCGGCAGCAGCCTGAGGATTCTTGTCTACATCTACCTTTAATATACTTGCAGAATCCCCAATTTCCTGTTTTACATCTTTAAGAATGGGTGCCATTACTTTACAAGGTCCGCACCATTCTGCAAAAAATCAACAAGCACCGGCTTGTCTGATTGTATTAACTCATTGAATGTCATTGCTTTTTATTTAATTTCTTCATAACTAATTTCTTTTGATGTGGTATCATTCTTAACAGGTGATGAAGAACATGCCCCTGAACCACAACAAGAGGCGTTAAAAACTGCCATTCCTGTAAGAAGAACCCCAACGACCAGCCTATCCCATTTCAAAGGGAGGCATTACCCTTTGAAAAAAATGGAAAGCTCTTGACTTAAATCAGGTAGGCATCACCTTACTCTGGCAAACAAAATCTGTTTTGGGAATATTGGTAGCACTTATCGCTCCAAATCCACCGGCAATTTCAGTAAAGTTTCTATATCCTCTGGCCTGAAGTATAGATGCGGCCATCATACTGCGATAGCCTCCTGCACAATGCAAGAAGAAATGCTGTTTTGGATCGATATCCTTAATCCAATCATTAATATAAGCTAAAGGCCTGTTGTATGCATTATCTACATGCTCAGCAGCATATTCGCTCTCTCTGCGTACATCCAATACCACATCCTTTTCAGGTCTGAACTCATGTGCAAAATGCTCAGCAGTAATACGATCAACTACATCAGCTTCCTTACCTGAATCTAACCAGGCTTTGAATCCACCTTTCAAATGCCCAAGTATATTATCGAATCCTACACGGCTTAAACGGGTTACTGCTTCTTCCTCTTTTCCTTCCTCGGTAACGAGTAATATAGCCTGCTTTACATCCACAATCAGGGCACCTACCCATGGAGCAAAATCACCGCTAAGTCCAATATTTACGGACTGTGGAATAAACCCTTTGTAAAATATCGTGTTATCTCTGGTATCCAGAATAAGAGCCTCCGTATTTTCTGCAGCAACTTCGAATTCATCCGGGCTCAAAGCTCTCATTCCGTTATTTAAAACCGTTTCAAAGTTTTCATAACCCTTTTTATTCATGGCAACATTATAGCCAAAATAAGCAGGAGGCGGGAGCAGGCCATCGGTAACTGCTTTTACAAACGACTCTTTGTTAGGTTGATTCAAAGCATAATTGGTTCTTTTCTGATTGCCTAAGGTATCCACTGTTTCTTTCATCATATTTTTACCACAGGCACTACCGGCACCATGAGCAGGGTAGACAATGACATCATCCGCTAAGGGCATGATTTTATCGTTAAGACTATCATATAATAAACCGGCCAATTCCTCTTGCGTCATGTGTGCTGCTTTCTGAGCCAGATCCGGGCGACCAACATCTCCCAAAAACAGAGTATCCCCACTAAAAATACAATGGTCTTTGCCAGTTTCATCTTTTAAAAGAAAAGTAGTGCTTTCCAAAGTATGCCCGGGAGTGTGTAAAGCCTTGATCGTAATATCACCAACCTTAAATTCCTGTCCATCCTGTGCAGAAATACATTCAAATTCGCAGGCAGCATTTGGGCCATAAACTATGGAAGCTCCGGTTTTCTTACTCAAATCAACATGCCCGCTAACAAAATCGGCATGAAAATGGGTTTCAAAAATGTATTTAAGTTTCACCCCATCCTTGTTTAATCTGCTTAGATAAGGCTCCACTTCGCGCAGTGGATCTATAATAGCAGCTTCGCCATTGCTGGTGATGTAATACGCACCTTGTGCCAAACATCCGGTATAAATTTGCTCTACATTCATTTCATTAGATTTGATAACACAAAAATCGGTATTATTAGCGATCAGAACAGTAACATTTGTTGCAAATAAAAAATTCGCCGGATTAATTTCCGGCGAATTCAAACAACAAAAAACAAAATAATTTTAAGAAACTAATGGTTCGCCTTTATTCACCCAATCATTAATTCCACCGGAAAAATTAGAGATATTTTTAAAGCCATTCTTTACAAGTATCGAGTAGCCAATTGCCGCTCTGTCTCCACCCTGACAATGAATCACTACCTTTTTATCTTTACTTATCTTATCCAGATTTTGTGGCAAAGTTCCTACAAACACATTGTCAGCATTCCCAATGTGCCCGGAGTTAAATTCAGTCAGGCCTCTCAGATCTACAATCTGTATATCCCCCTGCATCAACTTTTTGGCTTCTTCTAAAGAAATTATAATTGCCTTTTCCAGTTGACCACCGGCTTCAGTCCATACTGTTGTTGATGGTATATAACCATAGATATTATCTAAACCGATACGCATCAGTTTTCTTGTCAAATCATCCAACTTAGATTCATCAGCGAGGATGATAAACTTCTCTTCGTAATTTAAAAACCATCCTGCCCAAGTTGCAAATGAGTTATTACCCTGAATATTCAAACTTCCCGGTATAAATCCTGCTTCAAATTCAACTTTATCCCTGGCATCAAGTACTTTCATCCCTTTATCCATCGCGTCTTTTAATTCTGAAGCCGCTAATTTTTTCAATACAGGCACTTCTGTCAGCAATGGACGATCAACCTTATTAAGCTTTTTCATCATTGCAAAATACTTGGGTGGCTCTGGCTGGTCAGCAAGAAGATATTGAACAAATCCTGATTCGTCCTTATCGTAAGAAAAGGCCCAGTTTCTAAGCTTTTCATAACCCACTGTTGTACTTGGAACAGATCCCAAAGACTTACCACATGCCGATCCGGCTCCATGTCCCGGCCAAACCTGTATATAGTCAGGTAGCGAAGAAAATCTTTGGATTGACTTATACATTTGCTTTGCCCCGGCATCCATGGTACCCACCATACCTGCTGCTTTTTCCAGCAGGTCAGGACGACCGATATCCCCAACGAATACAAAATCTCCAGTGAATAACATGACCGCCTCTTTGGATGCGGGTATATCAGTTAACAGGAAACTTATACTTTCTGGGGTATGCCCGGGAGTATGTAAAACCTCAAATACAAGATTAGCCAATTTGATTTTATCACCGTCTTTTAATCCATGATGAGCAAACTCATACTCCCAACCCGGACCACCCTCATCTGAAAGATACATTTGAGCTCCGGTTAATTTGGAAAGCTCACGGGAGCCAGCGAGGAAATCTGCGTGGATATGGGTTTCGAAAATATGGGTAATTTCCATGTTATTTACTTTTGCAATTTCAAGGTAAGTATCCACATCACGCTTCGGATCAATAACTGCGGCTACTCCGGCTTTTTGACAGCCGATGAAATAGCTTGACTGTGCAAGGCTCTTATCATAAATGTGTTGAAAAAACATATTTTCTAATTTTTAGTTTTGAATTTATTGCTTAATTAATGGTCTTTGAATTTCCTATACAAAGGTCAGGATAAATCTGACAACAGTCGGTAACATAGGTTACAATCAACAAAAGCAGAATAGTGCTATTTCTTCTCCA
>Ga0194133_10009778_pt1 | contig 10924 bp, 6 predicted proteins | sample TA2KigOf40mmetaG_FD_155448 | JGI IMG/M metagenome (GOLD analysis project Ga0194133, IMG submission 155448) | Freshwater microbial communities from Lake Tanganyika, Tanzania - TA2015055 Kigoma Offshore 40m | ecosystem: Environmental > Aquatic > Freshwater > Lake | place: Tanzania: Lake Tanganyika...
AATAAAAATTTCACCAGATGATCAATGGAGGCTTAGCTGATCGCAATGGTTTTCCTCCTTTTGATTCTTTCCTGTTTTAAATTCTTGATTGGTGATGGCCAATCCTGAAACATCTATTTTTTGCTTGAAAGGCTTTTTTTATACCTTTACTATGTCTAGGGGCTTTTAAAAAAAACTTTATCTTAATGGCATCATAAGATACCTGTAAAAATAGCTTTAAATCATTTGGCCCATTTGGTCTTACATAACCTTGAACATACATGTCAAACAGATAAGTTAAGTGATTCTAAGTCAACACTGATTGTTGACTTACACTTTTGCTTTTTACTATATCGAACAATTGATGTTTGTCTATTCAATAATTTTGATCGAAATAACACATGATGTGAAATTCCTCTGTTTAAACAAAAGAAAAAAATCTTGAACAAACATAGAAGAAGTCAATAAAACTATATGATTTGTCGGAGTGTTTGAGGCCATCTTGTGGATAAATGATCTAAATAACATTTTTACACCTTCATAAATCAATAAAAATAAAACGGTGGATTTTTTAACAAGTTAAGAACCAGGTTTTTTCAAAGAGTATGGAAATTTTGATAAGGTTTTTTTTAATTTTTATCATTGCTTAATTCATAGAAGAGATTTGACATCTCAGGACTTCAGAAAATTGACCCTGCAATAAGTTTATGAAACAAACAATGACTTTTTGACTGACATTTATAATAATCTAATGGTGACAGATAATGAGGTTAACAAATACACTTTCTTATTTTTCAACATTCATGCTTGATTGCTTAAAAAAAGAAACTCCAACGTCTACATCAATCTGTACCTATATAAACTTCATCATGAATTCAGTAATGAAATAATTTTTTTTTGCATGCGATTCACAAAGTTTTTATAACTGATTAAGCTGATTCAATGATTGAAAAATATTTGCTTGAATAAACAAACTTATTTATCAAAGTTGGGAATTAAATCACAAAGTCTTTCTTGGAAGAGAACAAGTACTATCTTTTCGATTTTGGAGGTTAGTCATAATGGTTCGATGCTAGCATCTCTTTTGAGGTTTTACTCCTGAAAAATGCAAAAGTTAACTAGGTTTCTAATATTCCAATCGATACACGAAGTCAAAAGTCCTTTGATGTACCGCTCCACTGTTCTTCCACTTTCAAAACTCTGACTGAAAGACAATTTTTTCAAGAAATATAGCTTTATTCAAGCAGCTAAAACTCATGTTAAAACTGCATTGGGCTCCCAAGTGTTGGCAGAGAAAAAAGGTGATTTATAAATTGGCAATTTTACATTTTAAATGCAGGCTGAGATAATTACTCCAATTACATGGGGGGTCACAATGGATCAATGGTCATCTCTCTGGATTACCTTTTCAGTGGTCTGGGTTCTAATCCCGATATGGATAGATCCCCCCAACTCCATCCACCTCAGAATTGATGACCGTCATTGAAAAATTTCTTCTTATTTATTCAAGCCATTCATGCTAAGAAAAACGAAAACGAAAATGAAAAAGAAAAAGATGAATGATAAAAATCTCTGTAAAAAAGTTTTGAACTGAAATTGTAAAGAAGCTCTTAATAATGCCTAATAATAAATCAATATCAATTGAGATCTGGCCAATAAAAGTTAGCCTAATAAGGTTCCAGGTTTGCTCAGATCAAAGTTCAATCTTGGGCTGGAATCTTTGAAAGCTCCATATGCCACATTTTAAAAAATGTTTTAAAGAAATTTATCAATATTTGAGTGTTCTATAAACCTTATCATATTTTTTTACAGATTTTAGTGCAGCAGTATTAGAAAACTCAATCTTACATTTTTTATTTTCATCATTCATAACAATATCTGATTCTCAAACTCAAACGTTAGTTTGTAATCCAGTATAATCCTTAAAATCTGTCTTTTTATTGCTTGGAAGTCGATAAAATTTTCAGGATTTGTTGAATTTAAAATGCTTAAAAGGAAACCATTCATTGGATTAGTTATTCAGAAGAAGAAGAAGAAGAGACCTTTGAATAAGATGAGAAGGATAAAAGTTCTTTTTTGAATTATGTTACATAAAAAGATAATAGGAATAATATTGTTTGAACATTTTAGAGACTTCATATTAATGTTGAAAAAGTTACTAACCAGATTTTTGAAATTTGGTTTGTGGGCTGAGATAAAAGGGGTTTTCAAGGTTGGGCTAGGCAATGAGAGTTTATTGTAAAATTGATGTATCATCTGCATGATACAAAAATTTAGCATAAAAATATGCCATAAATAACGGAACAATAAATATCGGAACAGTCCGATCTCAGTCACGCATCCCTAATAGCTATTTGCTCTTCAAATATCTCAGCTCTTAGACAAAAATTCAAAAATTTGACCAACCATTTTCACTGCATTAATTTGATGAATCTTACTGTCAAATCCAATCCCTTAGCTTCAATATGGTTGGCGGAGATAGCTGTGACGGACTCACTAAATTTTATTTTTCCACAATCCCTATATGAATTTCTAAACATCCTCCTCCCTTCGCTTTGCTTGGAGGGATCACAAAAAAATTCTTAGTTTGCTCATGGAGGGCTCTGCATTTTTCAACATACAAAAAATGCACGTCTGCTTAATTTAGATATTAGCCTGTTACACATAAGGAGCAAAGTTAATGCTTCACTATTCTTATCAACAACATAATTTGAATTTTACTTTCTAGATTGACAGAGATTGATAACTTAAACGCACAGAGAAGAAAAAAAGTCTAAAAATTTGAGTTTTGACAAAGACAGATATGTTATAGTGAAAAAAAGCGATTAGATGTACGTTTTGATAGCCCCTTAATATGTTGAAAGTAGATGGCTTCTTTTCTTTGCTGGATTTTATAAGGTAAAAGTTAGTGAACCTAGAAATCCCAGGAGACAGAAGAATATGATTGAGCCTTCCAAGAAAGTTTTAACAAAATACATGATGTTAACTTTCTAAACTTATTTTGCTTATTTCAATTTAACTTCAAATAAATCATGTTCTTGCTTAATTGGACCCACTTCAAGATTTGATTTCAAGAATTTTGGTCTGTTTTGACCAGGGAAAAAAGTTTGAAGTGTTTTCCAAATATTCCCTTTAGGTAAAGCTGCAAAATATTTATATCTTTTTGACTGAGGTGGAGATGTTTTTTAATAAATGTCTTTTTGTGTCATGGTTTTGAAACTTTGTTGTCAGAATCTGCTACGAACTACACTTTTTTGAAGATTTTCAGATGAAATGTTTGGGAAATGCAACTTTGGTAAATCTTCAAAGTTGATGAGCTTAAGTTAGCTTTTCAGCCTCAAAGACAATTGCATTTGCTCAAACAATTATCCCAGCAGAATGAATGGTTTTAATAATCTTATTGGCAAATGAAATGATTCTGAAAGGTTGGATATAAAATTTATGATATTAATGATAATTTTCCATTATAATTCTAAAATGAGTGTTCAAGAATCATTTAATCAAATAACTTTTTAGGTTAGTAATCTGCTTTCTCAAGATTATTGGTCAAAATAAATCTTTTACTATCTTCTGTTTGGTTAGACTGAATGAGGACTGAATGGTTGAACCAAGTAAACCTTTCATTCGCTGATTTTTCGGACAATTTGAAAATGAAACATGGATACAGCAAATTCTTAATAACCGCCCGAAGATAATATAAAACATTGCTGTCCCTTGGCCTAATCAAAATTTAAATGATGGTAAAATACCATTGAAATAAAACTTTTCATCAATTTTTAAACTTGTTTAATGCCAGAAAAATGTGATTTCTTTTATAGAACTTTTCTCTTTATTTTTATACTTTCATCTATGGTTTCCCTCATAATCAAAATTTTTTGGCAAAGTTTATGAAAAAGCATTATTTTCTACACATCAGCAAGTTTATTATAAAGCACTTCTTCAAAGACAGTAAAAAGCTTTCTTTCAAATATCATATTCTATGGAATTTAAAAGCATATCTTAAAGGTGTAGAGAATGAAAAATCTTTTTCAAAAGATTTTCATGAAAGACACATGAAGCACCCTTAACGTCGTGTTAAAAGGTTTTCAACTCAAAAAGAAATAATTTTTAATGGATAAGAAAAGGCTTTCTTTGAAAAAAAGAATTAATTTATAATTTGAGCAACAAATTTGGTTCAGAAGTTTGGCCCAGCCGCCCACTCAACAATAAAGGGGGCCAGGGAATGTACTTATCAAACAACAAAAAGTGCAAAAGAGTCAGAGATGGGGGTTATCTGGATTCAGTGTACAAAGAACGAATCATCAGGGTTGGAGTCCAACCAAGCTTGAAGCTCACGCTTTTGACAGCCAATTTTATGCTCAAAAGACTCTTTCATTGATTGATTGACAGCTTACAGTTGGTTGAGGAACTGATTCTTCTAATATCGAAGTATTAGACTTTACAATAATTCCCTACACTGTTATTGTGTCTTACGGTCATCTGAACTGTCTCAGGTTAAATTTTGGGAATGGTATTTCATGATGTAATTATTTTGTGCTTTTAATGATTAAATCAGTTTGTTGTTGTTTTATCATGTGATCTGCACAAACGTCAGTCCTGACTGAGGTAACCATCATGTTAGATGAAAAGTTTTAGACAAATCCCGGGGTCAAAGATTTGCCCTGACTGGGGATTGAACCCCAGTCTCCCAGTTCTCAGTCAGATTTCCTTACCATTAGGCCATGGCGACCCCACTTTCATCTATCTGCTAGGATTAGCTTAATTCTTTGCTTAAAAATATTGCAGAATTGAATTGGATGAACTGGTTTGTTCACATTCTAACAAATTCTTAAAATGATGAAATGCTTTTAAAGATTTTCTCAAAACCCTCCAGCGATTTTAAGAAGAAATTGTTTACACTAGCTGAAGTTAAGTTCAGAATCTAGCATTTGTTCTTAAAAAGTACAATTTTCGTTTTCATATAGAAAGAAATTTTGTGCCACAGGTTTAGATGCTTTTCTGAATGTTAAAAGGAAATTGTCATGGATTTTTCTCCTAAAGGACATGAAAGCTTCCCTTTGAAGGATATTTTTCCTGCTTTGTTCAGTGGAATAGTTTGAACTGTGTAATATTTTTAAGGACTTTAAAGCTTGTTCCTGTCGTGTGCAAAAATCCTTTAAGGCTTTTGAATTTTCTTGTCTGAAACTATATGCTAAGCTTAAAGATGTAAATTTAACTCTTTTTCCCTTTTACTTGTCGAACTAGTTCTGTAATTCCAAAAAGTACAAAGAAAGGACCCTTTTCCAATGTCATATTTTCACCAAACAAGCCTAAAAAGTTTAGGTTAGCAATAAATACCCTTTGGGTTAAAAGGGGGGGTTGGCTGTGATGGATGAGGTGGAAATATGCCCCGAAGGGTTGGGAAAAGGCAAATATGAAGAGGGGGGTCGGTTATGTCAGGTTAGGTTAAGTTAGGTTAGCAATGAATGGCCTTTTTATTAAAAGGGTGCTAGTTGAATAAATGAGGGGGAAACATTCAAGATTTTGTAAGGTAGACAATTTTGAAATTCAGGTGATTTTGTAAGGTAGGTGATTTCGCTTTAGATGATTTGGTAGGGTAGTCAATTTTGTAGGTAGGTGATTTAGTAAGTTAGGTGATTTCTCAGTAGGTGATTTTGAGTTAGGCAATTTCTCATACTATCCTTTTATGTGGTCGCTGGATTTGATTCTATTTGAGAGCACCATGGTTTTATCACCATTTTTGCAGAAGACCATTAATCCAGTAATAATTGCTTTAATAACCATGCCTATGGAGGTCATGCACTTTCAAGGAACTTTGTTAACAAAATCCGACTTGTGGCAGGAGTTCTTCAGCACTGGAGCCCTTCATGGAGACACAGGAGTCGTCAAGTACTTTGCTAGCCTTTTTACTATTGAGACAGATTATTTTTCACTTCGAATATTTTTTTGAAATGTCGACTGAGAATGTTTTTGTCACATTTGATAATGGAAGAAGCCTTAGAAGGCCAGCTCCGGTTTCCCTCTCCCCTTACCTTCCAATTTCACTTCAAAGTTTTCTGTAAGTTTCTTATTCCCTACATGGCTTTAAGTTGATGAAAATGCAGTCTTTGTCACTGGTATTGACTAGTCTTGAGCTGGAAAACACAATTTTCATTTAGCTTTGAAAGTCTCTGATGAATACTTACTTCCCCTCTGAGAGATAATGATCTGACAGTCACAATTATCCAATGATCTTGCAAATGTCATTTTATGTATTAATAAACCATTATTTTTCTATATATGATGAACTATGTCTTTTTCGAAAAAGAAAATAGATTTTTTTTGAGAAAAATCAAGCTAGGTTCATCTATATTATCCTGACTTCATTCTCTAAATCCTTTAATTTAAAATGTAGTGGCTTAACTGATTATTAAAAGTTAAAACCTTTTAATCTTCTTTAACAGACAACCAAATTTGACCTTTATACAAGAGCTGATGATTTTAGCAGTTTAATGTTAATGAAAAGATAAAACTAGTTTTCAAAGTGCAAATTATACAAAACCAAAGAGTTTGAATGTGCTAAGCCTTTTGGCTATTTTGTGGGCAGAATCTGGTTGTTTCAAGTATTCTTCGTGGTCTTTTTGGCTCTACCCTTAACATTTTGGGCCCATCTTAGATCCTAGATGGATTGCTCTGCTGGAAAGCCAGAATAGGAGGTTGTCAATTACAAGATTAAAATGAGTTTAGGTTAAAGAGGTTGAGTGAATTAGTTTTTAAATATTGCGAAAAATGAAATGGCCAGGCCTAGTTTGCAATTAATAAAGGGAAAACTTGTGCCAAGCATTAAGTTTTTGAGGAAATATTTAACCAAAGACCAGTTTCTCAAAGCAGCTTCGGCGCATTTTTACGGGGCTGTCTTCTATGCTTCGAGCTTGTGGTTTGAACAATGCAAAAGTAGATTTAAGACAAGATTTAAATCTCTGCACTTCAGACTACTGAGGACGGCGTGTAAGGATTATGGTCTCAATAGATCAAATGTTAAATTAACGGCAATCTGCAAAAGGGCAACTCCAGTGGAGTGGGCCAAGTTTGCAACAACATCAAAAGTTACCAAAATTATGAGAGATGAACAGCCTAAACAATTGTTCACTCTTTTGCAAAGAACACTTTTTCTTGAACAGGGAAGGTGTGGTTTTAGAAAATTCTTTGATGGATCTAAAATGACCAAAAGGCATCAGGCCCTGCAAAACAGACTGGCATGCATGAAGGAAGTCATTGAAGCATGGAATTTAATTTAGTTCGGATGAGGAAATCATTTTTTAACTATTCAAAAATTTAATCATTAATTTTTCTGTATTATATTTGCGATAACTGATCTGCCAATTTTAACTTTGAATTGTTGTAAAACTTTCTCCAAGGAGAAAGAATAATCAATTCAAAATAAAAGCTGTCAATCAATGTGCTTTTCACTAATGGTTTGAAATAGATTGATTTATATTATGAAGCAAGAGTTTAAAAATTAAGTACTATCAGAATTCATCATTTTTTTTATCAGACCCCCAGAATGGATAAATTATCAAGAAAATAAAAAATTTCCTCTCAAAATTCAAACGGATATTGATAAGAGAAGAAAATATCATTTAATGAATTTTGAGAGGCAAATTCAAGCTGATTCAACATCAAAAAGTAAGAGCTATTTTAAAACCAGATATACTTTTATTTATATATCTTCGCAATAAATTTTCAGAATGAAATTAATGTTTGTATCGTTTTTACTTTTCTTGGGATTTTGCAAATCCATGCCAAACGGTCAGGAAGACAAAACTTTAGAGTCTTTGTACAGAAGTGCACTAGATCTAAAACACGTAGCTCAAATATTGAAAAAGGTCCTTTTTTGCTTTATTTAATTATTTTCATGCTGAATTCTGGCTAAAAACAAAGTCTTAAATACTTAGGAAGAAGAAAAACGCCAATTGGATGAACTCACCTCTGATGTCATAACACTCAACAAAAGGCTGAAAGAAAGTTCAGAAGACAATCAAGTGTCAGACAACGAAGATTATCCTGAGCCATCAGGATACCTTGATGATGATTATGATGACACTGAAACAAATCATGGCTCTGAGGATGAGTTCAGGTCAAACAGCCTCTTAGAAGACGATGAGGATTTTTTTATTGATGAACCTGATAAAAGATTTTATGTGATGTAAAAGTGGAGAAAACAAATATAAATGTTTCTTATACAGCTTTTGCTTTAATGAAAATTTAATTTCACATTTGATTTCTTTTGATACTTGAGAAATTTTTTGTTATTATTTCTTTGGCAACCTGGGTCAACCCTGGGCCCTCATATTCCCAGCCTGACACCATGCCAATGTGTCACAGCGACCCATGTTATTATTTTTTGGATTAACCTGGGGTCAAAGGTTGCCTGGAGCCAATGGGGTTTAAACCTCGGACCTGCTGGGGATCAAATCTGTACCTTGAGATTCCCAGCCTAATGCCAAGACTACCCCATTTTTAATGCTTTAAAATTTAAATAAGAAAACTCATTCAACTTAACTTGTAAGAAAATTTTAACAGCTATGAGAATAACTCTATTAATTTGGTTTAATAAATGCCAATTCCATGAAAATTCTCAATCAGAATTAACGTTTTGTTTATTCATTCACTTTCAAATTATTTAAAATCTTGATGTGCAAAAAATTTAAGTAGCGCTCATTGGCAAAAAGGTTTAGTCTGAACATTTTAAAATTGTTAGGCATTTTCCAAAACAAATATTTAGTTCTAACAGCTCGTACTCTTTGAACTGTTGTGGGAAATATTTTCATGAGTGGCATTACATTGTTGAATCAATAGTTCGGGCGTGCACTCTTTACCTGTTGGTATATTTATAGTCTGGATTTTAATTTTGCTCTGCTCAGTAAGCTATAAAATGCCCTTTTACGAAGCAAAAGCTGTTGGGATCAAATCAGATGGATTGAAGTTTGAGAAATTTACAATCGGTCGTGGGATTGTTGGAGAGTCCACAAATATCCTCAATGGCATCTGGAAAAAAATCCTTGGACTTAATTATAGACACTATCTCGGCTAACCACAAGGTAAAGTATTTTCTAGAAAACAATACTTGTGGTTGATATATCTTTGCTTCAATCAGAAAAAATTCTTCAGTAACTATTTTTCTTAAAATTATTTTGTAACCTTTACAAATTATTCTTTCTGGTAGTTGTCTTAAGTGAGTCTTACAGGATCATCAGAAGGATTAATCAGTGTTGCTGCAGAATATGATTCTGTATGAAGCTCCACCTTTTTAAAAAAAGATTGTTTAAATTGGAGGATTCATGGTTGAGTCCCAGAACCCTAGATTTATTAAAACTTCTAATTTATGCTGTCTTGGACGACTCTCTCAGTATTATTTTCAAAAATCTAATCCTGGAATCTAGGTTCAGGATTACATGCCTCTTCTGAAACGCAAAGGCAACTTTGTCATCTTGGGTATTGTCTCTGAGCCATTGCAGGTAAGAGATTCAAAAATCAGTAAGAAATGGCCAACCCAATCCTTTCTTAAGTATAAAAGGATGTGATGATTTTTCAAATAAAGTAGACAGCCATTTTTTGCTATGAAGAATGCCAAACCCACTAGCGAGTGAGGTTTCATGACCACCCATCAGATTACATTCATACAAACAAACAAATGGGTTATAAAAAATATTTTGTATTTTTAACATATCTTTGCATCTTTGACATCAAATATCTCAGCTTCTAGACAAAATTTCAAAAATCTGATTTGTAACTTACAAAATATTAAAATGAGGCATTCAATTGCTTAGTTTGAGTTTTGCAGCTTTAAAACTGAGGGAGTGTTTCAAGTGACAGACAGACAGATGGACATTAAGAAATAATTTGACTTTGGTCTTACGTCTTTAATAGTTCCCATAATATAAAAGTTTTAAAGAAGTTTTTTATTTTTTTGTTCAGGCATTTAGCTACAAATGCTATTTCATAAACTTTCCTCTAACTTCAAAATTGTTGAAGCTATCAAAGATGTAAGACAAAAGTCAAATAATATTTTTCCCTACCCTTAGCCACATTTCTAACTTGCTCGCTTCGCGCTTCGTGCTTGCTTGTGGATAATACAACTTTTTTGCTTGACTGGTTGGCAAAACTGACAAATTTGGCTTAAAGCTGTTAAGATAGAGACTTGAATTTTGGTATTAAGATGTCTCTTGGCTCAAAGAACAGATAGTGTTTAATAAAGTTTTTCTCTGACCATGTGTTTGAGTTATTTAATTTTTAAAAAACTGGACAAATTTGTCAAAGCCTTTCTTTTGTGGTCCCGAGCTGCAACTCTGAGGGAGCAATAACGTGGGGCGTTTAGCTTTCTAATGTCAATGTAGAAATTTTGTCCATAAAAACAAAAATATTGAGTTGCCTTCACTTTTAGCAACTGTTTTATCTTGAGTTAAGAATCAACATTGAGACTGTTAAAGTTACAAACTGAAACTCTTTTTTCTTTTGAAATGGCAAAACTGACTTTAAAATCAAAACAAAGTCAAAGTTGAAGCAAAAAAGTCCAAACTGAAGCTCAAAATGACAGAGAAAAAGGCAAATAAAGGTCTAAATTGACTGCAAATTCACCAAGAGGCAAACCTAAACTGACTGGATAACACCAAGAAGTCAATGAAACAGGGAGTAGAAAAAGAAACCTAACTAAGAAGCTAATTTAACTGTTTGTTTGCACTTTTCATGTTACATTGCATCTCAGCAAAGGTCAAAACAACACATAACAGTGGATGGAACATAAACTTTTGATTTCAGGTGACATTGAAACAAACTAAGGGTAAATTGATCAAGAGACCAAATTGAGAAGTAACTAAAGGTTTTGTATTAGTGATGGGTCTGGGTTGGGTCAGGGCCGGGCTCGACCTGGACCCATCTAGTGTTGGGTCTGGGTCATGGTTGAAAA
>Ga0194133_10009781_pt1 | contig 10921 bp, 11 predicted proteins | sample TA2KigOf40mmetaG_FD_155448 | JGI IMG/M metagenome (GOLD analysis project Ga0194133, IMG submission 155448) | Freshwater microbial communities from Lake Tanganyika, Tanzania - TA2015055 Kigoma Offshore 40m | ecosystem: Environmental > Aquatic > Freshwater > Lake | place: Tanzania: Lake...
CTTGGCGCGCTACAAGGAAACGCGCGATGGATTGCTCGGCGCGGACTTCTCCTCGCGCCTCTCGACCTGGCTGTCGCTGGGCACACTGTCACCGCGTGAGATTGCGGCCGAGATCCGTCGCTACGAGGGCGAGCGCGTGGCCAACGACTCGACGTACTGGCTCTGGTTCGAGCTGCTCTGGCGCGACTACTTCCATCTGTGGGTGCGGCGTTGGCAGTCACGCGCCTTCAAGGCCAGCGGCATGATGGGACGCACGCCGTGCGGCGCACCGGATATGCAAACCTTTGATCGCTGGCGCACGGGAACGACCGGCGAGCCCTTTGTCGATGCCTGCATGCACGAACTGGCCGCAACAGGCTGGCTCTCCAATCGCGGGCGGCAGAACGCGGCCAGCTGGCTGGCCAAGACCGCAGGCGTGGATTGGCGATGGGGCGCGTGGTGGTTCGAGAGCCAGCTGCTCGATCATGATGTCGGCCCCAACTGGGGGAACTGGCAGTACGTCGCCGGCGTCGGCAACGATCCGCGCAACCGCACCTTCAATGTGCGCGCCCAGGCCGACCGCTACGACGCCGATGGCGCGTACCGGAGGGTGTGGGGATGAACCAGACCCCGCCGACCGCCAAGAATCGCCGATCGCGGTGGCGCTGATTCCTGCATACTGCGCGGATGCCAACCCTTCCGAGCGGTCGTGCCTTGGCCCTGTCGACCGACCACATCCTGCCCCCCGGAGTGGTGACGTTCAAGTGTCCCGAGGGGCACTTCTGGTTCCATCAACTCGATCGGAAGATCTGCCCGCCTCCGCTCAAGCCCGATGAGGAGTGGCTGTGCGACTTCGCGCACGCCCCTTGCCCGACCACGCGCGAGGAAGCGCTGTCCCTGCTGTGGGTGCTTGAGCGCTTCGGATCAGATGACTTCCAGTGGCGCGGCTACACGATGTCGGATCCCGAAGCGCTGGCCGACCTGACGCCCGAAGATCGGGCAGCGTGGGATGCGTGGATCGCCGAACCACGGGTGGGCGCGCTCCTCGACGACGTGATCGCGCGCTGCCGCGAACAGGCGCAAGCGAACCGCAACAACCCGGGTTTCATGGTGTTCGGCAGCATGCCGCCCGCCGAGCCGAGCGAGGATTGAGTGTGCGGGCTGGTCATGAGGTCGTCCGCGGCGCCCCAACGATCGTCATACGCTGACACCATGGCACCGCACACGGATGGCAACGACCGCTCGCCACTGACCTCCGATGACGTGATCACCGCGCTCGATCTGGTTCGGCATCCCGAGGGTGGTTTCTACCGCGAGACGTTCCGCGCACCGGACGCTCCACGCGGCGCCAGCACGTCGATCCTGTTCCTGCTTCCTGCTGGCGAGCAGAGCCGATGGCACCGAGTCGATGCCGACGAGCATTGGCTCTTTCACGACGGCGACCCGATGGAGCTGCTGCTTGCCGACCCCGTGTCGGGCGCGCGCACACGCATCGTGCTGGGCCGTGGCATCGGCCACGGCGATGCGCCGCAAGCGGTCGTGCCGCGAGGCTGGTGGCAGGCGGCGCGGCCGCTCGGCGCATGGACGCTCGTCGGCTGCGTCGTGGCGCCGGCATTTGAGTTTGCGCACTTCGAGATGGCGCCAGTGGGTTGGGAGCCGGGTGGGGACTGAGTAGGTGCGGCCGAGGCTCAGACCGTCATGGCGCCGGACGTCGACGTCCTGCTCGCGGCCAGGGGTTGACCGCCCACGGCGCCGTGACTCGGCACGCCACCGGTGCAGCGTCACCTCGGACACCCCCAGCGACCTTGCCACCTCGGCAATCGGCGTGCCCTTGGCCAGCGCCTCGTCAGCCTGCCTCAGCTTGGCGACCACCTTCTCGGGACGGTGCCGCTTCCTGTTCGAATGCATCAAGCGGAGACTCCTCTCGGCCCCTTGGGCCGCGAAAGTCTCTCAGAGCGGGTGGACCGGTTCAGCGCACCCCTGTCAGTGGCGGGCAGTCACGCACCCAGCACCGCTCGTGCGGCTAGAGTCCAAGTCCCCGGGATTTCCGCATGCTCGCCGCCGCAACCCAGACGCCCCTGCTCACGACGCTCGCTGCGGGCGTGTTGTGCGCGTGGGTCCTTGGCATCGTCACCCAGCGTCTCGGGCTGTCCCCCATCGTCGGCTACCTCCTCGCGGGCATCGCGATCGGACCGCACACGCCGGGCTTCGTAGGTGATTCCGCGCTCGCCCAGCAGCTGGCGGAGCTCGGCGTCATCCTGCTCATGTTCGGCGTCGGCCTGCACTTCCACCTCAAGGACCTGTGGGCAGTGCGGCGCATCGCAATCCCGGGCGCGATCCTTCAGAGCGCCGCGGCGACGGCAACGGCCGCGGGCATCTTGGCGGCCTTCGGCTGGCCGGTCAGCTCCGGGCTCGTGATCGGCATGGCCATGTCGGTGGCGAGCACGGTGGTGCTGCTGCGGGTGCTGGCCGATCGCGGGATGGTCGCGTCGCCGGCGGGCCACGTCGCCGTGGGTTGGCTGATCGTGGAGGACATCCTCACGGTGATCGCGCTGGTGATCGTCCCGATGATGGCGAGCGAGGCCGCGCTTGGATCCGGCGCCGATGCAGATGCTGCCGAGCCATGGTGGATGACGGTTGCGTGGGCACTGGCCAAACTCGCCGCGCTCGTCGCGATCGTGCTGCTGGGGGGATCGCGGGCGGTGCCGTGGATCCTCGAGCAGATCGCCAAGCTCCGCTCGCGGGAACTCTTCACCCTGACGGTGCTGGTCCTGTCCGTGGCGATCGCAGTCATCTCGGGCCAAGTCTTCGATGCATCGATGGCGTTCGGCGCGTTCCTCGCCGGGATCGTGGTGGGCCAGTCGCCAACCAGCCACCAGGCGGCGGCGGATGCGCTGCCGATGCGCGACGCGTTCGCGGTGCTCTTCTTTGTGTCGGTCGGGATGCTGGTCGATCCGGCATTCGTGGTTGCGGAACCTGAACTCGTGCTCGGCGCGCTCGCGGTCGTGATGGTCGTGAAGCCGCTCATGGCGATGGCGATCGTGGCCCTGCTTGGCTATCCCGTGCGCACCGCGCTGGTGGCGGCGATCGGGCTCGCCCAGATCGGCGAGTTCTCGTTCATTCTCGGTCAAGTCGCGAGCGACCAAGGCCTGCTGCACGAAGGCGGCATGGACCTGCTGGTGACGGTCGCGATGATCTCGATCACCGCGAACACGCTTCTCTTCCGGTCCGTCGACCGGATCGAGCGGGCGCTCCATCGCGCGCCGTGGCTCTGGAAACTGCTCGACGGCCGTCATGCCCGCCGTGCGGCAGCCGCGACATCACCCATGCCCGCCGGGGGAGACGCAGACACGGAGCCGCGCGCCATCATCGTCGGCCATGGGCCGGTCGGTCGGCTCGTGGACGCCCTGCTGACCGAGGCAGGGTTCCGCACCGTCGTGGTGGAGATGAACATCGACACGGTCCGTGCCCTCTCCCAGCAGGGCCGAGCCGCGGTCTACGGCGATGCGAGCCGGGCCGAGGTTCTGGAGAGCGCCGGCCTTCGTGGTGCCGTGCACCTCGCCATCACGCTCAGTGACCCAGGCTGTGTCCCGGGCATCGTCCGCACCGCGCGCGAGGCGAACGAGCAGGTCGACATCATCGCCCGGGCGCGGCACCTCTCGGAACGCGACGTGCTGATGTCCTGCGGCGCGAACGCCGTGATCGTCGACGAGGGCGAGGCCGGCGTTGCCATCGCCAGGCACGTGCTCCGGCGCCAGGGCAAGGCCACTGCGATGGTCGAGCGCCTCGTCAGCGCGATGCGTCGGCTGTGGCGGATGGGCGAGTGACATCGGCCGCGGTCCAGCGGGCCGGATGCACGCCTCAAAAGCGACATCAACTTGGAGCGCAGCCTGATGACCGTGCGCAGCCCGAAGACCGCCGCCCACGACGGCCACGCGGTGCGCATCGTGCCGATCACGCCGGAGCTGCGGCCTCGATGCCAGGCAAGCCGCCACGCTGGCGTCCCATGTAGCCGCCATCGCACATCCAACGATCTTGGTCATCGGTGACAACGACGACGGCCTCACTGGCAAACGCGGCGCCGACGCTGCCGCCAAGCTCGTCGCGGAGACGCTGCCCCATGCAGCGGTGCAGCGAGTCCAACCTCCTGACGGCATCAAGGACCTCCGTGCTTGGGTGCTGAATGGCGCGACTGCCGCCGAGGTACTTGAGGTCGGATCGGAGGTACGCCGTGGATCGTGAACACACACACGAGCCGTCACAGGAAGCGGCCCCCAACGCGACAGGGGAATCATGCACAGCGATCATTGTCCACGCGACGACCGCGCATCGCTCAGGCCCCGGCGCGCGCAATCTCACCAGCATCCGCGCGCCCGGCCCCCGCTCCGCGCACCAGGCGACGATCGCGAATCCCGCCATCATCCAGCAGAGAAACCACAGAAACCAGAGGTGATGGAAGAGCGGGAACCGGAAGAGAAGCCAGATCGCGACCGCCACCGGATGCGGCGCGGGTGTCGCGTCAGGCGCCGCCCCGACTGCGTTGCTCGAGTCGGCGGACGGCACCGCGGCGGCGGCGTCCGCGGCCCGCACGCTACCGGCCCAGATCATCACCGCCCAACCCGCGGGAACGATCGTGAACATGCCGATCAGGAGCGGGAGTGCGATGCGCGCTGCGCGCTGACGCAGCAATCCTGCGAGTCCAAGCCTCCGCCAGACAAGCGCAGTGAAGAACCCGCTCAGCAGGAAGAAGAGCTGCATGCGAAATCCATGGATCGCAAGGAACACGCCGCCGAACGCGCCGTGTCCCTCGTCGCGCACAATCCACGGACCGCCGGTGTAGGCAAGCGACGCATGCAGCACGATTCCAAGGAGCATCGCGGTTGCTCGCAGCGCATCGAGATGATGGAGCCTCGTCTGCACAGGGGCGCGCGCAGCCTACGCGAAGGTCAGCGCATCCACGCGAAGCGCCGTCCAAGCAGCTTGGCGAGCCGCTCGTTCGGGTCGTGGAAACGCTTCTCGAGGCGCGCGCGAACTCCGGCGGGGAGTTCCTCGCGTCGCCCGAGGTTGAAGCCACCGAACTCGCCCTCGAGCGGACCGGAGAGCCCGAGGAAACCAGCGATCTCCGCGCGCGTCTCGGCGCGCATCGCAAGAACTTCCGTGAACTCGAGGACAAGCACTCGGTCGCGACCGAGAAGATCGAACCAGCGTGCAAGCTGCGGTGCATAGTCGCCGCGCGACTGGTACGAGTAGCGGCGGAAATCCACCTCGCTCGCGGCGATCCGCTCGGCCTCCAGATCGAGCGCCTGCTCGAACGGCACCGCCTCGCCGTGCCATTGCTTCTCGTGCTTGTAGTGACTCCACGCCCGCTCGACCGGGTCGCGCAGCACCGCGATGGCGCGCAGATCGCGCACCTCCGCTTCAAGCCTTCGTGCACCCGCGACGGCCGCCGGATGGAAGAGATAGAACGGGCTCGATTCGCCCACGCGCTTCACCCCGCTGAGGAGGCAGGTCGCACGCAACGGAAAGTACGCGCGATACTCGCGCAGGCTCCATGCGGGCGTCCAAAGCACGTTGCACTCCTTGATCCGCGACATGCGGACCTCGCGCTGCACGCGGAGAAACTCGTGCAGCGAGCTTGTCCCACACTTCTGCGCGCCGATGACGAGCAGATTCGGAAGCGCGCGGAGCGGCGCGCTCAGACGCTCCGACCAGCGCGGTACGAAACGCCGCTCGCCGGGGATCGGCAGCGGGTTGGAAGGCGAGACCGGCTGACTCGATGCGCCGCTCATGGTCTCATGCTACCGAATCGCTCTCGAAGTCCTTTCGCCCGTCGGACGCGGGAAACACAACTCCGCGTGAGCTGCACCGTTCGAATCGAATCCCGCCACACGATCGCACCGAACCCTCCCGCCCATGCACGGCCGCCTCGACGCTCTCGACACCCTCCGTTTTCGCCCCTGGATGCGCCACTGGCTCTTCGCCGCGGGCATCTACAACCTCCTGTGGGGCGCATGGGTGGTGCTCGCGCCCGATGCCCTGTTCAATCTCGTCGGAATGTCGCCGCTCGAAGGGACGGGTCGGGGGATCTGGCAGTGCCTCGGCATGGTGATCGGCGTCTACGGCATCGGTTACCTCTGCGCAAGCCGCGACCCAGTGCGCCACTGGCCGATCGTCCTGGTCGGCTTCCTCGGCAAGATCTTCGGCCCGATCGGGTTCATCTGGACCGCCTCTCGCGGCGAGATCCCGTGGACATTCGGCGTGACGATCCCGACGAACGACCTCCTATGGTGGATTCCGTTTGCGCTCACGCTCCGGGCGGCGTTGCTGCGGCCGGGAACGCGTTAGCGACGATGCGCTGCACGTGCGTGCTTGACGCGCCCCCTGCTACCCTCGCCGCATGCGCTGGCCCTGGTCCCGACGCCCCGCACCGATATCGCGATTCGTGATCCTCTTCCCGGGGCGCACCGGAAGCAGCCTGCTCATCTCGTGCCTCGCATCGCACCCTGAGATCGACGCCGAGGGCGAGAGGCTCGTGCGCCTCGACGCCGCCGGACAGGACCAGTGGCTGCGGGACCACTACACACGGACGCGCGCCGAGGTGATCCGCGCCGTCGGATTCAAGACGAAGCCGAAAGACGTGCGGGATCGCGCAGCGTTCCTCGCGCTGCTCAACGCGCTCGACGTGAGACCGATCACACTGCTTCGACGCAACCTCGTCAAACTGGCCGTCTCGACGATCAATGCGCGCAGGATTCACGAAGCCACCGGACGATGGAACAACGCCGCCGGCGCACCCGAACTCGCGCCCATTGCGATCGAGCCGGAGGAACTCGAGAAGCAGATCGCCGCATGCGACATGGCGCAGCGCGAAGTCGTGCGGCTTGCGGAAGGCCTGCGCACTCCGGCGCTCGCGCTCGAGTACGAGGATCTCCTCGCCGATCGCGACGCGGTTCTCGCGCGGATCACAGGGTTTCTCGGCGTGAGGCCGCTACCCATGCAGGCCGGCACGGGAAAGGCGACGCCCGACGACCTCCGCTCGGCGCTCCTCAACCACGACGCGCTGCGCGAGCGCTTCCACGGCACCGCGCGCGAGGCGGATTTCAGCGCCTGAACCCGAGGAGCGCGCGTACTCGCGAGGGCACCGCGCGCAGAGACGCGAACAGAGACGCGAACCACGAGGCGCGCAGTTCCGCCGCGACGATCGGACGGAGTCCTTCCGCGACCGGGTCGTCGACCTGCGCGAGTCGTACCTGCAGCCACCCGAGGAAGCGCCGACGGGCCGCGCGTTGGCGACCGTCGCGATGCGTGCGGCTTACGCACGAGTCGTCGTGCTGCCGGTATCGATGCAGCGGCTCGGTGTCCACGAGCACCGATCCATGGAGGAACAGCTTCGCGAAGAAGACCTGATCCTCGTACATGTCGGTGAACGCGTTCTCGAATCCACCGATCGCGTCGATCGCCTCGCGGCGCACCATCGGCGCCTGCGGGGTCGAAGCCGTACGGCGCAGGAAAAACGGCAGCAATCCCGGCGGCGCGAGGACGATCTGCTCGTTGACGCCCAGTTGCTGCACCTCGTCATCTTGTCGCGGCACATCGTCGACACGCGCATCGCCGGAAGAGCGCGCGCCGCGCGATCCCCCGCCGACGCTCCACGACCACCACTGGATGTTCGGGCTGACCACTGCACACACCTCGGGGTGCGCGTCAAGCAGGGCCGTGTGCCGCGCAAGCTTCTCCGGCAGCATCGCGTCATCATGGTCGAGGAACGTGATGTAGCCGCCCCGCGCATGGCGGATGCCGAGATTGCGCGAGGCGCTCATGCCGCGATTCGAACCATGCTCATGCCGCAAGAGCTGCATGCGCGTGGGGTCACGCGCGACGCACCGCCCGACGATCTCGACGGTCCGATCGCGCGATCCGTCATCGATGACGATCGTCTCATACGACGACATCGTCTGCGCCGAGATCGATGCAAGCGCCTCCTCGATGAAGCGCTCGCCGTCGCGCACGATGAGGATCACCGAGACTCTCGGCGGCGCACCAGCGTCGCGCGAGAGATCGTATGCATCCGACCTCATCGTCTCGGCCTCGCACCGCGGGGGCCGTAGCCTAGTGGCTCGAGAATGTCGCGCGTATCTGCCCAGACGCGCCAACGCTCCCAAGCCCCGAGCGACCTTCGCCACGCATCGCGCGCCTCCTCGCCCGAGCGGCCAAAACCGTCGGGTTCGGCACGAAGCGCGCCCAGATCCCCCGCCGCCACATAGGCGTCGAGCGAAGTTCCCGACGCGGCGGCCGTCGCATGGAGCGCCGAGTCCTGCGGCAGTTCGAGGAAACCGTAGATCCCCGCCAGCACCGTCGGAGCATCGTCGACGAGATCCTCGTATCGCACGAGATGCACCGGAAGCGGCGAGCGCAGCGCGGACGACACGTGCGAGCGCCAGATGGCGACCGCAGCCTTGCGCGACTTCGGGGCCCAGAAATATCCCCACGGACGTCGCGAGGCCTCGAGGAGCGATGCCACCACCGCACGACTGTCGCGCACGATGTGGATCACGCGCGATTCAGGAACCACCTCCTTCGCGACATCAAGCCACAGGGCATGGTCCGGGGTTTTCTCAACGAGCATCTGTGCATCCGGTCGCGCAATGCGAAGCGGCTCGAAGGTCTTCCTCCAGAGCCGATGGAGTTCGGAGACAAGTTCTTCCCGACGCCAGTAGCAGCCGAGCCCGGTCTGCCGCGGATGCGCGAGCTGCCGGTCGAACGCCTGCAGCGATGAGCCGAGCAGCCGGAAGAAGTGCGACTCCTGTCCTCCGACCAACCGTCGATCCTGCAGCAGCGTTCGCATCAGCCACGTGGTGCCGCTGCGCGGGGCACCGACGATGAGCAATGGCCGCTCAAGAATGTCAGATGCGGGCGACGGCATGGCTTCATCCTATCGGCTCGATCCGCCTTTCCGGTCGCATACGCACGAACCGCGCCATCGCAGCCGGCGTCTTCAAGCCCGCGCCGAGAGGCGCCACGAAGTAGCAGTTCGACCCCCGTCCGAGGCGGCTCCGCGAAAGTCGCCCGCAAACTGCGGGCGGTCGAGCTGCAGACTGCTTTCTTGGCGTCGATGAGCCGTCGACGCCCTCGTAAGCGATGCCCATCATCGTCATCGTCACGCGGATGTCCTCGTGGCCGCCGTGCGTGCGCGCAGACACGCGGGAAGACAGCGACGAAGGACGAGCACATGGCTTCAGGTTCGAGCAACGATAGACGCAGCAATCGACTCATCACCTCCAAGGAGGCGGCACGGTATCTCGCGATCAGCGACCGTCATCTTTGGGCAATCATGGCCGCGGGCGACCTCCCGTGTATCAAGTTAGGCCACAGCGTGCGTTACGCGATCGACGACCTCGACGGCTACATCGAGTCGCGCCGCACCGGTACGAAGGGAGCCTGAGCCATGGCGAGCATCTCGAGAACGAAAGCAGGAAAGACCGAGCTCTACTTCATCGGCGCCGATGGAAAGCGACGCAAGCTCTCCCTCGGCAAGGCGACGAAGAAGCAAGCCGAAACCACGAGGCTGCGCGTAGAACAACTCGTTCAAGACCAACGCCTCGGAACGCCACATGAGTCAGGCCTGATCGAGTGGATCAACGGCCTGCCTGAATCCATGCGGAAGCGACTTGAGTCGACCAAGCTTGTGAGTCAGAAGGCGAAGGCAATCACACTCGCGGACCTCATCGACCGCGTCAAGCGTGGCCGAACCGTCAAGCCCGGCACGATGGCTGCCTACAAGCAGTGCACCGACTCGCTGCTCCTGCACCTCGGCGCCGGCACGCCGATCGACACGATCACGCCGGCTGACGCCGATGCATGGCGTTCCAAGATTGCGGAGGGTGGGCGAGTCCGTGAGAAAGAGGGGCCACGCTCGCTCTCGCGGGCAACAGTGGCAAAGCGCACGAACATCGCGAAGGCGATTTTCAGTCGGGCGAAAATCTGGAAGCTTCTAACGACGAGCCCGTTCGAGCACATGAAGTCGGGCTCGCAGTCAAATCCGGACCGGGCGCACTACATCTCGAAGGAGGACACGCAGAAGCTCCTCGACGCGTGCCCGAACATCCAATGGCGGGCGCTGATCGGCATCGCCCGTTACGCAGGCCTCCGCTGCCCGTCGGAAATTCGTGCGCTTCGCTGGTCCGACCTGAATTGGGAGCAGAAATCACTCACGGTGCGAAGCCCCAAGACCGAGGCGAACCCAATTCACGCCGTCCGCATGGTGCCCGTCTGCGCCGAGCTGCAGCCGATCCTGACAGAGCTCTACCAGTCCGCGGAGGCAGGCGCCGCGGAGGGCGACATGCCGCCGATGCTGCCTCAGGCGCACCGGGCGCACGTGAACATCTTCCATGGGCTGAAGAAGATCATCGAGCGCGCTGGTATGAAGCCATGGCCCCGGCTCCTCCAGAACCTGCGGGCATCCTGCGCCACCGACTGGGCCGGGGAGCACCCGATTCACGAGAGTTCGAAGTGGCTCGGCCACAGCCCAACGGTGGCGGCGAAGCACTACCTGCAGTCGAAGGACCTGCACTTCAAGGCCGTGACGGGATCGGGGCCGTGGATCACGGCGGCGAAGACAGGGGCAAGCGTGGGGGCAGAATTGGGGGCACTTGAGGTGCAAAATCGGGGGCAGCACGGAGCGGCAACAAATGGCACCGAGTGGAAGCCGCCTTCGCTAAACCCTGAAACGCAGCGTGGTTGTGCCGCTCGGTGCGAGCAGACACAACCACGTGCGTTCTTCTTCAGTGGGCGGAGAGGGATTCGAACCCTACCCCGCCCTGACCGCCTCGCGGAAGACGCTTGCGTGCAGCTGCGCCGTGCGGTGCGGGCTCGACGCATAGCCGCCTGAGAGCGTGATCGTGACGGGCAGGCCGGCCCTGCGCAGCATCGACACCGCCATGCG